>Ga0302140_10004483_pt1 | contig 17783 bp, 17 predicted proteins | sample I_Bog_E1_1_FD_202095 | JGI IMG/M metagenome (GOLD analysis project Ga0302140, IMG submission 202095) | Peat permafrost microbial communities from Stordalen Mire near Abisko, Sweden - I_Bog_E1_1 | ecosystem: Environmental > Terrestrial > Soil > Wetlands > Peat | place: Sweden: Abisko, Stordalen... | reverse complement strand
GCGCGCGGGGCGGGTGAAAGGGCGGGCGGAATTGCTGATGCACTTTACATCGATCATTTTTCCCAGCGGATACACGGTGATGCTGCCGGCATCGGTGGAGAACACGCCGGGGGCGGATGATAAGTCGGTGAAGGATTCCGAGGGAACGATCCAGCAAGACAAAGATACCGGCAAGAAAATTGAAGAGAGCGCAAAGGGCGCGGTGTACGGGGCTTCCGGAGGTGCGTTAGCGGGCGGGCTTTCCAGTGGAGTGAATGGGGCACGGGTGGGAGCCGGTGCTGGGGCTGCGGCCGCGGTGGCGTGGACCATGCTGAAGCGAGGAAGTGACGTGAAGCTGGACGTGGGAACATCGATTGAGATGGAGATTCAGCGTCCGGTTACGGTCGATAGCAGTCGGATTACGGTGGCGAAGGCGACGCCTTAGGAGGTTGCGATCTTTCGGAAAGTACGGGACTCTAAGGAGTCGTCATCCCGACGAGCCCGCGTTTTTTGCCAGCGGGCCTCGGGATCTCCCGTCGTACACAGCATGGTAGTGGAGATCCTTCGCTACGCTGAAGTACGCTCAGGATGGCGCTGTGAAATCCTAACTGGAATCTAGGAGGATGCGCCTTTGGCGGCGGCGGTGAAGGGATTCTGGGCATCGACTTCGCGGCGTAGATCCTCGAATACCTCGTCCGACATCCTCATAAACACTTCGACTACTGCGGGATCGAACTGACGTCCAGACCAGGCTTTAATTTCTACTCGGGCTTCCGCCAGAGATCTGGCGGGACGATAGGGGCGTTTAGAAATGATCGCGTCGAGGGTATCGGCAACGGCAAAAATGCGCGCCCCAAGCGGGATTTCTTCGCCCTTGAGGTGACGGGGATAGCCGGTGCCGTCGAAGTGTTCCTGGTGCGAGTATACGATTTCACAGGCTTCGTGGAGGAAAGGGATTTTCTTGAGCATCTGGTAGCCGTGATAGCAGTGCTCTTGCATGATTTCTTTTTCTTTGTCGTCCAGTTTTCCAGGCTTGAACAGGATCTTGTCCGGAATGGCGACTTTGCCGAAATCGTGCAGGAACGCGCCGCGAGCGATCACAAGAATTTGTTCGCGGGGCACGCCCATTTCCCGGGCAATGGCAATGGTAAACGCGGTCACGCGGCGGGAGTGGCCTTCGGTTTCGGCGTCTCGAAGATCCAGCGCATCGCCGAGCGCCTCCAAAGTGATGTCATAGGAATGCTCCAAGTCGGCCATGGCCTTTTGGAGTGCCTTGGTGCGCGCTTCCACCAAAAATTCGAGCTTGGTTTGATAGGTCCGATTCTCGTGTTTGAGGCGGCGGTTTTCCAGTGCCCGCTTCACTGCATTCAGTAATTGCTCACGCTCGAAGGGCTTCAGGACATAGTCGTACGCGCCGTTGCGAATGGCGGCCAGCGCCACAGAAATATCGTGAACCGCGGTGACCATGACGACCGGCATTTCGGGATATTTTTCCTTGGCTCGTTCGAGCAGGCCAATACCGTCGAGGTCCGCCATCATAAGGTCGGAAAGCATGAGTTCGAAAGCTTCGCCGGAATTGAGTAATGCCAGAGCTTCCAGGCCGGATCCGGCCTGCTTGCATCTGTACCCGGAGGCGACCAGGGTGGCGCAGACAATTTCGCGGATGGCCTCTTCGTCGTCGACTACGAGAATGCTGTCGGGCGGCATTTGGGGTCTCAAGATTCTATCGGCGATTTTACTCTTCACGTGAGATACCGAAAGTAACCATCCAGGTCCGGAAAGATCGTCGATACATGCCCGGCGCGTGATATTCAGAAGGCGGGGAATGTTACGCCCGGTGTCACCGGTACGGACTGACTTCTGAGTACAGGATTCTCGCTTGAGTTGTGACCGAGTCGCGTACCTGAGTTGTGTAGATCAGTCGTGCACCTTAAGATGACCGCTTCCGTTTGGTCGATTTGGAATACCGTTGCGCAGCCAGCCATCGCCAGGCTCCAGCCAGGAGAGTGGGCGCTACTCATTGTCTTCGTAGCTTCGCTCCTGGTGCTTTCCGTATTTCGCGAGCGCTATCTCGCCATCTGGACGGCAGGCTGGACGCTGCTGGTGGGTTCGCGCCTGATGGAGACGCAAGGGCAGGCGCTGCACTGCCCACAGACTTACCTCCCGGTGGTCGAGCAAGCGGCATTCATTCTCGCCATGGGACTGTTTGCCGGCGCGGTGTTTGCCTACATCGGGGAGCGAAACCTGATGACACCGCTGGTTGGGGTGACTTTGGGCACCACGGCATTCGCGGTGGCAAGGGTTCTACTCTGGCCCGATTCCTTACCCCTGCGAGTGGCCCTCGAAGTGGCTTACCGCATCATTCTGCTGACTGCGTCCGTGGCCTTATTGCGCGCCCGGCGCGGGCGTGGAGAAATAGCGGCGTGGATGCTGGCTGGGCTTCTTCTTGTGCAGCACTTAGATTGGCAACTTTTAGCCAGCCAGGTTCTGATCGGCCAGATTCCTCGTGGAGTGTTTTCTGTCGCCCATGTCGCTCTGGGATTGACCATGCTGCTCATCGTGCTCCAGGAGGCGCGCGCTCGCAACCAGAGATTGAGTGCGTTGAGTGGCTTGACCGAGAGTATCGTCCTGGCGCAACAGCAGGGCGGCATGATGAATAAGGCGCTCGAGGAGGTCCAGCGGATAACGCAAAGCAAGGCGGCCTGGTTCCGTCTGATCGAAGGCAGTCATCTGATCGTTACTCATGCGGTGGGTGTATCGCCGGACTTTCTGCGCGAAGCGGGGGCCACCGAAATTACGGATAGTGTGTCGCACTTGCTGGCACGAGGGAAGCCTGAAGCCGTTCGGCGAGACGGCGAGAATCCCGAAGATGGGCAGCTGATGAAGTCGGAAAAGATTCGTCATCTATTGATGGTGCCGGTACTGGGCAAGAAATCGCCAATCGGATTGCTGATTCTCGGCAGCACGGGAGACAGAAAATTGACCGCGGAGGAGCTCGATTTTCTGGGTACCTGCGGTCACCACCTGGGGATCGCGGTGGAAAATTTTTTTCTGCTGGAGCAGGTTTTGCGATCGCAGGGGCAGTGGAGAAATACCTTCGATTCGGTTCACGACATCATCCTGGCGCACGACGCGGAATACCGTATCCTGAAAGCTAATCAGACATTGCTGGAGCAACTGGAGAAGTCATCCGCTGAAGTGATCGGAAGTACCTGCGAATCGGTGTTGCCCCACACGTTGGGCGAATGGACGGGGTGTCCGTACTGCGCGCGTGGTCGCGAAGAAATCACCGAAGGGGCCGATCCTTGTTTCGGCGGCTTCTCCCTGGTTTCGAGTTCGTCTTACACCGAGCAGGGCAGCCCGGCGAAAGGCACGATTCACATTGTGCGCGACATGACCGAGCGGCACTCGGCGGAGGAAAAATATCGTCTCTTGTTCGACCAGGTACAGGAAGGCGTGTACGTGGCGACACCGGCTGGACGCTTGCTCGATTGCAACGACGCCTTCGTGCACATGTTGGGCTACGGCCGGCGCGAGGAATTGCTGCCCTTGAATTTGGATCAGGACATCCGCGTGGATGCCAGCCAGCGCGAGGCTTTTCATAAAGAGATTGAGCAGCACAATTATGTGCGCAACTTTGAAGTGACCATGCGGCGCAAGAATGGAACCCTGTTGCTGGCCGCCGAAAGCAGTTTTGCAACTCGGGACGCCGCTGGGAAGATCGAACGTTACCAGGGCTTCGTGCTCGACGTGACGGAAAAGCGTCGTGCGGAAGATGAGATGCGCCGCCGCAACCGCGAATTGAACGCGCTCAATGCCATGGCGGTGGTGGCGACGCAATCGTTTGATCTCGATGAGATTTTGAATCTGACGTTGCGGCAGGTAGTTTCCTTGTTTGGCGCGGAGAGCGGAGCGGTCTATCTTTCAGACTCCGATGCTCCGACTTACCGGCGACGAGCGGTTTGGGGACCGCGCAGCCGCGACAACTCGCGTCCGGCAGTGATTAGTTTCGCCGAGGGCTTCGGCGACCTGATCATGCGCTCGCGAGCGGAGGTGATTACCGCGGAATATCTTCCCCATCTTACGGGAGCGATGGCGGAGTTCATTCGCTCAAGCAGCGATGGGGCGTGGAACTGGGTGCTGTTCTGGGGCAAGGACGCTCCGATCGGAATGATGGGACTGCGCAGCCACGCCGACTATGAGTTTTCCAGCGGAGAAGAAAATCTTCTGGTCGCGATCAGCCGGCAGTTAGCGACGACCATCGAAAAAGTTCGGCTCTACGAAGAAACCTGCAAGGCTTATGAAGACTTGCGCCGCGCTCAGGAGCAGCTGTTGCAGAGCGAGAAAATGTCGGCGGTCGGCCAGCTTATCGCGGGCGTGGCTCATGAGCTGAACAATCCATTGACGGCGATTTTAGGCTATGCCGAATTGCTGGAGAGTGAAGGCTTGAACGAACGCGCTCAAGATTACGTGAGCAAAATGTTTAAACAGGCGCAGCGCACGCACCGGGTAGTGCAGAACCTGCTTTCCTTCGCCCGGCAAAGAAAACCGGAGCGCTCCGAGGTCGACATCCGCAAGGTGCTGGAAGATACGCTCGCGCTGCGCGACTACGATCTCAAGGTCAACCACATCGCGGTGGAAAAAGAATTGGGCACAAAGCCCGCGACGGTGGTCGCCGATCCGCATCAGATCGAGCAGGTTTTTCTGAACATTATCAACAACGCTGTGGACGCCGTGCTGGAGACCGGACGCTCTGGAAAGCTGATGATCCGCATTTCCCACGAGGCCGGGTTCGTAACGACGCGCTTTGCCGACGATGGACCGGGAATCAAAGATCCCAAGCGCATTTTCGATCCTTTCTACACCACGAAAAGTGTTGGAAAGGGAACGGGTCTCGGCCTAAGCATCTGTTATGGAATTGTGAAGGAGCATGGTGGAGACATCACCGCGCACAATGGCACGGAGGGCGGCGGGGCTGTGATCGAGGTTCGCCTGCCCATGGCAGTAGGAGCGGGAGCCGTGACCGAACTGCTCCCGGTTGTTCCGGCCCTGAAACGCGAGGGCGCGCTTCAGGGGCGGGTTTTGCTGGTTGAGGAAGAAGAAGCCGTGCTTGAATTCGAGCGAGATGTCCTTGCGGGCGCAGGAGCGAACGTGGTAACAGCGGTCAAGAGTGAAGATGTGAAGACGCGTTTGCTTTCCGAGCCTTTCGACGCCATCATCATGAGCGGGAAAATGCCTGCCGATTGGAATGCGAAAGAGGCCTATACATGGCTGCGTGAGAATTGCCATGGCATGGAAGGTCATGTACTTTTCACGTTCTCGAGTGGCGTGGAGCAGGGCGACGAGCGCGCGTTCCTCGAGAAAAACGATGTTCCTTACCTGGTAAAACCTTTTGAAGTGGCCGACCTGATTTCCCACGCGCGACGGCTCTTGCAAAAGGCTCACGCAGCCGCAGCTTCCGCCAGTTAACTAATCACATACGTGACGCTCACAGTTGAGCACGCAGACCTTTCACCAGCCGTCGTAACGCTTTCTCGTTGCGGCGATACCAACGCCATTGTCCCTGCTTGACCGCTTCCACCAGGCCGGCGTTAGTCAGAATCGCCATGTGATGCGAAATGGTCGGCTGCGAGAGCGGAATGCGTTCTTCGATATCCCCCGCGCATAGCCCTGAGAACTTTCCGCTAGCGGCTGTTGTTCGTTGCTTTAGCGCGTAAAGGATGCGGCGGCGCGTGGGGTCGGCGATGGCGTGGAGTGCGCGGTCGAGGGAAGTGGCAGGAGTTGTCATGAATGGCCCACCAAGAGGGGCGAAAATTATCAGCGCAACAAGAAAAATCGTTTCAACAAACTTGGGACAAAAAGCTTGGGACAACAGATAAATCTTAAATCGACGGTTGTCAATGTGTTTGATTTCCAGAACCAGAATGAGTAGCGCCGAAGGTCAGGGGCTCTGGCGGCGTGATGCGCGCATCCATTCGATGCGGTTGAACTCCAGGTAGCGGACATCGCTTTCGGGCTGCGAGCATTTGGATTCGTCGAGGCGTCCGGCCAGGGTTCCGCCGCGAATCCAGTAGCCGGTGTCATCCTGCCGGAGAATGGTCGCATCGAGAGGATCCATGCCGTGCAGCTTGAACACCACGCGGCGGTTCAACAGGCGCGGACTCTTCATAATAAATTTATTTCTTGAGAATCGGGTTGTAGCCGTCGTTGATGAGGCGGGCGCGCAGACTTTCGGCGTCTTTGATATCGGCAAACGGACCAAGCTGCACGCGAAACAGCTTGTCAGTCGCGGATCCGTTGGAGACGAAGGCGGGATACTGTTTTTTCTTGAGCGCATCCACCAGGGCTTCGGCATCGTCCTGCTTGCTGACCGCGGCTACTTGCACAAAATAACCGGTCGCGGGCACCGCCGCCATGGGATCGGGCGGATTGGCCCCTTGCGGTGATGTCGCTGTTGCGGGGGAGGAGGGAGCCGCTTGCGCGGGATCGGATGGAGGACCCGCGGCGTCGGGTGTTGGCGCGACCGCAGTGGCCGGAGTCAGTTGGGGATTCGCATTCTGCTGCTCGACAGCCTTATAAAAAGTCATGGGCGCGGCTGCGGCGGTGCTCGCGGGTTTTGCGCTATTGGCTGCGGAGGGCGAAATCCCCGATGGGGCCGACGACAGGCCAGAATCTGATTTCCGCCCCAGCGTATAGCCGAGCGCAAAGAAAACCGCGCAAATCACTACCAAGCCAAAAAAAAGGCCAAGCAGCTTACCGGTACCTAACGTGATTTCTGTGTCTTCGGACGCAGCCATGTAGCTTGTCAACCTCGCGAACTAAAACTCATTTATCTCAATGTCAGTCAGAGCAGATCTGTTTTATGCGGACTTAGTCGCCGGCGGGGCGCCCTCGCCGGCTTTCCCTAACATCGTTTGCAGGCCGGAGAAAAAGTCCACGGGAACGGGGAAGATGACAGTGGTATTTTTCTCGACGCCGATTTCCGTCAAGGTTTGCAGATACCGGAGCTGAACGCTGACCGGTTCGGTGGCCAAGAGATGAGCGGCGTCAACCAGTCGCTGCGCCGCCGAGAATTCACCCTCCGCGTGAATGATCTTGGAGCGCTTCTCGCGCTCGGCTTCGGCTTGCTTGGCCATGGCTCGCAGCATGGACTCCGGCATATCGACCTGCTTCACCTCGACGTTCGTCACTTTTACTCCCCAGGGCGAAGTGTGTTGATCGAGAATACTTTGGAGGCGCAGGTTGATCTTCTCGCGATGAGAGAGCAGTTCATCCAGTTCTTGTTCGCCGAGCACGGAACGCAAAGTTGTCTGCGCGAACTGCGAAGTCTGGTAAACGTAATTGGAAACTTCCACCACCGCTTTATTCGGGTCGATGACGCGCAGGAAGATGACGGCGTTCACTTTGAGCGTAACGTTATCGCGCGTAATGATGTCTTGCGGCGGAACTTCAAGGGCTTCCTGCCGCAGAGATACTCGAACGATGCGGTCGATGGGAGCGAACACCAGCACCACGCCGGGGCCTTTCGCGCTCGATAGGAGGCGTCCAAGCCGGAAGATGACGCCGCGCTCGTACTCCGCCAGGATCTTAATGGAGCTCAACAAATAAATGACGATGATGACGATAACGACTGCGGTGAAGCCGAAAGAAATCTCCATGGCACGCCTCCACACCGGCAGAACACGCTCGCGCTCTGCTGATGCGGATTGTAACGCAATGGACGGGCGGTAAGGCGGAATTCGGGCTTTAAGTAGTTGCTTGCGCTGGTGCGTGGCCGGAGTTGGGAAAAAGCGGGATCAGGAAATAGACGAAACTGGCTGGGGGACGGTCTCTGGATCGACATGGAGCATGAGTCCGTCGAGCCGGCGAACGACTACCGATTGTCCGACCACCACTTCGGAAGAGGAGACTGCGTCCCAAAGTTCTCCGTGGACAAAAACTTTTCCGCGTGGGGAAAGTGTGGTCTGCGCGATGCCGACCTCGCCGATCAAACCTTGGGCGCCGGAGACCATCTTGTTGCGGCGGGCTTTCATCGCAATGCTCATGAGAAACGCCGTGATCAGCCCGAGGGGAATACTCACGGCTAAGGCTGTTAACAAGTGAACCCGCATTTCGGGGATCGGCGAATCGACCAGCAACAGTCCACCCAGAGTGAGCAGCGTGATGCCGCCGATAGTGAGGACTCCGTGGCTGGCGAACTTGGCCTCGGCAGCGAATAGCGCGAAGGCTCCGAGAATCAGCGCCAGCGCGGCGAAGCGCGTGGGTAGCAAATTCAAAGCAAAGGCTGCGAGCAAAATGAAGACTACGCCCACCGTTCCGGGAACTACTGCGCCGGGATGGTTGAACTCCGCATAAAGCGCCACCGCTCCGATCGCCAGCAAAATGAAGGAAACGTTTGGGTCCATCAAATAGCCGAGGATGCGCTCCTTCAGAGTCATGTTGAAAACCTGGATCGGCTGGCCCGTTAGTTGCAGCGTTATGGGTTGACCATTGAAACGCTTGAAGCTTTTGCCGTCGAGCTGCCGGAAAAGATCGTCCTCGCTGGAGGCAACGCAGTCGATCAAGTGCTGGGAGAGCGCTTCCTGCTCGGTGAACGATTTCGATTCGAGGACCGCACTCTCGGCGACTGCCACATTGCGGCCGCGCTTGGAGGCGACGGAGCGCATGAGGGCGGCAGTATCGTTTTCGATTTTGCGCTTCATCTCGTCATCCACTTTGGGCGCAAAGGGGCCGAGCAGAACGGGATGCGCGGCGCCCGCATTGGTTCCGGGCGCCATGGCGGCGATGTCGGCGGCTTCCAGGATAAAGATCCCCGCCGAGCCGGCGCGGCTCCCACTCGGGGCTACGTAAACGATCACCGGAACCTGGGAGGAAGTGATGCTCTCGATAATTCTTCGGGTCGAATCGACCAGGCCGCCGGGCGTATTGATCTCGATCAATACAGCCTGATCGTTGCGGCGCTGCGCCTCTTCGATGGCGCGCGCAATGTATTCCTGGGTCACGGGCTGAATGGTATCGTCGACGACGATCTTGAGAACTTCGGCGCGAGAAGTTGAGCAAATGAAAAAGCTTGCCAGCAGGCAGAGAATGATTCGAGAGACGGAAATGCTTTTCATGAATTGGCTGATGCTCTTATGAATAACGCTGGTCAGGATGGTCGTCTGAATGCTTCCAGTCCCGTTTCTTTCAGCCCTCGATCGGTCATCCGGATTCAGCCGAGGCCGCGGTCGAGCATGTTCCACTAAATTTAGCGCCGGAGCCTGTACCGCCTCCATTAAAATTACACTTATTTATGAGTCGCGGCGGAAATTTCTTGTTCATGTTCGACCGGGTCAATGCTTGCGGTGATTTGGCTGTCCCATCCCGGAAGCGTAGTACGTCCGGTGATCAGGCGTGCGCCGCGTTCGTAGGTGAAGTAGGACCAAGCCCATTGAATGATCACCAGGATTCTGTTTTGCAAACCGATCAGAAAGAAAATGTGAATGAACAGCCACGCGAGCCACGCCAGGAAACCGGAGATGTGAATCTTGCCAAACTGCGCCACGGCGGCCGCGCGTCCAATGGTTGCCAGACTGCCTTTGTCGTAATAGTGAAAAGGCTTGCGCGGCGCGGGTTGTCCGGTTGCGCCCTGCGCAACCTCCCGGCGGATCAGCTTGGCGACATAGCGTCCTTCCAAAATTGCCACGGGCGCGACGCCGGGTAATAGATTGCCCGATGCATCCTTGAGCGCGGCAAGATCGCCGATCACGAAAACTTCAGGATGGCCGGCGATACTGAGATCGGGCTGCACCAGCACTCTTCCCGCACGATCCACCGGAGCGCCAAGTTTTTTGCCCAGCGGCGAAGCGGCCACGCCTGCGGCCCATAAAATGACGGCGGCATTCATGCGAGTCTCGCCCATCCAGACAGCGCCGGGCTCTATTTTCGTGACCATCGCGTTGGTAATTACCTCCACTCCCAGGCGCTGCAGTTGTTCTAATGCACTACGCGAGAGATCTTCGGCGTAGGTCGGGAGCACCTTGGGACCGCCTTCGATGAGGTGAATGTGGGTGCGAGCCGGGTCGATGGACCGAAAATCATGGGCCAGGGCATGACGACAAATTTCCGCCAGAGTTCCAGCCAACTCGACCCCGGTGGGGCCGCCGCCTACCACTACAAAATGCAAGGGCTCATCCTGGCCGCTGGCAAAGGCGCGCTGCTCCGCGAGTTCGAAGGCCAGCAATACACGCCGGCGAATTTCAGTCGCATCTTCGATGGTCTTCAACCCGGGAGCGAGAGGAGCCCATTCTTCGTGGCCGAAATAGGCATGGGTCGCCCCCGCGGCAACGATCAGAGAATCGTATGGAATTTCCCGATCTGCGGTTTGCGCTACTCGCCGTTCGAGATCGAAGCCAGTCACCTCGGCCATCAGCACTTCCACATTTTTATGCCGGTGAAGAATGGAGCGGATGGGCTCCGCAATTTCCCCCGGGGAAAGGCCCGCGGTTGCGACCTGATACAGCAGAGGCTGGAAGGTGTGATGGTTCTTCTGATCGATGACCGTGATGCTTACATCGGCGCTGGCCAGGGTCGTGGCTGCATTGAGGCCGCCGAAGCCTGATCCCACGATAACCACTCGATGCTTTGCATTTCGGCTCATAGTTTCCGGTTCATACCTTGCCCTCAGGTTTCGCGCTGATGTCTTGCCGTAAGTGGCGTCACTCTATAAGATTCAGCGCGATGACAATTGGCTCAAGAAGTTCTGGAGAGGGTCTTCATCGGGTTCGAAGATGGCTTATTCCCTCGATCAGAGATTTGATCTTCATCGCTTTGCTAGGGTTGCTCGCCTTTACCAATCTGTCCGTTCGGTTGTTGGGGGATGGAGGAATTGGGTGGCACATCCGCACCGGCCAATTGATTCTGGCGAATCACGCAATCCCGCGCGTCGATCCTTTTTCTTCTTCCATGGCGGGGCAACCGTGGTTTGCCTGGGAGTGGCTGTATGACGTGCTGGCCGGCTGGTTGGATGGGGTCGCTGGTTTGAATGGCGTGGTGTTTTTTAGCGCGTTGGTCATCGCTCTGACTTTTTCATTCGCCTATCATTTTCTGCTGCGCCGCGGGGTCAACTTTTTCGTCGCTCTCGATCTGGTGCTGCTCGCGGCTTCCGCGGCTATGATCCACTTTTTTGCCCGGCCGCATGTCGTCAGTTGGCTATTCACGGTGCTGTGGTTTGCGATTCTGGAATCCTCCGACGAAAAATGCTGCGGCAGAAAACGCTTCGACATCAAGAGTCGCATTCTAGAGCGGCTTCCTTGGTCGTTGTGGTGGCTGCCGCCGCTGATGCTGGTCTGGGTTAATGTTCACGGAGGATTTCTTCTGGGATTCGTCCTGCTGGGGATTTACTGGCTGGGGGCGGTTTGGCGTTGGTTTCAACTGAAAGAAGATCGCTTGGAAGACGCGTTGGAAAAAATATGCAGAGAGAAGCAGGCGCGCCAGCTCGCTGGCGTCGGCTTGATCAGCGCGCTCGCAACTCTGGCCAATCCCTATGGGTGGCGCTTGCATCTCCACATTTATCGATATCTTTCGGATCGCTTCCTCATGGATCATATCGATGAATTTCAATCTCCGAACTTTCATGGGGTGGCACAGAAGTGTTTCGCGGTCTTGATTCTGCTCGCGCTGGCCGGGTTAGCTATTCGAAAGCGGGCTGGCGGTGAACGCGGACCAGGAGGAATCAAACCCAGCGCAGCCTTGGTATTGCTGTTCGCGGTCTATTCCGGCCTGTACGCGTCGCGAAACATACCGCTGTCGGCGCTGTTGATGGTGATTGTGATTGCTCCTTGGTTCTCCGATGCGATGAGGAATTTCTTGGAGAGTGCTGCGCACCGGAGGAGCGCGCTCAGTTCGCAGAGTTCACCCAAGCCTTTCCTCTGGCGAATGCAAAGAGTTGAGTTGAGCTTGCGCGGGCAATTGTGGTCCGTCGCCGCAGTGGTGCTGACCTGCTGGATTACTTTCCATGGCGGCAGGCTTGGCTCAAGAACCTTGATGGACGCTCACTTTGACGCCAAACGTTTTCCGGTGGGCGCGGTGAGTTACCTGGATACTCGCAACGTGGAAGGTTCGGTTTTCACACCGGATTCCTGGGGCGGGTATGTAATCTACCGGCTCTATCCGCGAGTAAAGGTGGCAATCGATGACCGCCACGATTTTTATGGCGAGCCATTTCTTAGGTCTTACTTAAGAACGATGCACGTGGAACCCGGCTGGCAGGGATTTCTCAAGGAGTATCCGGTTGCGTATGCGGTCGTTCCCCAGGACTCGGCTCTAGCCAACATCATGGCTGAAACGGCTGATTGGCAGCGGATTTATGGCGACAATGTCGCGGTTGTGTATGCGCGAACCGCGCCGACGACCCAGTAGCAGTTTGCTGAAAGAATGGGTGCGGGGCTGGTTGGAAAGGGCTAAAAGGGAACTGCCCGAAAGCGAACACAGGAGCGCATGGACTTGAACTGTTGCATGCCGGAATGACTTCCCCGAGCTGTTAAAACTGCGATGGGAAAAGGGAGAATTTAAGAGGCAGGCTGATTCAGGCTAGTTTGCTGCGGCTCCGCGGCCAGAACAATCCGCAGCGGGGGTCTGCGGAGTGGCTGCATGGCAGAAATCATCGTTTCGGTCATGATCCTGGGACTTGGCCTTGCGGTACAAAGGGGCGGCCGCGATGTTTTCGAGCACGGTGGTTTCGGCCTGTACCCAGTCTTGCAGGGCATGGCCTTCGGCCTGCCCGCGCTGGTCGTACAAATGCTGCGCATGCAGGCGAATCTTTCTTTCGAGCAACTCGGCCATGAGGGCCTGCTGCTTTTTCCTACGGGTATCGGTATCCAAAACTACTCCTTTGGGTCTTGATAGGCGCTTCCCCAACCACTCACATCTTACCGAAAAACTGTTAACGGAAGATTACATCCGACAGAGCCTAGGGGTTACTAAGGTACTATCATGCTGCTTATTAGATGCGGTGTTGGGCGGACAGTCGCAAATTGAAGTAACTGTATTATTATAAGTGGCTTATAGAGATCAATCTGATCTGCTCTGTCGCGTAGATTTGGCGAAGATGCCTACTTGAACGCCTTCATTGAACTCAGCATCTCGCGACGCAGAATCGCGTTGATCCGCGACTGGTAGCCCTTGCCTTGCGACTTCAACCAATCCAGCACGTCGGCATCGACGCGGGCCGTGATCTGACGCTTGCGGGGGCGGTAGAAGTGGCCGCGGCGGGCGTGCTTCCATTGTTCGTCGGTCATCTCCGGAATGTCGCTGGTGTCGATCTCGGAGTCGGGGCGGGCGGCGAGGGCTTTGAGTCTGGCGCGGTCTGCCTTGGTCAGCGCAGGCAGAGTATCTAGAGAGTAGCTAACGATTTTCGTTTTCATAGCGGCGCCTCTCTTGGCGGGTCGCGGCGCGCGCCGAGATGATGCGAATGATGTCGATGGGTGTGCCTTCATTTTCCTCCCGTACGGCGTGGGCCACCGTCAGTAACAGCAAATCGTCGAGCATGCCGATGGCCTGCCAACGAAGGTCGGCGTCCTCGATTCGATCCTGCACGGAAACGTACAGAGGGTCGAGAAAGACAGCACTCGCTTGCCTGAAACTGATGCCATGCTTGTGTTGGTTGGAGAGGTTCTTCGCCTCATCCCACTCGAAGCGTACACCTTCCACACCACAAGTATAATTATAAAAGTGTAGTTACGCAACGTGGCAGGGTGCAGTGGAGTATTCCCTTTAGCAAATATCCTTCTCGTGCCATATTCTTTGAAGGAACTTTTCTTTCGGTGATCGTTGCCCTTGCAGTCCTTTCAAGGAAAGTGCAACCTTAGCGTGAGATTGCACACGTAGCCATGCAAGACAAAAAGACGATTCGAACAGACAACACCCCGATAAGTAGCATAGAGCAAATCCGCATGAAGTACAGCCACATTCAAACAATGCTGGGTATGGGAATCATAGCGGTCATCGCTGTTGGCGGACTTGTCTGCATGGTTGCAGGCATCGCGGGCGGTCAGGAAGTAGTCCTGGCGATCGTCGGTTTCTTGGTTGGATACAGAGCAAGGGGAACGAAGAGTTCCCGCACAATCTACTAACCTGGGGTTAGATCAGTTCGCTCTGCGCTACGCGCGGACTCCGTGGTCGCTTCCGGACCCCCGATGCCCGGCCCGTTCCTAATCGAAAATCAGCACCGCCGACGCGATTACGGTGGTCCACAACCCGCGCTTGTCTCCGACCGCGGACTGCGTCACGTTGGCAGTGCGAACTATTTTGTTGGACAGGCGGTAGATTTGTTTTTTCTCGTCCCAGGAGCGGTCGGGGTCGAATTCGACATTGAGGGTGGTGGCCAGCATTTCGGCAGCGAGTTCTTCGGCGTATTCGCCGGCGGCGTCTTCGGTCTCGCCGAAAGAGTGGTGTTCGCTCAGGTAGCCGTATGTATTTTTGTCGGCGGGGATGGCCACGCCGATGGAGGAGGCGAGCAGGCGGTGCGCTTCATGGGTGGAGTTTTCGGCGACCACGGCGAAGACGACTTCGCCGGGGCTGAGATATTTCACTCCTTCTTTGCGGGCCAGCATTTTGCAATTGGGAGGGAAGATGGAAGAGACGCGCACCAGGTTTTGCGCGGCGATGCCGGCGTCCCGCAAGGCCAACTCGAAGGATGTCAAACGCTCGCGATGCTTCCCGACTCCCTTGGTAAAGAACATCCGATTGGGAACCATGTTTTTACCCAACGCTCGCCCTCCGGCAACTGAATTTAGGTGGTTGAGAATGAAATTTAACACAAAGGTTTGTGTAGGAAGTGTGAATTTAATCGAAGAACGGAAAAAGCGTGAAGGAAAACGGGAAGCCGCTGGCGCGGCTTCCCCTTGCATGCCCGGACGTAATGGGGGAAGGCCTCGGGCAAAAGGAAAATCAATCTATCACAAGGTCGGGCGATTTGCGCAAGGGTTGCCGCATTTTTCGGTTTTCCGAACAAACGCGATTTTTGCTATGTGACAGGCGCGAGCGAGCCTGCGGCTCTTCGTTATTTGGCCTTCACCGAGCTTACGGTGATGGTATCTCCGTCCAGGGAACCGGTGACGGAGGCGGTCTTGCCGGCCTGTTTATCGAGGGTAGCCAACACTGCGGTATCGGTAGTATCGAGAGTGTAAACTTTTTCGCCCACGATTAATGCGTACTTCGACCCGTGAGCCACGCAGGCGCGCGTACATTCGTCGGCGGGCTCGCCCTCCATGTGCTTCTTGCCGCACATGGCGTCTCCGACTTCGCCGGTGAAAGTGCTCTTGCCGCCGGCTATAGCGTGCACATGGAAGAACGCGGGGGCAGCGAGAGTCAGGATGACGGCTGCGATGCTCGGGAACCATCTCGGACTACGATTCATTCACAATTCTCCTGTTGGTTTCCACGACTAGCCTTTCAGTTTATTACTTGGGAGCTTTTGCCGTGTATTGCAGATCGACATCGACGGTCTTTTCGCGGGCGATGGCGGTGACGTGGCTTGATACTTCCCAGTCCAGGCTGGGCGGCAGTAGCTTTCTGGCCTGAGGGAGGAATTCCTTAAGGTAGGTGGAGTCGTAGACGTCGCCGGGACGAATCTTCCAGGCGGCGCGAAGCTTGGCGGTAAGACTGTTGTCGAGGCCGCGAAATTCCAGCTCTCCCATGTGATAGACCGCGCCTTCGGTGATGGCGAGTTTGTAGGAGACGGTGCTGTCCGGATCGTTAAAGATGGCGTCGGCTTTTACCGTGGTGGTCACGTAGCCGCGCGAACCGTAGAGCTGCTGCACCGCGTGCAGATCCTCTTCCAGTTGAACCGTGTTCGCGGGCTGCCCAATTTCCGTGTGCAGAAGCGCTTGCAAATTATCGGCTGGAATATTGTTGTTCCCCGACCAGGTCCATCCCGTGAGCTTGTACTGAAGCCCGGCAGCGATGGGGATTACGATATCGACCAGCGTGACGGCTTGTTTGTCGTTGTTGGTTTCGGCCACAGCGTTCTTATCGACATGGAGCGCAGGAGTGCCGCATTTCGCTTTCAGGTATCCACGCGCGTGGTAGACGGGAAGCACGCTTTGCTGGATGAAAGTATTCAACAGGGCGCGATAGTAATCGCGGTCCGAGAGCTTTTCGGCGGCCGCTTGCAGGAGCGGTGACTCTTCGGTTCCGGCACCGGTGAAATCGATATGGCGAATGCGAATGACGACGTTGGCGATAGCGTAGTCGAATGAGTCGAGCTGTCCGCCGGGGCTGGTGCTACGGATGTAATCGACGTGGCCGGGGACGCCATTTTCCACCAGCAGGGCTTGCAGAATGTCGGAGACCTGGTCGGGCAGGCGGCCGGTGGAAGGTAATTCTCCGGTGAAAAGTGGAGCGCGCTCATGCACCTTCCGCAGAAGTTCCTCGTCGGTGAACCAGACGAAGTCGGCGAAGTGAGCGGGGACAAATTTGTCGGCGTCGGTGACCTCGAAGGTGAGCTTGGTTCCTGCCGAGGAGTAGGAGAAAGTGTAGGAGATCGCATTGAAAGCGCCGGTCTCGCCGAGTTGCCGGGCGGCCTTGCGGAAATCTTCCTCGTCAACCGTGGTTCCGAGGGGAAGGCCGCAGGCGGCTGCCACTTGCCCGGAGGTGAAGCGTTTGCTTCCCGTCACTTTGATGTCGATCAGCTTGCGATCGGCGGGCGGGATAGAGGGGGCAGTTTGAGCACGAGCAAAACCAGAGAAGCAGAGAAGAGCCGCGTAGATGGGAAGGATACTCTTCGCGAGGGACGTTTTCATTGATCCAGATGAGCGCATTGGTCCAGCTATGTTACGGCAGTTGCGGGTGGGGGAGCCATAGGGTTTGATTTTAGGCGAGCGCGGCAGAATGCCCCAGCGCGCCGCAGTGGCCTGTGGTGCGGTTGCATCCGCCAAAGATTGCGCGGCGGTGGGGGCTGCGACTCCGGGGAGCTAGGTTGAGGTGGCGCTTCCAGCGCGGTAATCAGGGACCGGCGATGCCGAGAAAGACCACAAGCGCGCGATTGAGGCGAAGAATATCTTCCTGGGACAGTCGGCCAATATAGGCTCCGATTCTTGTTCTTGGAACAGTTGTGACTTTATCCACCATGAGATGGCACTCCGCGCGGAGACCATTGCCTTCGCTGGGCTCGACTGCAAGCCGAAATAAAGGAGCGTTAGTGGCGATTGTGGTGAAAGGGCAGACGGTCACCGAATCCAGTCCGCTAAAGCGATTGTCCTGGAGGATGACTGCTGGACGAGGATTTCCAGCGTAATCCTTGCCGCCCGCGACCGTCCATATTTCGCCGCGCTGCGTGACCGACGTTTTCCCGGGCGTGGACTTCCTTAATTGCAAACTACTCCACGTCCCACTCCGAGATGGCGTCGACAAAATCCTGTTCTTCTTTGGCGTAGAGGCTGTTGGCGACGGCCAAGGATTGACGGCGTGCTTCTTTGGCAAACGCCGGCGATCGCACGTCGGCAACCCATATCTGGATCGGGCGCAAGCCTTGCTGACGCAAGCGCTCGCGATGGGCTCGAACCTTTTCGCGAGAGGGCTTGGAGCGAGTATTGGACGGCATCTAGATCTCCAGCGGGGTTACATGTAACTTACTACAGGCGCGCGAGCGCAGGCAAGGATTCCATATCGAGCGATCGACGTTCGGCGATCGTTACGGCTTGAGCTGTTTTTCGATGGCTGCAATGACTTCCGGCGAATCCGGAGTGACGGCTGGTTCGAAGCGCTGCACTACGTTTCCATTGCGGTCGACCAGAAACTTGGTGAAGTTCCACTTGATTTCACCT
>Ga0302140_10004479_pt1 | contig 17792 bp, 14 predicted proteins | sample I_Bog_E1_1_FD_202095 | JGI IMG/M metagenome (GOLD analysis project Ga0302140, IMG submission 202095) | Peat permafrost microbial communities from Stordalen Mire near Abisko, Sweden - I_Bog_E1_1 | ecosystem: Environmental > Terrestrial > Soil > Wetlands > Peat | place: Sweden: Abisko, Stordalen... | reverse complement strand
CGGCGTATTTCCGCGTGGTTTGGCAGTCCCCAGCGGCCTGTAAGTTGTTGAAAGTACATTTAATAGGGGCTATGGCATGGAAGAGGTCATCGGTTCGATCCCGATCAGGTCCACCAATTAAATCAATCATTTAGAAGCTCCCTCCCTCCCCGACTTTGTCGCATTCTTGTCGCAAATTCCAAAATCACTCCACGAACCGGCTTTGTTTCTTCGGGTGTTTTGCTGCCTTGCGTGTCAGCCCGCTGCGCTGTGTTTTCGCCTTGCGTGATTCCTGCCGCGGACTCCTTACTGACCTTTCCGCGGCAAGCCGAAACCGCCGCACTTTGGCGATGGGCCGGTGCCCAAGTTCCAGAATTGCTCACTTCCCTAAGGATCGAGTAGACTTTCGATCGAACCCCGTCTTCGAGCGACTGCAAGTTGACTTCCGTGGTGGTGGGCAATCGAGAGTGGCGCATCATTCCCCTGGGTGTCCCTGACATGGCCCTTGTCCTTGGCCAGAGTTGCGATGGTGCGGCGGATCATCTGGAAAGCCAGCTCGGCAGTTCCAGATCCTTCGCCAGTTTGTGCAGCACTCCTTTGCGATATTTGCTCGAGTCAAGGAACCCTCCCGTCCGGCCGGCAAGAATGAAAGCCGTGGAAATGGATCTCTGCAGCGTTGCCGCCACTCGACGAGTTCCTCCGTCAGTTGCTTGGCGATTGGGATGCTCGTGCGACTTCCCTTGGTCTTGCCCCAAGGCCGGATCTTGCCTTTGTATGTGGTCTCTTTGATTTCGAGCAGGCAACGATCCGGATCAAGGCAATTCCATCGCAAACCAAACAGCTCACCTGGCCGGATGGCATTGGGCTGCCGCGCCAACCATCGCATCCTGGGGATATGCCAACACCGGTGTCAAGGAGGTATCAACATCCAATCTCCGTCTGAGTAAGCGATCGCTACACATCCGGGGCATAATCCATCTCTTGATTGCTGAGGCTTGGTGCCTTCGCATTCGGTTCTTCGATGTGATTCCCGCACTGGGCGAGTGAGAAGGAGTTAAAATCCGATGTGAGCCATGGACGTATACAAGTCATTCCATGCGTAAAGCTCTTCGCTCGTTTTTTAACGCCTGAACAACACCCAACTGAAATTCGGCGCTCATGATGAAAGGTAGAAAGCTATGTTGAATATTGCCTCACTGCACAAGCGCGTCCCACGCATTGTCGCGAGCTCTTGCTTCGCTGTCCTTCTTGCGTCTGTGTCCTCGCGCGCTACGGCGCAGCTGCCCGGCGATCTGCCGTCCCAGCCGAGAGTCGTCGTTACACCGACGGAGACTGGCCTGCAGGCAACGATTGGAAGTGAAACGCTACGTGTTTCCGTGTGCAGCGACTCGGTCCTACACGTTGTTGCAAGTCCTGTTGGCGCGGCTTCTGCCACGCGCGCACAGCCCTGGCTTTTGCCCACGTCTGAATCCTGCCCTGGAGCGAAATTCCAATTCGCCAGTGACGGCAAGCAAGCCACATTGACTGCTTCGAAGCTTAGGATTACCCTTTCGCTTGATCGAGGGAATCTGACCTACGCGACAATTGGCGGAGAAAGCCTTCTGCGCGAGTGCGATGCCGTGCCGCGCACCTATGAGGCCGACTCGGTGAATGGCGAGAATTCCTTTCATGTGACCGATCGGTTTTGTCCGGTAGCCACCGAAGCATATTACGGCCTTGGCCAGCATCAGAGCGGCATGTTCAACTATCGTGGCAGTACCGTGGAATTGGCCCAGAATAACACCGATGTAGCTATTCCGCTTCTTGTCTCCAGCAAGGGCTACGCGCTTCTTTGGAACACTGCATCGCTCACTCAGGTTGACAATCGATTTCCCCTTTCACTCACGCTGACGTCCCTCGCCGGAGCTGCCGTCGACTATTACTTTATCTACGGCCCGGAGATGGATCAAGTCATTCACAGCTACCGAAACATGACGGGCCACACTCCAATGCTGCCTAAGTGGGCCTACGGTCTGTTCCAATCCAAGGATCGGTACGTATCGCAGAGCGAGATTCTAGGCATCGCCAATCGCTATCGTGCGGAGCATATTCCGCTGGATGCCATTGTCCAGGATTGGTTCTGGTGGAAGGTCGAGGGCGACCCTGCTTTCAATTCAAACTACACGGACGTGCCTGCGGAATTGAAGGAGTTGCACAACAACCATGTCCACGCGATGATCTCAGTGTGGGGCCTCTTCGATCCGAAATCTGAGAATTTCAAGTTCCTTGCCGCGCATGACCTTGATGTGAAGAGGGCGCATGTCTACGACGCCACCAATCAGGAAGCGCGCGATTTCTATTGGAAAAATCTGCCAGGAAAACTCCTCGCTCAGGGCTGGGACGCTTTCTGGCTGGACAGCGCCGAGCCGGAGGAGTACTGGCCACACTACGGTGACGCGATCCTAAAGGACAAGCAACTCGCAATTGGCAATGGCGCAGAATACACAAATGTCTTCCCCCTGATGCATTCTCTAGGGGTGCAGGAGCACTGGCGAGCTGACACGGACCAGAAGCGCGTATTTCTTCTAACGCGCTCTGCGTTTACAGGACAACAGCGCGTTGGCGCCACGGTCTGGTCCGGCGATGTCTACAGCACCTACTGGGGGCTTGGCCATCAGGTGCCTGCTGGACTAAACTTCGCACTTTCCGGCTATCCGTACTGGACAACCGACGTGGGCGGTTACTGGTCGCCCGACGGCTCGCTTCAGAACCCGCCGACCTATCCGGAACTCTTCGCGCGCTGGTTCGAATACGGAGCCTTTTGCCCAATCTTCCGCACGCACGGCCATCGGGATCACAACGAACTATGGACCTATGACAAGGTCGAACCGATCCTGCTGACCTATGACAAACTACGCTACCGGATGATGCCGTACATCTACTCACTGGCATGGAAGGTACACAACGACGACTACACCATTCAGCGGCCGCTGGTGATGGACTGGCGACTCGATTCCAAGACATGGAACATCGCGGATCAATTCATGTTCGGACCGGCCATTCTCGTGAATCCTATTCTGAAAGAGGACGCGACGCAGCGATTCGTCTATCTTCCGGATGTCCCGCTCTGGTACGACTTCTGGACCGGCGTCGCAGTCAAAGGCGGCCAGGAGACACTGGCGGATGCACCGCTCGCGCGTATTCCACTCTTCGTGCGCGCCGGTTCCATCCTACCTCTTGGTCCAGAGATCGAATACGCCGACCAGAGCCCTGCCGGGCCCATCGAACTGCGCGTCTATACCGGAGCCGACGGAGACTTTGAACTGTTTGGAGACGAGGGAGACAACTACAACTACGAAAAGGGCGCGCACTCGACCATCCCGATCCATTGGTCTGAAGCGGAAAAGAAGCTTACGATCGGCGATCGCGCCGGGACCTATCCTGGAATGCCGAAGCAGATGACCTTCCACGTCGTCTGGGTCTCTGCGCACCATGGTGTGGGCGAGGAAGTCGAAGAGCGCGCCGACCGAACTCTTGAGTACACTGGGTCCTCCATCACTGTCTCGAAAGATTAACCATCCCGTGAGTCGTTGTCAGGTTGATTGAAGGAGAAACCTTCCACACCGAACGGTCTGAGCCGACGGACCTAGGGGTATGACGCCAATTCTGCGTGCCATACCTTCAGATAGTGCAGAGAGAGGATGAAACTATCCTCAAAGACGAGACACAAGATTTGCGCAATCCAATGCATCGCCCGTTACCAGGAGTTGGTCGCGGCCATATGCCGTAGGCGCGGCCACCTGCATAAGCGCCGACTGGCAATCGGGGAACGCCCGAACACGCGCGTTCGTCGCCACTTCGCGCTTTTGCTGGTCAACCGCGCGGGGGTAAACGTCTCCCATGTACAGCCATTGCCAGGTGGCCTGCAGCCCAAGGTCTGGAGTTTCCGACATGAGATAATTCGGCGGCTATTCGCCTTCGGCCGGGGCAGAAGGCGAGGCCGCGGGCTTGAGCGGCGCCTGGCGACGTACACGCAGATTGTCCAGAGCATAGTCAATGAAGCGCGGCTCGAAATGGGAGGGCTGGCCCATGAACCGGCAGGTGGCCACTACCTGATCCACGATGAACCTGGGCTGATAGGCTGCCAGATCGAGTCCCTTGCCCTTGGTGAGCTTGTCCACAATGTAATCAAGCAGATCGGTGGGCGGCGTGACGCCTTGGCGCACGCACTCTTTTTCAAAGATGCGCTTGTAGAGCTCGACACTTGGCCCCGCGACTTCGATCTTGTAAGGAAGGCGGCGCAGGAAGGCTGGGTCCATCAGATCTTCAGGCTCAAGATTGGTTGAGAAGATCACCAGTTCCTCAAAGGGAATAGTAAAGCTCTTGCCCGAGTTGAGTTTCAGCAGGTCAAAGCGATTCTCCAGGGGCACGATCCAGCGATTGAGAAGGCTCTTGGGGCTGACTAACTGGCGGCCGAAGTCGTCGATCACAAAACAGCCGCCCAATGCCTTCACGTGCAAAGGCGCCTCGTAGTAATTCGACAGAGGGTCAAAACGGAGGTCGAGCATCTCCAGCGTCAGTTCGCCTCCGGTGACGACAAACGGTCGTTGGCAAGGAACCCAGCGCGCGTCGTACTCATCGCTGCGGATGAAGGAGAGATCGTTATCGTGGCTCGATGCGTCGGAAGTCAGCTTGGTATGAAGGCTGGGATCATAAACGCGGATGATCTGCCCCTCGACAATCACGGCATAAGGAACGTAGATCACATCGGTGAATACACTGGCAAAGCTGAGCGCGACAGAGGTCTTGCCATTGCCGGGCGGACCGTAAAGCAGAATTGCGCGGCCTGAGTTCAGCGCCGGACCGATATGCTCGACGATACTGTCTTCAAAGACAAGCTCGCCAAAAGATTTTCGCAAGCGATCGAAGGTGACGCGCTCGTTGGTAATCTTTTGCAGGTTGACCTGATTGCAGAATTCATCGAGGGTGACGGGGGCGGGGCCGGTATAGCGCATCTGTTCGAGCGCGTTGACCGTATAGCGCCGGCCCTCGTCGGTGAAGGCATAACTCAGATCGAGCGGGTTGCCGGAGTCGCGGGTACCAAGGTTGCGCAGCAACTGGCGGTCGATGGCCATGCGAATCAGGTCGAGCACAAGATTGTAGGGCAGCTTGATGGAATCGACGAACTGGCGTGCGGACTCGAGATGCTCCACGTAAATCAGCTTCATCATCAAGCTGAGGAGTTCAGTCGGGTCGATTCCGGTTGCCGCAAGATCGTGCGGCTCGGTGGGCATGCGATGGATGAAGGAGTCCAGCACCTCCCGGGTGATGGCTTCAATTCCCACCAAACGTTCGCCCAGGCGGCCGCCGATCTCGGCCTGAAGTTCGAGCGCCTTTGCCACCTGCGCGGCTGTCACCAGCTTGGCCTGGATCAGCAGATCGCCCAATCTCATGCGAGCTTTCATGGCGTGCTCCCCTGGCCGTCCCCGGCTGGACCCGATACCAACCCATGGTATCAAGTCCCCACTGAGGGAGATTGTGCCGATCGAGCCGCCCTCGTTGCGGTTCACGATGGGAAGATCGCCGCGGCTGGAAGACCCACTCCTCAAGATGAGGCTGTGATGAACGTGTACAGATTCTTATGGCTCAGTGTGATTCTTCGGAACTGATGACCGGGCCACCTGCCGCTGGGCTGCGTCGTTGACCATTTCGTCCACTACCTGTGGCAGGCCGCTACCCCCACCCTATCCTGCACAGAAATTCCTTGTTTTCACTAGGATACAGCGGGAGCTTTGCTGTAAATTCCTCATTCTAATTAAGTTATTTGCAGATTCCAGACAGCAAAGGAGTTACGGTGCGTTTTGGAGCTTGCGGGCTCATGGCAGCGTGCAGGGGTATTTTCTTGCTGGACCTCTACCTATGATTGTGCGCCGCCGGGTCGAAATGATCTGCAAAATGGATTCGATGTCTCCCAGGTCTCTGAGGCGAGACCTGGGGCACCCGCATTTGTTACTCAGGGGGAACTGCGCCACCCGTCGAAAATCGGCCGCTTTGAATCTGGCGAGCAAATGGGATGGTTTATATATCTTGTTTATTTTCAGCAACATGGTGTTTTCAGATGGCCCGTGGTCGCGGTGCGCTTTCGCTTTTATTTCGCCAAAAATCAGGTTTAACTTATTTATTTACATTGCTTTACGTGAAAAGCATCGAAAAAAGTTAGCAGTCCTGACGGTGGGCAGTGAACCGTGGATCGTGGTGAGTAAAGTCCCACTCCGCCGATCATTTCCATTGTGCGCCGGCAGAGGGTAATTCTCGGCAACGAAAGTGCGAGGATCTGTTGGTCCTTCGACTAGATGGAGAAACTCTACTGCGGATCGGACGGTCAACGCCCGTGCTCGCCCACCCCCTTCGACGTTGCTCAGGGCAGGCTTTCGCCGGAATCCGCCGCGGCGGAGCGATGGATGGGGCCCGCCGGTAGTCAGACCAGAACACGAACAACGCGGCTTGCCTCGTGAGCATCCCAATGCAGTAGGAGTTCTCCATGAAAAAGCTGCACACTGTTTTGGCACTCGCAATGCTCTCCACAAGCCTTATGGGCGGCGTCGCCCTTGCCCAGGACCATCACGACAACCACTCATACGTCGAGCACAAGGAATGGAAGAGAGGCGCCCCCATCAAGCACGAAGACTGGGATCGCGCCGATAAAGTCGACTACCGCCAAAATCACCTGAGCGCCCCGCCGCGGGGTTACGAATGGCGTATGGTGGACGGCCATTACGTTCTCGCTAATAGTTCGTCCTTCCAGATTCGCACCGTTGTCCACATACCATAACGCGCCCTTGGACATTCGAATATGAACTGTTGAGATTCGTGCTATCCCAGGTCTCAGAAGCGAGACCTGGGCCACCCATTCACAGAGGGTGGTCAGATGTGTGCCGCCCGCCATCGGAAAGAGATCACAGGTCAATCGGGTTGACGAAGTGTCTCTACGGCTGATTCGCTTCGATATCGTCTACTTTCGTTTCTATCTCTTCGATTTTCTCTTGCAAGGCATCCATCTTTTCGTGTAGTTCGTCTACTCGTTTTCCGAGTGCTTTCCCCACATCCGAGATCGAGTGAACGACAAGAAGGGCGACAGCAAGCACCGCGATAAATGGTTCCCACTCTTTCATTGTGTACTCCCTCGGATGCAGCTATTATATGCAGCAAATAGAAAAGCCGATGCTGTCACACATGGGGCACCCGGCTCCGTTTCCTGGGATTCCCCGTAGATCTTGCGGCCCTTGCAGCACCCTTCTACAGGCTCAGGGTGGGACACCCGGCAGAGACTGCTAAACGCAGGTCCTTCGACTCCCTTCGCTACGCTATGGTCGCTCAGGATGACAGCGGTTAGGGTGGGGCGCCCGGCCCCTTTGGCATGCGAACATACTACAATCCCAGGTCTCAAACGCGAGACCTGGGCCACCCATTCTTTGTGTGAGTTATTGCTTCTGTTCCGCGGCCGGTTGCTTGGGCATGGGGATCGTGATGTCGATGGATTGCGGCGGGCCTAGCTTCAGTTCGTCCAGCCCCGGCTTGATTTCGGGTCCGTTGCCTACTACAAGCAAGGCGAGTTTGTCGGGATGGATGTATTTCTTGGAGACCATGGCCAGATCGCCCAGAGTTACTTTTTCAAGAGCGATCTTGTAGGTCTCAAGATAGTCTGCCGGATAGCCGTAGAACTCGAGCTTGACCCGCTCGGCGAGCACCTTGTCTTTGGTGTCGTAGCGGAAAAGGAACGAGTTGAGGATGTTGTCTTTGGCGCGGTCGAGCTCGACCTGCGTGAAAGGCCGGGCATTGAGCCCTTCGATCTCGGCGAGAGCGGCCTTGGTGGCATCTACCGTGGAGGCGCTCTTGGTGAGCACAACCACGCGGAAAATGGCCGGATGGTCATAGGCGAAGCTCATGCCGCCGCCCACCGCATAGGCCAGGCCCAGCTCTGTGCGCACTTTTTGGAAGAGCCGACTGGCAAATCCGCCGCCCAGAATCTCGTTCATCATGGCAATGGCCGGAACGTCGGGGTTGCGTCGATCTGTGCCGAGGCCCACGATTTCAACGTTGGACTGATTGACATCCTCCTTGTTGATAAAGGAGACGCCGGGCGTGGGGCCGGCAAAGACGTCGTTGCGAGGCGGTGCGGACTTCACGGGCGGCAGGGGCTCGAAGGCCGCGCGCAGCTTGGCCTCTATGGCCGCTGGATCGAAGTCGCCGCTGATGCTGACGATGAGCTTGCCGCCGCCGACAGTCCGGTCGTGCCAGGCCTTCAGATCGGCTACCGTGACCGAGCCGATGGTGGAGAGTTCGGGCTGGCGGGTGTAGGGGCTGTTGGCCCCGTAGACTAGCTTGGCCGCCTCGCGGTTGGCGATCTCCTCTTCTTCGTCGTTGCGGCGCACGATGCCCGTGGCTGCCTGCTGCTGGGCCAGTTGCAGCTTTTCGGAACTGAACTTGGGATGAAGAAGCAGGTCCAACGCCAGCGAAAACACCTGGTCCGCATCACCTTTGAGTGAGTCCCAGGAGACTGCGGTCGAGTCTGTGTCGCCCGCCGTCTCAATGTGCGCGGCCTTGGCCTCGAGGAGGTCGTCGAGGGCGTCGCCGTCCATTTTGGCAGTGCCGCTGGTGCGCCACGCCTCGCCGTAGAGTTCCACGAGACCCGTCTTGGCTGGGTCTTCGTCGCGCGAGCCGCCGGGAATCAGCACCGATCCTGAGACGAAGGGCAGCTCATGATCTTCCTGAAGGAAGAGGACGATTCCGTTCGAGAGCTGGATGCGCTTGGGCTGCTGGGGTTTGAATTCATGGAGCTTGGGGATGGGGATTTTCTCCCAGGGCTTGTTTTGCTGGGCGTTGATGTTCAGCGGAATAATCGCGGCAATGAAAGCGCATACGATGACGTGTTTTAGCCCACGAGGAAGATTTTTATCCATCATTTGCGTTCCCTCAGGGGCTAAAGCCCTCATTGATTTTGCAGTCGCTGCGGCACGACCAAAGTCGTGCCCTTTCAAAGCCGAGAGTTGTGTAATTTGTTGCAAAAGGCTCTTCATTGCGCGCCTCCGGTTTTCTGTTCCGTGGTTGCTTTCTGTTCCGTTGGCGCGGGCGGCGCTGTTTCAATCCAGGCCTCGGTGCGGTTGCTGTCGACAAACACCTTGTTGGCTACGGTGCGGATGTCGGCCTTGGTCACCTTGTCTACCCGGTCAAGCTGCTTGAAGAGTTCGCGCCAGTCGCCGTAACGAGTCTGGTACTCGACCAGAGAGTTGGCCAGCCCCTGATTATCAGCCAGGCCGCGCAGAAGGTCAGCGCGGGTGCGGGTCTTGTACATGGCCAGCTCGTCGTCGGTTACATCGGCGGTTTTGAGCTTCTCGATTTCTTTGTGGATGGCGTCACGAATCTCCGCCGGCGTGTGGCCGGGCAGAGGAACCGCGAAGAAGACGAAGAGCCCCGGATATTTGTTGCCAGGGTAGGGGCTTACTCCCTCGGCGGCGGCGGCGATCTGCTGGTCGCGGACGAGGCTGCGATAGAGGCGGGAGACGCGTCCGTTGGACATAATGTCGCTGATGGCGTCGTAGGCCGCATCGTTGGGGTCGTGGTAATCAGGCCGGTGGTAGCCCTCGACGTAGATGGGCTGGGTGGCCTCGCGAATCGCGACCGTCTTTTCGGCAAACTGCCTGGGCTCGATGGTGGTCATCTCCTCCGGCTTGGGTCCGGCGGGAACGCGGCTGAAGTAGCGTTCCAGCATGGGCAACGCCTCGGATGCCTTGACGTCGCCGACGACCGACACCACGATATTTGAGCCGACGTAGTATTTCTTGTGGAACTCCATGGCCTCAGTGGCGTTAATCTGGCTTACCTCGCTGGGCCAGCCGATGCCGCTGCGGCCGTAGTTGTGGGCCACGTAGGCGGTGGCCAGGAACTGCTCGAAGAGACGGCCTTCGGGGTTGGAGTCTGTGCGCATGCGCCGCTCTTCGATGACCACGTCGCGCTCTTTGTAAAACTCGCGGGGCACGGTGTCAGACAGGCGGCTGCTCTCAAGCCACGCCCACAGCTCCAGCCGGTTCTCAGGCATGGACCAGAAGTACATGGTCTCGTCGAGGCCGGTTTCTGCGTTCAGGCCCTCGGCGCCGTTGCGCTCGGCGATATCCGTAAATTGGTTGGGGATGACGAATTTGTGGGCTTCGGTCTGGGCGTCGATGAATGCCTTTTTCAGCTCGACCAGCTTTTGCGGATCGCGGCCCACGGCCTTCAGATACTCAGCCTCGTAGGCGGCATTGGCTGCTTCCACCTTGGCCAGGGCAATTTTCTCGGCAGCGTAGTCGGTGGTGCCGATTTCGCTGGTTCCCTTGAAAGCCAGATGCTCGAACATGTGCGCCAGGCCGCTCTCACCTGAGGGGTCGTTTACATCGCCGGCGTCAATGAAGGTGGAATAGCTGAAGACGGGCGCCTCTGGCCGCTCGCAGATGATGAGGGTAAGGCCGTTGGGCAGCACCTTGGTGGTGATCCGCTGCTCGAAGCTTTTCAGATCCTGGGCCTGCGCGCTGGTTACGGCCATTGCAACGGCCAGCAGCGCTAAAGCTCCCTTCCAAAATGGGGAAGAAATTCTGATTTGCATCCAATCTCCTTGTTTGGGAGGCGCAAAGACGCAACCCCCGCACTTCTCCAAGCTAGTGCCCCTGGCCGAGGGGGGTCAAACGTGGGCTTGCCTGACTTGATTTTGTAATGTGTATAGTGTATTAGTATAGTAGACACTTTGATGAACCTGCGCATTAACTTCGCTTCTGGCGTGCCCATCTATCAGCAACTGATGGAGCAGATCAAGCACGCCGTGGATACGGGAGCGATCCGGGGCGGCGAGCAGTTGCCGACGATCCGGAAGATTGCCGAGGAGCTGACTATGAATCCCAACACGGTGGCCAGAGCCTATCGCGAGCTGGAGCATGAGGGGTTCATCGAGGTGCGACATGGATCGGGAGCCTATGTAGCGGAGCGGGGCGCGTCTTTGGCGAAGGCTGCCGGGATACGCAAAGCGGGCGAAGCGCTGCGCCCGGCGATGGAGCGCGGCCTGGCTCTCGGGTTGTCAGAAGAAGAACTTCGCCGCGTTTTTGAAGATGAACTTTCGCGGTTGCAGGATGGCGGGACCGCGGAGCGGAGGCGCAATTGAACGAGATGATCATTGCAGCTGACGGCCTTTCAAAGAGTTACGATGGCAAGCCAGCATTGAGGAATCTGAATCTGGAGGTTCCGCGCGGCTCGATTTGCGGTTTTCTGGGCCGCAATGGAGCCGGGAAGACAACCACGCTGAAACTTCTGCTTGGCATGCTGCGACGAGATGCGGGAAGCATCCAGATGTTTGGTGAGCCGGTCGACTGGGAAGCGTCCTCCATTGCTGCGCGACGCCGGGTGGGCTTCGTCAGCGAGGACAAAGACCTTTATCCCTTCATGAATGTGGATCAGACGATACGGTTCACGCGCGCATTCTTTCCCGGCTGGCGGCGCGATCTGGAGGAGAAGTATCTCGATCTCTTCCGGTTGCCGCGCAAGAAGGCCGTGCCGAAGCTGTCGAAGGGAATGCGTACGCAGCTCATGCTGCTGCTGGCGATGGCGCGGGGGGCGGAGCTGCTGATTATGGACGAGCCCACCAGCGGGCTGGACCCGGCGATGACGGAAGATGTGCTGCAGATTCTTGCGGACCTGGCAGCCAGCGACGGAACCACGGTCTTCTTCTCATCGCACCAGTTAGCGGAAGTGGAGCAGATCTGCGACCGCGTCTGCATTATCGACCAGGGGCAAGCGGTGATTGCGGGAGAACTGGACGATCTGAAGGCGGACTACCGGCGGGTACTCTTGGTATTCGAGGGGACGCCACCGCGTGAGTTGGCCAGTCTGCCGGGTATCGATCATCTGAGCCAGCGCGGCCGGACGGCATCGCTGCTGGCGCATGGGGATGTGGATGCTCTTGTGGACCGCGCCCGCGAACTTGGGCCGAGCTCAGTGGAAGTACGGTCTGTAACGCTGAAAGAACTGTTTCTGGATCATGTGAGGGGGGAGTAATGCTCTGGTACAAGGCTTGGCTTGAAACGCGCTGGCGCTTCGTCTTTATACTGGGATCGATCTTGCTCGTTTGGTTGGCGCCTCTATGGCTACCCTCTACGGGGGTGTCGTCGGCAATGGCCGCGTCGAGGATGGGGAGGGCTCTTCAACTGGAGTCAGCTCTTCTATATCTATTTGCCGCGATTTACCTGGCCGGCGCGGGGATCAACACTCAGACCGTGTACGCCGCAACCACGGGCTTTCACAATTCCATGCTGTTTACCTTGTCCATGCCGGTCTCGCGGCGGCGGCTGCTCATGGTGCGCGCCGGGCTGGGTGCAATTCAGACCTGCTTTCTGGTCGCCATTGTAGCGGGGTATACGCTGCTACACCAACCGGGCGGCACAAGCGCCTTCGCCGTTGTGGAGTACATCGCGCGCGCGATTGTCTGCACTATGGCTGTTTATGCCTTGTCGGTGCTGATGGCTTGCGTGCTGGACGAGATGTGGCAATTTATGGGCGGATGTTTCGTCTGGGTTGCTTTCTTCGTGTTGCAATCCCGATTCGCTGTTCTATCATCGCTCAGCCCTCTTCGCGGTATGAGCCTGATCTGCTATCCGCTCACCACGCCCATGCCGTGGGCGCCGGTAGTGGCATCGCTCGCGTTTGGAGGCGTCTTTCTGTGCGCATCGGTGTTGGTGCTTCAGCGCAAGCAATACTGATGGCATTTGCTGTTGCGGCGGGCGCTGGAACCTTGGTCTTCCGCACCCGAGCATCCCTCGCAATCTCGTGGAGCCGATGTGCGATTCTTGGTACCATGGAGGCTCCATGGTGCAAAGCTCAAGAAATCGTCGCCGTCTCAACTCGCTGTGGCGGGCGGTGGTAGAGATTGGGTTTATCGTTTTTCTGTTCTATTCCAACCTGTTGATGGGAGAGTTTACCGCCTCCAATGGGGCGGGGAAGAGCATGGCATTTGCTCTCCGCGACATTTTTACCGGGACGAATTTCGCCATCGCCCTGATCTCGGCATTGATTGGGTATGTAGTGTTTGAGTATCTTCGCAAAAAGCTTTAGCTCTGTTACCGGGTTCCGGCTTCGGAAGACTCCAGCGCAATCGCGCGGGGAAACAGAATGTTGTTTTCCAAGTGGATGTGCTGGTGTAGGTCCTGCTCGAACTCGCGCAAACCGTCATAGAAGGCATGGAAGGTTGGGCAGGCGTGCTCGGGCGTTGTGAAGTTGCCGCTTAAGCGGCGCATCTCAGCAAGCAGCAACCCGGCCGCGTCGTGTTCCTGAGTCATCATCAGAATAGGATTGGCGACGGTGCCAAAACATCCAGATGGCTTCGCGGTTCCCGCATTGCAGGCGCGCTCAAAGTTGACGATATAAGGGAAAAGAATTTCTTCTTCCTTGGCCAGATGCTGGGTGAGCTCCGCGTCGAGTGTTGCCAGTGCCGATTGAACTGCCGACAGTTCCGCCATGGTTGCGCCGTGGCGATTTACAACTTTCTGTGCAAGCACAGCCAGGCGAGGCAACTCGTTTTTCACATAAGCGTGATGCGCGGCGACGATGTGATGGATGAGGTTCTCCATCGAGGTTAACGACCAGTCTTTGGCTAGGGGTGCTGGTGTGCCGGCCGCGGCTTCGAGCGCGGCAATCACTTCATCCACTTCGACAGCGGTAGCGGTACATGCCTCGGCAAGCGGCTTGCGCCCGCCACAGCAATAGTCGATTCCATAGTGCTCAAATACCCGAATTGAGGAAGGCTGTTCCAGAGCGATCTCGCGTACGGTCTGCTTTTTTGCGGTCATGACGATCTCCTTGAACTAGAGGATGGAAGAGCGGCCTTGATGTCCGCAGCGACTTTGGTCACTGGGGCCACAACAAACTCAAATTTGATGGCAATTTGGCAAGCGAGTGACTTTAGTCGCTGTGGCCGCGCATCGCCCTGCCTATGCTGAGTTTGCAAATCAAAACCAAACAGGAAGGTTCCTTATGTTTTGTTATCAATGTGAGCAGACCTCAAAGGGCGAAGGCTGCCAGACTCTCGGCGTTTGCGGCAAAGACGAAACCACAGCAGCTTTGCAGGATTTGCTGCTCCATGCGGTGAAAGGCGTCTCGATGTATGCGCACCGGGCGCGGCAGTTGGGCGCGGCTGATGCGGAGATTGACGCGTTCACGATTCAAGCCATCTTTGCGACGTTGACCAATGTCAACTTCGATCCAGAGCGTCTGATTGAGCTGATTCATCAGGCGATCGGAATTCGCAATGCTGCTCGCGAGATCTTCGAGCGCACCAGTGTCGCTGCCGGAGTTGTTCCAGTTGAGCTGGGCGGTCCGGCGGCATGGATTCCCGCTTCTACGCTTAAGGGATTGCTTGCGCAAAGCAAGCAGGCGCTTTTGCCGGCCAGGTTTCTTACCGAAGGCAAGGAGATTGCAAATCTGCAAGAGCTGGTGCTTTACGGCATCAAGGGAGTTGCAGCCTATGCCGCGCATGCGCTTGCGTTGGGAGCGGGCGATCCCGTTTCGTTCGCAAAGATCCACGAGACGCTGGATTTTCTTACTCATCCTTCACCTACCGCGGAAGAGCTGCTGGGCTGCGCGCTGGGTGTGGGCGAGCTGAACTATCGCGTGATGGAGATACTGGACAAGGCGCACACCGAAACTTTTGGCCATCCGCAGCCGGCGAAGGTCAGGCTGGGCGCGCGGAAGGGCAAGGCGATTCTGGTTTCAGGCCACGATCTTCACGATCTGTATGCGCTGCTGGAACAGACCAAGGGCCTCGGCATCCATGTGTATACACATGGCGAAATGCTGCCGGCACATGGTTATCCCAAGCTCAAGGCCTATGAGCATCTTGCAGGCAACTATGGCGGCGCATGGACAGACCAGGCTGCCGAATTTAACGAGTTTCCCGGCGCAATTCTGATGACATCCAATTGCATTCAGGAGCCGAAGCTGGCCTATAAGCAACGCATCTTTACGTCTGGCATGGTGGCATGGCCCGGTGTGAAGCACATTGCCAACCAGGGCTACAGCGCGGTGATTGCCGCTGCGTTGCGCGCTCCGGGTTATGCGGAGGATGGCGGCGACGAGGAGATCACTGTGGGCTTTGGGCACAATGCCGTGCTGAGTGTGGCGGGCAAGGTGATTGACGCCGTAAAGGCCGGCGCGATTCGCCACTTCTTCCTGATCGGCGGTTGCGACGGAGCGCGCTCTGGCCGCAGCTACTATACGGAACTCGCGGAGCAAATCCCGAGCGACTGCCTTATTATGACGCTGGCATGCGGCAAGTTTCGCTTTAACAAGCTCGACTTTGGCGAGATCGGCGGGCTGCCGCGGCTGCTCGATATCGGCCAGTGCAACGATACGTATTCCGCGCTGCAAATTGCGCTGGCTCTGGCCAAGGCCTTTGAGTGCGGAGTGAACGATTTGCCGTTGTCGCTGGTTCTGTCGTGGTATGAGCAGAAGGCGGTTGCGGTGTTGCTGACGCTGCTTCACCTGGGCGTGCGCAATATACGCATCGGGCCGACGCTGCCTGCGTTTCTGTCGCCCGCTGTGCTTGCGCTGCTGCATGAGAAGTTCAACTTAATGGCGATCGGGGCTCCTGAGGGAGATCTGGCTGCCATGCTTGCCTGATTGCGGCGATTCTTGCGTACCCCACCCTGGCTATGCGGCCGGGTGGGATACTCAGGCTGATAGAATCCACGGGTGAGCATCCAGCGTTTCGATCTTGTCGCCGTTTTGCAGAGTACAGCATTGCTGTCCGGTCTTTCGCCGGAGGAATTGTCCACGCTGGCGGCCAGGGCTGTGCGCAAGCATCTTCAGAGCGGCGAACTGCTCTTCTCAGAGGGCGAGCCGTGCCATGGATTGCACATTATTGCTCATGGCAAGGTGCGCATCTTCAAGTCATCGGCGAGCGGTCGCGAGCAGGTGCTGGCCATCAATCAGCCGGGCGAGTCTGTTGCTGAACTGCCGGTCTTCGATGGCGGTCCGTACCCGGCCTCCGCCGTTGCCATTGAGGACACGCAGATCGCTTTTATTTCGCAGCGCGATTTTCGCGCCTATTGCATGGAGCATCCGCAGGTGGCGCTCAAGCTGCTGGCCATGGCCGGTGCGCGGCTCAGACGGCTGGTGGGCATTATTGAAGAGCTGTCTTTTACCACCATTCGCCAGCGCCTTGTTTCGGTGTTGCTGAAACTTGCTCAGAGTGACGGCAAGCCAACCGCGCGAGGCGTCGAATTTCAATTGCCCGGGACGCACCAGGAGTTGGCCAATCAACTGGGGACGGTGCGCGAGCTGATTTCACGCAACCTGATGCGCCTGCAAGCCGAGGGACTGTTGGATGTGGACGCGCGGCTGATTGTGGTGAAGGATTTGAAGGGTTTGAGCGGGTTGCTGGAAGCTACTCCGTAACCCAAAGTACGCAGGGAGATTTCAAATGAGCGGGCCCGAGCGTCTACTGCGTTTCTTACAATTTGCAGGAGCTCTCTCCGTGCCGGTGATTGTTGAAGTCTGTCGCATGACACACCCCGATACGCGTTCCATCGGCACATTGGGTCAGTGGCTCTTCGCGCTGCTCGCAATCGTTTCCGGTGCATTGGCACTTGGGGGGCAAAAGCTGATTGCTCACGTTCATCTTCGCTCTCCAAAGTCTGTCCCGTTACTGAACCCGCTCGGCCGATGGATATTGGCAAATGTATCCAGGCTATCTCTTGCACAATCGATCAGTTTGTACGCGTTTATTTTGCACGTCCAGGGTGGCTCCGCCGTTCTCGTCTATGTTTTGTTTGGGAGCTCCCTGCTGCTTCTTCTACTATTGCGACCAGGGGCCTCTCCGCCCCGAAGTGAGTAGCGAGCCTCAATCGGTTGATCGATACGAAGCTGGAGGTTTACATGAGTACCTCTTCTCCGACCACAGTACCGGCTTTCGAGCACACCGCGCCGTTGCTCGTTCGCCGCGCCGCGGTGCTGGGCGCGGGAACGATGGGCTCACGCATTGCGGCCCACCTGGCCAACGCTGGAATCCCGACGCTGCTGCTGGATATGGTTCCGGTCGGCGAGGGCAAGCGAAACAGGCTGGCGCTGGCTGCGCTGGACGCTCTCGGCAAGGCCAAGCCCGCCGCCTTGTATGAGTCCTCGCTGGCTGCGCTGATCACTCCCGGCAACTTTGAAGATGACCTGCCCAAACTGGCCCAGTGCGATTGGGTGGTGGAGGCCGTGGCGGAGAATCTGGCCATCAAGACGGCCCTGCTGGCGCGGGTTGTGCTTCATCTTGCGCCTCACGCCGTGCTCACCACCAATACCTCCGGCTTGCCGGTCGCACAGATTGCCGCGGGGCTGGCGACACACAAGCAGCGTTTCTTCGGGACGCACTTCTTCAACCCGCCGCGCTATATGAGGCTGGTGGAGGTGATTCCCACAGCGGAGAGCGATGCAGCCGTGGTGGCTGCGTTTGCCTCCTTTGCCGACCGCGCACTGGGCAAGCAGGTGGTGTTTGCCAACGACACGCCCAATTTCATCGCCAACCGCATTGGAGTCGCGGTGATGTTTACGGCGGCAACGCTGATGCAGGAGCAGGGACTCACCATTGAGGAAGTGGACGTGCTAACGGGGCAGGCTATCGGCTGGCCGCGCACAGGCACATTCCGGCTGGCGGATATGGTGGGCATCGACATTCTAGCCCACGTGGCCGCGAATTTTCCTGAGGGCGTGACGCAGGGCAAGTTTCTTCTCGTATTGCAGGAGATGATGAAGCGCGGCTGGCTGGGCGATAAGGC
>Ga0302140_10004477_pt1 | contig 17793 bp, 20 predicted proteins | sample I_Bog_E1_1_FD_202095 | JGI IMG/M metagenome (GOLD analysis project Ga0302140, IMG submission 202095) | Peat permafrost microbial communities from Stordalen Mire near Abisko, Sweden - I_Bog_E1_1 | ecosystem: Environmental > Terrestrial > Soil > Wetlands > Peat | place: Sweden: Abisko, Stordalen... | reverse complement strand
CAATCCACCCCCTACTTTCCCGTTCATAGCATCTGCAGGGAAATAAGCCATTTTCATGCCCATCATGTCTTGTTCCTGCATTTCAATAGAAAAAATTTCCTCGTAGAATTTTTTCGCCCTGGCAATATCAGTGACCGATATTTCGAACCAGTTTAAAGCATTTGTAGTTGCGTCCATAATTTTTAGTTTTTAAATGATTTTTTTAAAGCTATCTATTGATTATTAAGTTTCTGTGTCGTTGGCAATAAGTATTTGTGACTAAGATTTACAGGATTTTACGGATGATAAGATTATCCGCCGGTAAAATCTAAAAATCCCTCAAGCTTATAAAAACAGATATTACTCCCGATAATAACGATTTGCTGAGTCAAAACTATGGCCATTTACCAATACCGATAGCGTGTAATTACGACAACCATAGGGGTTGATTGCGACAGATGTTAATTGTATGTTTGGACTAAGATTTATAGGATTTTAAGGATGGTAAGGTTAGCCGCCGTTAAAATCCTGAAAATGCTGCAATCATATAAATCCTTGTTCAGACAACATGAAACGTGTAGCCATTTTAGTCCCTAACAGCCCCTGCATATTAAGCAGCGTGGTAGGCGCCTATAAAGTATTGTCATTGGTCAATTCAACCTTATCGGGCCAGGGCAAAAGCCCCTATTTTGATATAAAGATGGCGGGGTTAAGTAATGAGACGCACCTGTACGAAGGCATATTTGTAGTGCGGCCTGAAGTGCTGGCGAAAGACCTGAAAAAAACCGACCTGGTGATCATTCCCGCCTTTAACGGCGACATTCCGGCCTGCCTTATGCTGAACAAGGAGTATATCCCCTGGATCATCGACCAATACAAGCAGGGTGCTGAAATAGCGAGCCTTTGCACCGGGGCGTTTCTACTGGCCTCGACAGGCCTGCTCAAAGGCAGAAAGTGTTCAACCCACTGGCTGGCGGCCAATGCCTTCAGGCAGGCGTTTCCGGATGTTAAATTACAGCCCGAAAAGATCATTACCGATGAGTTGGGCATGTACTCCAGCGGCGGGGCCTATTCTTTTTTAAACCTGATGATCTATTTGGTTGAGAAATTCTGCGGCCGCGAAATGGCGGTTCATTGCTCCAAAATACTTGAAATTGAGATAGAGCGTAAAAGCCAGTCGCCATTTGCCATTTTTATGGGACAAAAAACGCACGAAGACGAACCGATAAAAAAAGCCCAGGTTTTTATGGAGAATAATGTCTCTGCAAAAGTATCCGTCGACCAGCTTTCGGAAATGTTTGCCATCAGCCGCCGCAATTTTGAACGCCGGTTTAAAAAGGCCACTTCAAACACGCCGGTTGAGTACCTGCAGCGCGTAAAAATTGAGGCCGCCAAAAAAAGCCTGGAGTCCAGCCGGGAAAATGTGAACGAGGTGATGTATTCGGTAGGATATTCGGATAGTAAAGCTTTCAGGACAACATTCAAAAAGATAACCGGGTTGTCGCCGGTGAGCTATCGGAACAAGTACAATAGGGAGATGGCGGTGATGTAGCGGGTGAGTCAGAAAAATCCGGAAAGTCAGAAAAGTCCGAAAGATAGAATTGTGTCAGCCTTTCTCTACCCACAAATAAGCCCTTTTGCTGGGGTGTTCAGCGCCTTCATAAGGATACCGCTCAATTGCGTCAATCATCCCAAAACCTGTTTCCTTTAACAGCTGACTAACCGCTGCCGTTTGAAAAAAGTAAAAATCTATGTCGGTTTTTTCACCGAAAAATTCATCACGATGGATAATATCATCGCCGATGTGAAACGACAATAAAAACTGTCCATTGGATTTTAAAATGCGCCAAATTTCGTTGAAAGCTGTCTTAAGCTGCGCAGGTGTAAAATGCACAATGGCATAAAATGCAATGGCCGATGCAAAACATCCATTAGGGAAATCCAGTTTCAGCATATCTGCCGTTTGAAACTCCAGGTCGGGATTTAATTCCCTGGCCGTTGCAATCATACCGGTGGAAAGATCAGTGCCCAATAGGTCTTTCACCCCATCATCAGCCAAAAACCGGGTAGTTTGGCCGGGCCCGCAACCGAGGTCGATCATTTTTCCTTTTTCCCTGTTTTCGCTGGCAAACTGTTTAAGTAAAAGCCGGTCGAGGGGCTTTTTTGAAAGCTCATCAAACAATTCTGCGGCGTACGCGCCCGCAACCGCGTCATAACAACTTTTTACTTTATTACTGCCCTTCGTCATTTTTCGAGTCTTATCATCCAAATATACCTATGTAATGTGATTTCTATCACTTATGCCCGTGATGAGCCTCATGGTTGCAAAGCCGATTTAGCTGAACCTTTACCGTATAAATATCAAAAGAAATATTTACTGACACGACCACATTTAATTCGAACAGATCATGAAAACAAGAACTTCAAAATTGCTCCTGGTACTGGTAGTATTTGCAGCAATGTTCATTACTTTATCGGCCCATGCGCAAACCCGGGCCCCATGGGTAGCGCCGGCTGCAGCGCAAAGCGTTAGCAACCCTGTTACTCCCGACGCAACCTCACTAAAGGCCGCGAAGGCATTATACATTGCCAATTGCTCGCCCTGCCATGGCGAGAAAGGTAAAGGGGATGGGCCTGCAGCTGCGGCCTTAAACCCAAAACCGGCCGACCACACCAGCGCTGCCCTGGCCAAAGAGACTGACGGTTCGCTTTTCTGGAAAATGTCAGAAGGCCGCTCCCCGATGCCTACTTATAAAACCACATTTACACCAACTCAACGGTGGGAATTAGTGAACTATATCCGTTCCCTGGCAAAACCGGGTGTTAAAGCCAATCAATCACGCTAAAGCATAAAAAAATGAAATCACTAAAAACGATTATAGCGATAGCTGCGGGCGGTGTGTTGTTATTTAACACCACCAGTACCTATGCCCAGCAGACTACTGCCGCCGACTCGGCCCTGTTAGACAGGGTGAGCGCACTGGAACAACAAGTAGCCGATACCAAGCCGGGCGAAGACCATTTGATGATCGCCGGCCTAACTACCATCGGCCTGGTAACCGGCAAATCAACCAACACCGTTGGCGGCATAAGCACCGTAAGCCGTACCAGCACTTTTGGCGATGCCGATACCTACGAATTCAGCCCGATGTTTTTGTGGCGCCACAGCGACAAATTCCTGATGGAGTTTGAGCCTTCTTTTAATAACGACGGCCTGAGTGTAAACTGGGCGGACGTTTCGTACTTCGCCACACCGGGCCTTATCCTTAGGGCCGGCTATATGGTTATCCCCTTCGGTATTTACAATAAGCGCCTGGCTGCGGGCTGGATTGACAAACTGGCTACCGACCCGATCGGCCTGGATGTGCCCAACAGCACCGACTACGGTTTTGAAGCCATGGGCGGGCTGCCGCTGGGCGATATGAAATGGAGCTATGATGTGGGCGTTTTCAACGGCATGCAATTGCTGCCCGACGGCGAGCTGCAGGGTACCGGTATCACCGATAATAATATCAACAAAACTTTTTCAGGCAGGGTCGGCTTGCTGCCGTTCTCCAATTCGAGCCTGGAGATAGGGTTTTCAGCACTTTCAGGCAAGGTGGGCGATGAGGGCTCCGTTTATGCCAATGCTAAGGCCAATATGTATGCCTTTGACCTGAGCACCGTGCAAAAAATAAGCCCTTTTTCGGTAAATATAAAGGCACAGTATAACATTATGAATGTTGACCGGGAGAACTACGTTAACCCTAATGACTCGACCCAGAACTACACTTACAACAACCATTCCACCTCGGCTTTCGGTGTGATTTCCTTGCGCCCGAGCTACCTGGACAGCCCTCTAAAGAATTTTGAGGTCGCATTCCGGTGGGCGGATTACATTACACCGGCAAACTCGGCATGGGGTTCAAACACCAGCCAGGTTACCGAAGGTTTGGCTTACTGGATCAGCTGGCGCACGGTGGTGAAACTCACGCACGAAACTCAAAACGGTAATAGCACGGTTAACCAATTCATTGCGCCAACAACCGGCAATACCAAAACAGACTACTGGTTTATTCAATTTTCCATTCAACTTTAAACAACAGGATCATGCAAACTTTAACAAAAAGATCGATATTGGGTATGCTGATAACCGGAATTGCCATCCTGTTATTTATATCCATCAGCGGCTGCTTTACCAGTAAGGAAGTGGCTGCTAAAAGCGGCGCCCAGCTTTGGGCCGAAAATTGCTCACGCTGCCATAACACGCCCTCGCCGGATGCTTTTTCGGCGGAGCAATGGAAGACCGTAGGCATGCACATGCAAACCCGCGCCCAGCTAACAGATGCTGAACGCGATAAAATAGTGGCTTTTTTAAGCAATAAATAAATGGTTAAGTGTTGGTTCGGGCCTTGCACAGCAATGTGCAGGGCTTTTTTATTTTTAATCATTTTACCTTATCCGCATCGGGCTGCACTTTCTTCACCGTGTCCGGTAACTTGTCGGGATTTGCGTTTTCGCGCGTAGTATCATTGGCATGAATTCCTTGCGCCGCCGGTATAATGTCGGGGTTAAATTGCTTTTGCGCCTGGCGTGATCTGTATATAAAAAATGCAACCACAACCAATATAAAAACCAGTGCCGCTATCAATATAAATTTTCCGCGCCTGGCGCCATGCACATGTTTTAAGTTTTCATCCGGCCCATCATATACAACTTTTGCATGCAGCACATAGCCTTTTTTGGGCACGGTTTCTATAAGGGCCTTCTCATCATCAGCCAAAACTTTTCGCAGGTAGGATATTGCCTGCGTTAACCCTTCGTCGGCATTGCCGTAATCATCCCAAATCTGTTTGGTAATAACGGGCCGCGCTACCAGCTTACCGTGGTTTTCGGCCAGCAGGCATAAAAGGCTCATCAGCCGTGGCTCGATACGCGTTTCCTGGCCCGTTTGGGCGTCTCTGATTACACCTAGCGATGGCTTAATAATAAAGCGATTATCCAGAATAAAAGATTGCTCTTCCATGTGCCTAAAGGTATAAAAAATTGTATTTGCATGTGATGAACAGAAAACCTGAACCTTTTCTGAAGCTTTTCTTTATGCAGCCGGCGCTTACGACACGCTACTTTTGGCACCATCAAAACAAATCAACATGAAAAAAATATTAATAACAATGCTGGCCGCCGCGTATTTTTCGGTACATGCCAAGGCGCAAAACAAATCCGTCAGCACTGATCCCAACGCCATTAACTGGGCCGACAAAGGCAATACCTACCGCCTTATCAGCATAGGCGATAAACTGCCCCGGTTTTTTGTGAACGATAAGGAAGTCCCCGCTACACGGCTGAACGATTATGCGCCTGTTATCGATAAAATGCAAAATGAGCTTTGGGCCAGGCAGAAAAAAGCCGCGCAAATGAACAATGCTGAAAGCGGGCAAAAGGTAAATCAAATCGTAGCGGAACTCGTTTCGCAAAGGATCGTTCCATCGGCCAATGCGCTCATTTCTTTCCGGCTGGATGGCGGCGGCTTTATCGTGAACGGGAAAAAGCAACCATTCGACGTGTTTACCCGGTTTAAGCAGAAGTTTATTAACTCACCTGATAAGGTTTATCAATTTAATAACTGATCGCCATGAAAAATCTGATTATAATTTGGATGGTACTAAACGGCGCAATAGCGGTTGTCCATGCCCAAAACACCGTTGAAAAAATAAAAGCGGTGGAAAATAACCTGGGCGGCTGGGTTAAAATAACAGACAGCGCGGGCTGGAATATTTACGACCGTATGGCCTATTATCACCTTAACGGCCTCAGCATTGCTGTAATTGATAACTATAAAATTGTTTGGGCCAAAGCCTATGGCTGGGCTGATACAGCGGAAAAGCGGAGGGTTACTACGTCGACCCTGTTTCAGCCGGCTTCGGTAGGTAAATCCATCCACGCGGTCGCTACCATGACGCTGGTACAGGAAGGCAAGCTGGATTTGAACCGCGACATTGATGATTATTTGCGCACGTGGAAATTCCCTTATGACACGGTTAGCCATGGCAAAAAGATCACCACCCTGGAGCTGCTGGGCCATATGGCGGGTTTGTCCGTCCATGGGTTTGATGGCTATAAATGGGGTGCGCCTTTGCCCAATGTGATACAAATTTTGAACGGGCAGCCGCCGGCTAATAATGAGGCGGTGCGGTCGGTATTTGAGCCGGGGAAAAGGTTTGAGTACTCGGGCGGGGGTTACACCATTTCGGGCCTGGTGGACCAGGATATTGCCGGGCAGCCTTATGCGCAATATGTGGCTCAAACGGTTTTTAAGCCGCTGGGGATGAAAAACACGTTTTACCAATCGCAACTGACCGAAAAAGAGAAAAGCAATTTGGCTACAGGTTACCGGTATGATCAGCAAGCTATTGGCTGCAAGTATCATATCTACCCTGAGGAGGCTTGTGGTGCAGCATTATGGTCGACGCCGACGGATATGGCGAAATTTTTGGTCGAACTGCAGTTATCGCTCAACAATAAAAGCAACAAGATATTAAGCGCGGCCGGCATTAACGAATTGTTTACCCCGCAAAGTAAGGAGGGCAATGCATTGGGCTTTTTTATCGAAAAGAAAGGTGACGAAACCTATTTTCACCACGACGGGCTGAATGAAGGCTTTGTGGCCGATTATACGGCCTCGTTACAAGGCGGGAAAGGCGTAGTGATTATGGCGAATACCGATTTAGCGGCTTACATCGACATTACCGAGGAGATCACCAACAGCGTGGCAACGGTTTACGGCTGGAAAGGCTTTTATATGCCCGTGGTGAAGCAAGAAGTAAAAGTGGCCGACCGCGTTTTAAAAACCTACGTCGGTCGGTATAAATTTAGCGATAGCAATGACCAGCACGTAGATATTTACCTTAAAAACGGCAAACTATGGTTTCATGACAGCAGCTCGCCCACGCCGTGGTTGATGCATTTTGTAAATGATACGGATTTCTTTTTCTACGAGATCGTTTTTAACACACACAGTTTTACAAAAAATGCCGGCGGGAAGATTGATGGTTTTATGATAAAGGCGAATGACGGGGAATTTAAAGTGAAGAAGGTGGAATAAGCGGATCGCTGTGTTTTTATATGCCTTGCGCGCCGGGTTCCTCTCTTGAGACGGGCGAGGGGGGTGTCCTTCACGTTTTTGGGGGTTCGCAACATTTCCAACGGTCACACCAAACTATTTTCTAAAATCGATGCCTGATGACACACCCTTCCACCCTTCTCAAGAGGGGAACCGAACTGGGCCGCCGCATTTTTAAATAGCCTTGCGCGCCGGGTTCCCCTTTCAAGATGGGAACCGCACGGGGGCGCCGCTTATTTGGCCTGTTTTTCATTCTATCCGTTTCACCACGTTATCCAGGTCATCAACAACCAGGTTAAAAATGATTTTATTTTGCGGGAATTTGGCTTGCATCCGGGTGTGTAGCTGCGTAAACGCTTGCACAATCGCCGGGTTTGTTTTTACCTTATCGTTGCAGGAAATTGAAATTTCATAATCGCTGCCGCTCTTTTTAGCGTAAGTAAATATTTTTGTGCTGCTGCCGAATAAGCCAATGTCGGTAAGTCCCTTGCCGATTTGGTCGACCTCAGTTGCTGAAATATTGGTTTTATCAAAGTGAATTTCATTTTGCGCGGCGCCATACGTTTTTATTGTTTCATTGCTGGTTACGGTCCCCGTAGCATAAACGATAACAACCAATGCGGCGAAAGTAATGGCTAAACCAATGATGGTAACTACAATTACCCGGCCCCAGTTGTACACTTCGCCGCCGGCACTAACGTGCGCGGCAATGTTTGCCCCCTGGTAGTGTTGAACAAGGTAAAAAGCGGCCCATGCATCCAGCAACGGAATAATAAATGCGCCCGACCTGCCGTTGCCGGGGATCAAAAACGCGATGCCGAAGATGACAATTGTTGCAATAATGGTGTATATCCATGTTTTTCTTGCTTTTTCGGGTTCATTAAAGGCTTTAAAATTCTCGGCCATAAAATAGCCGCCAATCAAAGGGCCGCCTAAAAAGGTGCCTACCCTTACGGCGGTGTCTTTATAAATTTTTTGTGCGGGGGGTTGAATAGCAACTGTTTGATCCATTGTGCTTTTAGGTTAGTAATTGTGATCCATAAAAGTATAATTATGGTTTAAGAACTACAACAGAAACCGGCCAGAGTTGTCAACTTTTTAAAAGTTAATAAAAATCTTCTGTTTTTTGTAGAGACGCAATATTTTGCGTCTCGCCGCCAGACCGGCCGCTTTGATTTTCGGAAACAATTTCTCCAAAATAGTGAACACGGTTCAACGTGCAAATTGTCACATAGTATAAGCCGTGCGAGCCATAATCCCAGTTTTCCATCCGGGCAGAAGAAATACGATATCTTTCTTTGTAATGTTCTTTTTCAGGGCTAAGGTTTTGCATTGGCTAAAGATAAGGATTTCGTTTGCGTTACACAGAGACGCAAAATATTGCGTCTCTACAGCCAGGTACCGGAATTCTTCTCACAATAATTTACCGTTCCTTACCCAACCTTTCCTAAATCGCAAGCATCATTCAGAGACGCAAAATATTGCGTCTCTACAGCCACATACCGTAAATCTTCTACTAAATAAATTACCGTTGCTTTATCAACCTTTCTTAAATTGCACGTTTTAACAACATGCACAAAAATTTCATTTTAACCCTCGTCCTCATCCTCGCCGCCATCAGCCTGCTGCTGGACTGGTATGTATTTAATGGGCTGAAAACATTTACCAAAAATTGGAAGTCGCCAAAGCAGCGGAAGTTGGTAACTTTTGGATACCTGGTTTTTGCTATGGGCAGTTTAGTTTGGCTGCTGGCGGGGATAAACAGCTTCAGGACCGCCAAAGGGATGGAGCCTTACCATGAATGGGTATTGAGTATTTTCCTGGTGTTTTTAATATCGAAATTATTTTTTGTGCTGGTGTTGTTTATTGGGGATATTGTGCGGTTTTTTTATGGTATTGTCCGCTACTTTGTAAAACCAAAAAGTAAATCCAAAGCAAAGCCGTTTTTCCCGGCGCGGCGCAGGTTTGTAAGCGAAATTGCCATTTTGGTGGCTGCCGTACCTTTTACCAGTTTGTTTTATGGGATGCTGAAGGGCAAATATGATTTCAGGCTGCATAAGCAAACGCTTTTTTTTGACGATTTGCCCGAGGCCTTCGATGGTTTTACCATTACGCAGATCTCGGATATCCACTCCGGCAGCTTTGATAATACAGAGGCCGTGCAGCGCGGTATCGACCTGGCCAAAGCGCAAAAAAGTGACCTGTTTGTGTTTACCGGCGACCTGGTGAACGATGCGGCATACGAGATAGAGCCTTACCTTAGCCATTTTAGCCAGTTAAAAGCCCCGTACGGGCAATTCTCCATCCTGGGCAATCATGATTATGGCGATTATATCGAGTGGAACAGCGACGCGGAAAAGGCCGCAAACCTGGAAAAGCTGAAACAGCACCACAAAACCCTTGGCTACCGCCTGCTGCTGGACGAAAACCTGGCGCTGGAGAAGGATGGGCAGAAAATATCATTGATCGGCGTACAAAACTGGGGCCGCGGCTTTATCCAGATCGGCGATTTGGACAAAGCGCTGAAAGGCGTACCCGAAGATGCCTTTAAGATCCTCCTATCGCATGATCCCACCCACTGGGAAGAAAAAGTGCGCTTCCACCCTACCACCATCCATTTAACACTTGCCGGCCATACCCATGGCGCACAGTTCGGCGTGGAAGCGGCCGGTTTGCGCTGGAGCCCGGTGCAATACCGCTACCTGGACTGGGCCGGGCTGGCCAATGAAAAGAATAGGTATTTGTATGTGAACCGGGGCTTTGGTTTTTTGGCGTTTTCGGGTAGATTGGGGATATGGCCGGAGGTTACGGTGATTACGTTGAGGAAGAAGATGGTTTGATTTCGGCCCCGATAGCTATTGGGGTCGGATTTATTTTTTGATTTCGGATTTCGGATGTTCGATTTCGGATTTATGGTTTTCTCATCAAATTTTAACCTTTATCTTTAAACATGGATAAACAAGAAAAGCGGTTTCGAATTGAAGGAGTAAAAGCTCAATGGGACTTCTTAAAACTCAATTTGGAACAAGCTGAAAAAATAGCAGATTTTGAAGACCAGGAAAGCTATTCTCCAAATATGACTTTATCTGACTGGGAGAAATGGGATTATGAGCTTTATGTGTTTGAGCAAATTTTGAAAAAAGATCAATTAGTGCTCTATCTGGAGCACCGAAAACAAAATATCGCTTTTCATGAAAAACATATGGTTGAAAGCGACAATAGCGAACGTACCCTAAATGATGTTGAATTTGAAATCGAGGAAATTCAGTACCTCGAGTCTGAATTCATACCAAAAATATCAAAAATCCTGACTCATGGTTCTTTTTTGATGCCTCCTTTCAGGACTAAATACGATTTCCTAAAAGCCGAGTATAAAAAATACTTAGATGAAAAAAAGCTCGAAATCGTTGGAAACCATTTTCGCTATTATCACACATTTCAGCCAAACAAATTGAAGAGCGAACTCCTGCGGCACAAAAAGTTAGCTATCTTTCCTAATTTCTGGCTATTCAAATTAAAAATGGACGACCCAACAAAAATCGCGGCTGACTACCTAAAAGACTATTTCAGATTGTTCGAACATCACAAGGAAAAAATCATGCCGCTAATTGAGGCATTGCACGCCTTCAAACTAAAAGTGGCGGAAGCGCAGCTTGAGTGCTGGAAAAGTTCGGGTGGGTTGTTTTATGGCCGTTCGGAAGATAAAAGAAGTGAAGAAGAGCAGACCAATGACCTTTATTTTTCGCTGCTTTTGATAGACAAGGATTATTACGGATATAAGTAACAACCCTTTTGCGAAGTCCGACAATGAATAAAGCGACGCACAATTTTCTCGAAAACCTGAAACGACGCAAAGATGTGTTGGGGGTAATCATGTTCGGCTCCCAGGCGCGCGGAAACAGCCGGCCCGACAGCGACGTTGACCTGGTGGTAATTTTAAACGAAGGGTTCCGACGGGCCATTGAATATTATGACGGCCAGGATTTTGAAATTATTTACACCACCGCTGAGGGCGCTTTAGCGTACTGGGAAAGCCACATAGATGATGCCGCCGGCTTATGGGCCGTTGCAGAGGTTTTGTATGACAAAGACGAAACGATTGCGAAACTGAAAAACGAAATCCAGCAAGTACTTGACAAAGGCAAGAAACCTATTGACAAATACCAGTTGGGGCAGTTTCGGTTTGATGCGGAAGATACCCTGAAATATGTTGAGTACATTGCTGACGCTGACCCCACCACGGCAAACCTGGTGCTCACCAACAAAGTTTTCACTTTGACCGAACTGTTTTTTGATATCCGGCAATTGTGGATACCTGCGCCAAAACAGCGGATGGAAAAGATCAAAGAAATCAGTCCTGATCTTTATACTTTACTGACCGGATTTTATGCGAATAAACCGTTAGAGGAAAGATTGGAAATGGCGAAAAGGATAGTACCCCTGGTTTTTGAGTAACACCCGCTGGAGTTTTCGGACTTATTTGGCACGGTTTAAGCAATATCCGATCTAAACCATCCGCCATGCCATCCTCAAATCAAAAAAAGTTAGGCCAACGCTCTGAAAAAGAACCTGTAACGCTTCACGATACCTTTGGCGATACCTGGAAAGTGATGAAGCCGTTTGTCCTTTTTTCTGTAAAAGCGCTAAAAGTGGTTGCGCATGCGCTGGTATTTATTGTGAAGCAAATACCAAAACCCGAAGAGCATCGGCCTGCATCAAAAAACACGAAAATCATTAAAATAAAGTAGGCAATCCAAGGCCTTTTTTGGTGACAAAATCTTGTCAGTGTGGCGCGCTGTGTCAAAGTGTGTCACCTATTTTGCGTAAGTACCTCATTTACAATAGGCAGTGTGTCAGGTGTGTCAACTGTTTCTTTCGTGTCACTGTTTCACTGACACACCACGCTGTTCAAAGTGATCATTTTTAGCAGCAATCTCCAATCCATCATCCGGATTTTCGGGCTTCCTAACTTTCGGACTTTTGTCGAATTAAATTCATTTTTATAAATATATATTTGAATAACATTCATTATATGTTTATATTTACCGTATGATTAACGAAACAGAGATCATACTTGACAAAACCGACCTGCATATCCTCAGGCTGATGCAGGACAACGCCCGCATCAGCAACGCCGACCTCGCACGCGAGCTGGGCATGGCGCCATCCGGGGTATTGGAGCGGGTGAAAAAGCTGGAGCAAAAGGGGGTAATATTGCAGTCGACGATCCGCATCAACCCCGACGCCTTGCAGCAAAAGATGCTGGCCTTTATTTTCATGAAAGCCGCCGACGGCCCTGGCTGCAATGATACCGCCAAACAACTGGCCAAAATACCCGAAGTACAGGAGGTGCACCACATAGCCGGCGATGATTGCTACCTGGTCAAAGTGCGGACGTATGATTCGTCGACCCTTATGCACCTGATGCGCAACAGCTTCGGCAAAATACCCAACCTGCTGAGCACCCGCACCACCATCGTACTGGAAACCGTGAAAGAGCAGCAACAATTGGTTATACCCGAAAAATAAGATACCATGCCAACAACTACTACTAAAACAGCTTCTCCCCTGCTGGTGTTCATCGCCTTCGCAATTGTTTACCTGGTTTGGGGTTCTACGTATTTTTTTATCCGCATTGCCGAGCAGGGCGGGATGCCGCCATTCATGCTGGGCGCCATCCGCTTTACTACCGCCGGCTTGCTGCTGATGGGTTGGTGCGCCGTTAAAAAGGAGAAAATATTTGTCCTGCGTGACATTGCCTCGGCAGCTGTAACCGGCATACTGCTGCTATTTGTGGGGATTGGAATAGTGCTGCTTTCGGAACGGACTTTGCCGAGCGGGATGGTAGCCATTTTGGTGTCCTCGGCGCCTATTTGGTTCGTGGTGCTCGACAAAGGGAATTGGGCCGTGAACTTTAAAAGCAAAGCGACTATTATCGGGCTCATCATTGGATTTGGCGGGGTGATCCTGCTGTTCAGTGAGCAAATCGGCCATCTTTTTAGCGGAACCGGCAGTTCATCCATGTTGGTATGGATGCTGCTGCTGCTTTGTGGGTCGGTGGCCTGGTCGACCGGCTCGTTGTTTGCCAAGCACAATCCTCCTTCCGTATCAGGGTCAGTAAGCACCGCCTGGCAGATGATCGCAGGCGGTGTGGTTTATATACCGGCAGCGCTTTTACACGGTGAGTTCAAGCACCTGGATATACAGGCCATTCAACCACAGAGCTGGGTTGGGGTACTATATCTCATTGTTTTTGGCTCAATCGCTGCTTACAGCGCTTATGTCTGGTTACTGCAGGTGCGGCCCGCAACTCAGGTAAGCACCTATGCCTATGTTAATCCCGTTATTGCGGTAATTTTGGGGATGGTATTTGCCGGCGAACATATTTCGCTGGTACAAATCGCCGGGCTGGTAGTGATCCTGACCAGCGTATTGATGATCAACCTGGCGAAGTACCGTAAAACGCGCCGCGTTTTGGTTACTGGTTGATTGAGTTGGATTAACTTGATTGAGTTGGGAATATGCTTTAACCTAATCAATTTATTCAACTCAATCAACCTAATCAACTAAGCTTAATCCATCTCCTTAGGCAAATTCCTCACCGGCGTTTCCCAGCGGCCGAATTCGTAGTAATGCTCAATACCGACGCTCACCTTTGAACCTTTAGGGTATTTGCCTTTGGCCATGTTGGTTGCCCGAAGCGTGACCTTATCATATTGGATGATCAGTTCCTCGTAAAGGCCTTTAAACAGTACTTGTTTAACCGTCCATTTGGCGCCAAAGCCCTTGCCAACCTTTACATGCTCCGCATAAACGATCACTGTGCCCCGCTTTGTCTTGATTCCGACTTTTTTTGCCTGGTCGGGCGTAAGCTGGCTGGCGCTGGCCAATATCTGGGCGGTGTACAGCAATTTGGGCGAGTTATACAGTTCTTCGGGACTGCCGTTCTCCACAATCTCGCCCTCCTTTAAAACGATCAGCTCATCGGCCATAGAGAGGATCTCCGCCGGATCGTGTGATACCAACACAATCGTCACGCCCCAATTCTTAACAATATACCGAATGTCATGCTGCAAGCCTTCCCGGTAAGTGGCATCCACCTGGTTAAAAGGCTCATCCAGCAAAATCACCTCAGGCTTGCTGATCAGCGCTTTGGCGATAGTAACCCGCTGTTTTTCGCCGCCGCTCAGTTTGCCGAAAGGTTGATCTTTCAATTGAAAGATATCCAGCATATTGAGCGAGTCAGTGATCTTTTGTTTTTCCGTATCCAGCCCTAATTCTGAATTTCTCAACCCCGAACGGACGCTTTCCCAAACAGAAGCGTGCATGTCCATTTCCCGGCTGTTTTGGGTGACCATACGCATGGCCTCGTGGGCGTGCTGCAGTTTCTCCTCACGCTTTAATACCCTCTCCTCTTTAAAAAAAACCTCGCCTGAGTCGGGCTGCAAAAGGCCGTAAAGAAGGTTCAGCAACGTAGTTTTTCCACTGCCGCTCTCACCTACAATGGCTGTTACTTTTCCTTTCGGGATAAAAATGGTTACATTATTTATTCCTGTCGACTTATCGCCAAAATAGTTTTTGGTAACCGAGATGGTTTCCAGGATCATTTCATTCTGCATTTCGCGGTTATATTAACAATTCCTTTATAATAGCCTGCTGTTATTTTAAAAAATCAACTTCATATTTGCCCGGTGCCTTTAAATATTTTCAAACTTAAACTATAAAAGTTACCCGTAAAAAAGAAATATGCAAACGCTGCGAATATTTTATATTTAGCAAACTAAAAACGAAAAATATATGGACCACAAAAAAACCTGGCACGATCATCATAACGATTCATTAAAATTCGGTCAGCGCCTTGCCGATTCAGTAGCGAAAGGAATGGGCTCATGGAGTTTCATCATCTGGCAAACAGCTATTGTAATTATTTGGATGGCAGCCAATGTTGTTGGCTTTATTTACCATTGGGATGTTTATCCATATATTTTACTAAACCTTGTTTTTTCAACGCAGGCCGCCTATGCCGCACCTATTATTATGATGGCTCAAAACCGTCAAAATGAACGCGACCGCGCCCAGGCTGACGCCGATTATAAAACGAATTGTGAGGCCAAAAAAGAAATAGAAGAGTTGCTTGAAAGACTTAACTCCATTGAAATTGACAAGCTGGACAAAATATTGGCCATTGTGGAAAAAATGGATAGCAAGAAGTAAAGTTTGTGCGGATATGCAGATGTGCGGATGTGCAAGTGATTTAAAATCCGGAAATATAAATTTCCAAATTAAAACATCCGCATTTGCGCACTTGCACATCCGCAGATTTACACATCTGCACATCTTTTTTATAGCTTTACGCCAGTTATGTCAAAAATTGAGCAATCCCTCGTGGATGAAGTCAGGGAAGAGTTAACACCAAAAACCCCAAAGCAAAAACTTTGGAATGTCGTTAAAACTATCCTGAAAATTTCCATAACGACAGCATTGCTGATTTGGGTGTTTAGCAAGGTTGATATTAATTCGGTAAAACACCGGCTTCTGCATCCCAAATACTGGGAGATGTATTTAGCAGCTATTTTGTGTTTCTTTTTGTCAATGCTGGTTTCCGCGTGGCGGTTGATGAGTTTTTTCAAATCTCTTGAGTTTAACATTGCCAGCCGGTATAATTTACGGCTTTATTTTCTGGGTTTGTTTTATAACTTTCTTTTACCGGGCGGTATTGGCGGCGATGGTTATAAAATGTACCTCATTAACAAAACCTATAAAACACCCTTAAAAAAGCTATTCTGGGCCGTTATTTTTGATCGTTTAAGCGGTCTTTGGGCCATTGGCTTAATAATTGTCGCGCTTATTTTCTTTTTGCCGCAAATAAAGATCAATCTTTTTTTACCTGCGGGCATATTTTTAGCCGGTTCGGTAGTTTACTATTTCGTGGCCCGCAAATTTTTTGCCGACTATACAAAATATTTTTTCCAGGCACACGGCAAGGCGTTGCTGCTACAGTTGTTTCAGGTGTTGGCTGTCATCTGCCTTATGCTGGGACAACCTGATGTCGACCTAAAATTCCCAGCCTACTTGCTGGCTTTTTTGGTCTCGGGATTTGGGATTTTAATCCCCGTTACCGCCGGCGGAGCAGGCGCGCGCGAAGGCATTTTCACTGTACTTGCAAAAACTTTTCCAGCAATTTTCCCTATAAAACCCGACCTTGGCGTATTCCTGGCATCCTCCTTCTATTTAATATCACTGGCAGTTGCTTTATTGGGCATTTACTTCGTACTACTCCCCAAAAGACTTGAACGGGGGATAAAATCCCCAAACGAAAAATAAATCCCTTCCAACCAAATTCGTAAATTTGCGTTTCTGTAACAGACCGAATAAACGTAATGAGCTATTTTAATGATTTCGGCAACCCCCAGGTTGCCGCCCTACCGGCACATTTGAAACAATTTATCGTCGATCAACACTACGAACACTATACCCCGGTTGACCATGCTGTTTGGCGGTACGTAATGCGGCAAAACTATAGCTACCTGAAAGATGTTGCTTATTACCCTTATATCCCCGGACTATTGAAAGCAGGGCTTACCATTGAGAAGATTCCCAGCCTGCAGGACATGAACGACGCCCTCGGCAAAATAGGTTGGGGCGCAGTCACCGTAGATGGTTTTATTCCCCCTGCGGCATTTATGGAATACCAGGCTTACAGGGTTTTGGTTATAGCGGCCGATATACGCCAGCTGAAGCATATTGAATACACTCCCGCGCCGGATATTATTCATGAATCAGCCGGACATGCGCCAATTATTGCTGATAAAGATTATCACGAATACTTAAGCTATTTTGGTTCTATCGGGGCAAAAGCGATGTTTTCAGCACAGGATTTTGAACTTTATGAGGCGATCCGGGCTTTATCCATTTTAAAGGAAATGCCCGATGCCAGCGAAGAGGAGATCAAAAAGGCCGAAGAGTTGGTGGCTTACCGGCAGGAAAACATGGGTGAGCCTTCGGAAATGACCTTATTGAGCCGGTTGCACTGGTGGACGGTGGAATACGGTTTGATAGGAACGCTGAAAAATCCTAAAATTTATGGGGCAGGCTTGTTGTCGTCTATCGGCGAAAGCGTAACCTGCATGAAAAGTGATATCAAAAAGTTACCATATACAATTGATGCAATAAATTACCCTTATGATATTACAAAAGCCCAGCCCCAGCTTTTTGTTACGCCGACGTTCCAGAACCTCATCGATGTGTTGGAAACTTTTGCCAATACAATGGCGTTCCGCGTCGGCGGTGCGTACGGGCTAAAAAAAGGACTTGAAAGTAAAAACACCTGTACGGCCGTTTTTAGCTCAGGTCTGCAACTTACCGGTACAATTACCGACTACAAAACCGACGAAAGCGGCCAACCCATTTTTATCCGCACGACCGGCCCTTCTGCGCTTGCACTCGACGATAAACAACTGGCCGGGCATGGCAAGGAATATCACCACGATGGTTACAGTTCACCCATTGGCAAATTAAAAGGTCACACTTTGCCATTGGAAGACCTTGGTTTTGAACAGCGGGCTAACTTAGGTATAGTTGAAGGAAAGGATGCTGACTTGTTATTTGAAAGCGGCATTTTAGTGAGCGGGCTCGTTAAAAGCATCTTATCGGTGAATGGAAAAACACAACTAGTCACGTTTACAAATTGCACATTCACCGATCAACACGGG
>Ga0302140_10004471_pt1 | contig 17812 bp, 16 predicted proteins | sample I_Bog_E1_1_FD_202095 | JGI IMG/M metagenome (GOLD analysis project Ga0302140, IMG submission 202095) | Peat permafrost microbial communities from Stordalen Mire near Abisko, Sweden - I_Bog_E1_1 | ecosystem: Environmental > Terrestrial > Soil > Wetlands > Peat | place: Sweden: Abisko, Stordalen... | reverse complement strand
TAGGGCTTCCCTGGACCGGGTCTACTCCTTCAACCGCGAGGCTCTCTTGAAGGGGATCGTGGATGCTTCCCGGGTGGCCGACGAATACAATCGGAACCTCAAGTTCTACCTCGCGGAGAACAAGGCCTATCTAGAATTCACCCATCCGGACGGGCCCCAAGGGACTGCCATGGTGGGCATGAAAACCGAGGCGGAGCCGATCAGCCTCGTGTTCAATCACGCCTACCTCGGAGACATCTGCCGGACCACGCCCGGTCAAACCCTCTCCTATGCCTGCAGGGACTGCATCGGGCAGGGTTCCTGGCAGGGGGATGCCAAGGGTCCGTGGGAGATGTGGACCATCATCATGCCCGTCCGTTTCGCCGGCGGCGTAACCAGCTCAGACGATCCTGAATGGATCCGCGGACGGGTCCGGAGTGCCGAAGCAACGCCTGGGCCGGCAGTCGAGGCCTCCGGCATCACCTGCCGCGGGGATTTCCGGCAGCTGGATCGTCTGGTGGGTCTCACCGCGGCGAAGGGCAATCTCCACCTGCCCATCCTCAGGATGGTCAAGATGGAGGGCGGGTCGGGCTCCCTGCGCGTGTCCATGGTCGGGGAAATGGAGGTATTCCTCAGCCTGGAACTGCAGGCGAGCGGCGAGCAAGGCCCAGTCCTGGTGGATTCTGGCAAGCTGCGGGATGCCCTGAAGGGGGCCGGTAGCCTGACCCTGGCCGAAGGTAGTTGTGGGACTCCCGCCATGACCTTCCCGACCTCGGGCGCGGACGACTTTCCCCTCTTTCCTGACCTGCATGAGGCGAAGTCGGTTCCGGCCTTCTTTGTACCGTTTACCAAAGCAGGGCTGGCCTTTTCAGCGTCGGCCGCGAGCCACGAGGCAACCAGGCCTATCCTGTGCTCGACCCTGCTGGACCTGGACGAACCCGGAGAGGTCCGTCTGGTTTCCACCGATGGCTTCCGCCTGGTGGTGGGGACGATGGCCGTGAACCATGGGGTCACCGGCAGTTTTCTACTTCCCGTCCGGGTCATCCCCCTGCTGGGGGCCCTGATCGAGGAGGGCGAGTACATCGGCGTCCGGACGGACGATCGGTTCGTGACCTTCGTTGGGAAAGGCTGGACCCTCACCGCCAGGATCGAGTCGGGGAAGTTCCCAAGCTACCGCCTGGTGGCGCCTGGGCGCGAAAGCCTGCCCCACACCTTCAAGGTGCTGGACAGGTCTTCCTTCCGGAAGGCCCTGGCCGTGGTTGGCGTGAAGGCTGATCCCTACCATGAGGCCTTGACCTTGGACGCCGCGGGCAACGTCGGGCGCTTGGAAATGGTCCATCCGGACGCTGGGAAAGCCGTGGCGGAATTCCAGTGCGAGATCGACGGGCCGATCTTTGCGGGCCTGGGCTTCAAGGTGAGCCACCTGCAGGACCTGGCCGCGAAGGCACAAGGCAAGGACATGACCTTCCACTACGGGGAGCGGGGCATGGTCTGGGAGTTTCGAGAGATGGGGGCCGGCGCTTTCCTGGGGCAGGGCTACCTGCTGCCGACCTACCCGGATCTGGCGGCCGGGGCGAAGGAAGCCCCAGCCCAGGAAACTGCTCCGGCCGAGCCGGAGGCCGCGGCGGCTCTCCCGGAGGAGCTGGCCGAAACGGTTCAACCTGGCGCCGGCTTCCGGGAGCCTGATCCTGCCGAGCAGGAAATGGCGCAAGCCCTTCCGGCCCCGGTCGAAGCCGTGCAGGCCGAGGCCCAGGCAGATCAGTCGGCAGCCGGGCCCCAGGCCCCTGAGGCATCGGTCCTGGCGGGGGAGCCGATCCTCATCTGGCGCCAGGATGCCAAGGCGGTCAAGGCCCTGGGTGGCAGGGATGCCATCAAGGCGGCCGGCTACAAGGCCAAGTGGGAGATCCGGCAGTCGGGCGGGTTCACCAGCTACAAGGCGCAGGCATGGTACGTGCCCGCCGAGGTGATTGCCGAACTGGAGATCGTGCCGATGTCCCAGGCGGAGGCCATGGCGATCTTCCGCGAGCGTAGCGCGAAGGCCAAGGCGCGCGCAGCCACGGCGGCCTGAGCCCGCACCCTGCGCAAAAGATCGCGCAAAACAGGCCCCTGCGCAAAACAGGCTCCGAAATTGGAGCCGCCTGCCAAACGTTACACTGGATGCACATACAGGCACCTCTTGGGGGACTGTAACGGGGCCGTCGGGGAAGAATTCGGCGGCCCCAGCCTATGTCGGAAATCCTTCGACGAAGACTTGAGAGGAAAAGCGCAGCAGAGGGTGGTTGGGTCCGAGGAGGGACAACATGGACAGCGACCCGATCAGCAACCCTTACGACTACGACGTGGATCCCGGCGCCTGCTACGGGAATGGCGGTGGAAGCGAAGAAACACGCTGAGGAACAACCTCATGGCTTTCAAGAAATACATCGAGACCCCGCACGACGGCGGATGGACTGTCCAGCAGACCTGGAGGACATCAGAAGAACGACCTGGCCCGGATGGGTTCGACCGCGTGGCTGTTCGGGGGAACGAACGAATCGAACAAGGCGCGCGCACCTTCGAGCAATTCCTGAGGGACCTGGCCAGGGGCGGGAATCCTTCCGGGGAACCATCGTCCCCTGTTCCCTTCAGCTCTGGCCCTGGGCCTCGGCCGGCGCCTGCTCCCGCACCTGGGCCCCGGTCGCAACCAGTTGGGGTGCCCCCCTCTCCCAAAGGCAAGGCCAAGCGGAGCAAGCCACCCCTGCCACCCCAGAGGTCCCTATTTGGCGACGAACTGTGATGGCCTTTCCCCTCTGGGGGGCGGCGCCGCAGGGCTAACAATCCTCGCCGAAGAATCCTCCAGTCTCATCCGTTGGGTGTTTCCTTTGTTCTCGTCTTTGGAGATGCTCTTGAGGTTCAAACCTTACCCCCGCTGGGAATACCGCGAATCCGATCGGGTGCGGCAAAACTACGCGCGGCGATGCGCCCGCCAGGTGGATGCCGCCGGGCTGTTCGCTGAGGAGGCAAAGGCCGCCCAGCTTCCGGTGGAGGCTGAGATGGAACGACGCCGGGAACTGACCACCATGGATGAAGCCCGGTGGAGGTCTTTCCAGGCAGATTGCTGGATCCGCGGCCGGCGCGAGTACTTCGCTCTGACAGACGAACTCCGGGCGGAGTTCAAGCGCTACTGGGATCTCTGGACCGGGCCGGCCACGGGTGTCTATTTTTCAACCGCTCTGCTGGCCTTCCGGCGGAGGCACGGTCTGGCCCCGATTCCAGATCTATCGCACATGCAGCCTCAAAGTCGCCACGAAACGACTATTCAGCCTGCCCTCTCGTTCTGAACCCCCTGGAGACCTGCAGATGGCCGAGAATTCAAAAATTCTGTGGACTCACCACACGATCAACTTCTGGTGGGGTTGCGCAAAGGTCTCGGATGCGTGTACCCATTGCTACGCCGAGGGGCAGGACGCCCACTACTACCCGGAGGGTGGGGTCAATCCTTCGCGGACGGGACCTGCCAAGCCGTCCCATTGGGGGCCGAATGCCCCTCGCCTGCTCAGGGTGGGGCCTGCCATCAGGGAGGCGATGCGCTACCAGCGGCAGGCCGAGAAGGAAGGGGCCCGTTTCAGGGCATTCACAAACTCGATGGCCGATTTTTTCGAAGATCGCAGGGACCTCGATGAGGCCCGGCTGCAGGCCCTCGAAGCGATCAGGCGGACCCCGAATCTCGACTGGCTTCTGCTTACCAAGCGGCCGGAACGGGTGATTGCACTGCTCAACCGGGTGAGGGACGCGATTGAGCTGGAAGGCGGAAGCGGGAATCAGGCCCTGAGGATCTGGATCGACGGCTGGCTGGAGGGGAAGCCGTCGGCCAACGTATGGCTCGGGACCACCTGTGAGAATCAGGAGTGGACCGATCGGCGCCTGGCTGACCTGCTCAAAGTGCCGGCGGCCGTGCGCTTCCTGTCCGTCGAACCCATGCTGGGTGAAGTCCAGCTCAAGGGCGACCTGGCCGGCCTCCACTGGGTCATCGCCGGCGGCGAATCCGGTCCCCACGCTCGCCCGATGCAGGCTGCATGGGCCAGGACTCTCCGGGACCAGTGCGCGGCGGCGGGAATTCCCTTCATCTTCAAGCAGTGGGGCGAATTTTGTGCCCCGTCACAGCTGCCCGAAGAGGCCTTAGTCATCTGGGATGCGAACGAGAACGCGGCGGGGAACCCTGACCTCAACCGGCCCATGCGCTTCGGCAAGAAAGTGACCGGTCGATTCCTGGACGGCGTCGAACACGAGGCCTACCCCGTTCCCAACCTTCTGCTGGCCGCCGCCGGGCAAACTATTTTTTAGGAGGTGCCATGCCGGCCCCAACCCCGACCCTCACACCCATTGCCTTTGACGCTGGGCAGGACTGGAAACTGGTTGAAGCGAATGGGCGCGATGAATCCAGCCTCACACATTTCTACGGACGGATCACCATCAAGCAACGAGTCGTGGATAGCGGTGAAACTCCGATCGTTCCCTTCTGGGTCGTATCGAATGGGGAGGGGAGCGCGCTGCAGCGCCCGGAAGCACCAGGAGCGCCCATCGCATTCTGCTACCCAGAGCGTCACGGCCAAAGACACGATAGCCCTGAGGAAGCCTTGGCCCTTCTGGTGGAATACCTGGAGCAGCCGATCAACCCCTACGTCTGGGCTCGCGAAGGTGAGGATTGACCCGGGCCCCCTCCCGGGGCCACCTGGCGGTCGGCCTGTGTTCACTTCGACGAAGAACATGGCGGTGAAAGGCATTGGATCTTGGACCCACGAGGTTCTTGAATGTCGACCCATCTCCCGCTCTTTTCTCAGGAATCGCCGCACCCGTTGCTTGAACGGGATGCCCTGAATCCCGAGGAACGTCGGGAACTTCTGGCCGGCTATGTCACCCGCGGCCGGGCCCTGCAGCTGGAGGACGACCGCGGCATCGTGGACTCGCACCGGCGCCGGGCCCTCAACCTGGCTCAGTTTTTCACGCCGGGCCGGGTGGTGAAGGTGCTCTATCAAGCCCTGGGCCTGGCGGACCACCACGCCTGGAAGGGTGAATTCGTCGCCCCGAAGAAGGGTTCCCTCGTGGATCCGGCCGGGTGCGGCAATGGCCGCATGTTCCAGTTCGCTCCCGAGGGTTGGACCCTTGCCGGAACTGATGTGGACCCCCTGGCGACCCGGGCGGCGCGCCTGAGCTTCCCGGGGGCGGAAATCCTGGATGGCAGCCTGTTGGACTTCCGGGCAGCAAAGGGGCAAGGCTTCACGCTGGCCCTGATCAATCCGCCCTTCAACATCACCCTCAACTCGCCAACCACGCTCAAGCTGGCCACCGCCCAATGGGGCGTCTGGGGCAAATCCACAAGCGTACCAAGCCACCTCGCAGCTGTGGAATTGGCGTTGGGCATGGCCGAGGTCGTTGGTGCCATCCTGCCCACCAGTTCACTTCGTGGTGACGATCTGAAGGCACTGGGAAAGGCCCTGAAGGCGTCAGGGAAGAGCCTCCGGTTATGCCTGGACCTGCCAAGGGATGCCTTCAAGGAGGAAGGGACGGAATGGCCCTGTTCCATCGTGATCTTCGCCGGATGGAGCCACAACGGAATGGACGACATCCATTGTGGTAACTGGGAGGAGGTCGAAGAGGCCCTGGTTTCCCTGATCGAGGGGCACAAGACCTTCCAACGAAGCCTTGAATATGGACGGGAAAACAAGGGCGTGCTCGCTTCCTGGCGGGTCAAGCCCCCGGCCACCCCACCGAAGAAGGCAAAAGCGGAGGTGGCGAGGCCTGATTTTCCAGTGATCCGGGTCTGCCTCGGCGGCCTGGCTCACAAGCTGATCCTCAAGCCGAATGGCCTGGTGGCGAAACTGGCCATTGAGGAGGCCCGGCTTTGGTCAGGCTGGACCACCTCCGATGGGTTCTCGCCCCAGTGCAAGTTCGACTGGGCCTGCGATCTGGTTCGGAATGGTGGGCGGACGGTGGGAATGATCGAGAAGGTGGTGAAGTCTTTGGAGGCCATGGGCGAGGTCAGGGTCGAAGTGGATCCCCAGGTTTGGGCCCACGCCCGGAAGGCCGACCGTCGCGCTCAGGTGGAAATGAGCAGTTTCAGCCAGTGGGTCCGGGTGGGGGACACATGGGAGGAGCGCGGCCGGGACACCAGCGGGCCCAGCCATCCGGCTTTCAGTCTGATCCAAGGGCGGGAACGGGCCTTCGGGCCCCGGGCCGAGGCCTTGGTGACCGGGCTCAAGGTGAAGGTGTGGGACAAGGGGGCCCGTGCCCACGTGGAGCGAGCCACCAAAGGATTCCCGATCTATGCCTTCTCCCGGGCCGACATCACCCGGACCCTGGGGTGCCGGGCAGTCATATACAGTGCCAAGCAAGGCCTGGCTAAAACGAGGTTTTCGATCGGCGCCGTGCTTGCCTCGGGGATGTCCAAGGCCGTCTGGGTCCTTGAGTCCCGATTGGTGGGCGAGTTCAAGCGCGAGCTCGCCAAGGTGGGTTTACTCGAGCACTTCCACCGGATCGAGAAGGCCGAGGATCTGAAGACCCTCAAGCTGTTCAACGTCATCACCTATTCCCGTCTCTGGAAGCCTGTTCTTGAGGGCGGCCGGGAACGGCGCAATTGGGGCCCGGGGAAGTCCTTCGCTGCTGCCCTGGCAAAGCGGCGTCTCCTCGTCGTGGTCGATGAGGCGCATAAGTGCAAGGCGGCGGACAGCAAACAAGGCATCGCCTGTCGTCTGCTGTGCCACAAGGCCAAGCGGGTTGTGATGATGACTGGCACGGTGGTTCAGTCCTATCCCCGCAATATACTCGGCCTTGCGAATGCTGGGTGGGGGGATGGATCCAGCGAAATGCCCTACGGTTATCGCCGCCCGGTGGAGGGCGGGTACTACGTGGAGAGCGGGAGAAACAACCGCCGACGCAACGACCTTATCCGAGGGGTTACCCAGTTCGTGGACGAGTTCGTCGACATTCTTTGGTATACGCCTGCCTTCGAACAAACAGCCTCAACCGGGATGAAGTCGAGGGAAATTCCCCGACTCAAGGATGTTCCTCTCTGGGATAGCTTTGTCCGGCCGAAGGTGATCCGTCGTGTTCCAGAAGAACCCGAGGTCCGGGCCTCAGGAGTGGCCATCCCTGAAGCCGTGCCGGAGTATTGCGGCCTGATGCCGGACCCGCTTCATTACGGGCACTATAAGCTAGTCCTTGACCACTTCGCTCAGATTTGGAAGAACCGCTTGAAGCGGGAGAAGGAAACCGGGATGAGCGAAAACAACGCGGCATGCATCCTGCCGGAGCTTGATGCCCTGCGCTTCGCTTCTACCGTACCCATCGTTGAGCACCGGTGGGCCAAAGAAGACCCGATCCTGCAGTGCACTTCCAAGGAGCCAACCGCAGTCATGAAGGAGGCCATGAGGCGAATTGCTGCCTGGGTGGAGGCTGGCGATCGCGTGGTTGTCGGGGCGGAGAAACCGTCAGCTCTCCTGTGGCTCGCTGATCTTCTTGCGGACCTGCCAAGGCATGTCCCGGGGGCGGAACCCGTGGCTTGTACCCTGGCCCTGGATGCGGACATTGATAAGCGGAACGTCGCCATTGACCGAGCTCGGGACGAGGGGGAAGTATCAGTCCTCTTGATTTCGATCGGAAAAGGGAAGGAAGGGCTCAATTTACCTGAATTCAATAAATTATTAACGTTGGATTATGGTTGGTGCCCGGGAGACCTTGACCAGTTCTCATGCCGAATCCTGCGACCAGGGCAGATAGGCGATGTCGAGTTGGTGCATTTACATCATGAATCCATGATAGACGCCTACATGCAGCAGCTGTGCCTTGCGAAAAAAGATGCGATCAACCAGGCGATAGACGGGCAGGAATCCGAATTCAACTATGAGGGATGGCTTGATATCCGTTCCTTTGCGCTTCAAATGCTTGAACGGGAAGGCTATAAGTTTGCCGCTGAGCAACTGTTGAAGGAACGCACCGGCCGGTCTGACGCTGCCTAAGAGGGGAAGAGATGCGCTATGGATACCACGGGGAAACGTACAGCTACCGCTACCAGGTAAAGCCCCAGGACGTAAAGGTTGACCAGGATCGAAAGGTCCTCGTCATCACCGCGAAATTCAGCGGCTATGGCAAGCCGGAGGTGGTCTGTGAATTCCCCATCCTGCGGGTGCGCCTTTGCGAGAAGTGCGGAGAACCGGTGAGCATCTATGCCGGGGGAGACCTGAAGGCCCTGCAGCTCAAGATGGACACGAAAGAGATATTCAACGGCCCCACGAGCAAATACGGCGAAGGGTGGCGCCATCTCCAGGAGGAGGGGGGCTTTGCCCTGGTGGCGGTCTCAGGCCACAAATGGGAGCGGGGATCCTACAGTGACCAAGCAACCTGCCATGGCAAGGGAGTGCGGGTGCTCTCGGCCCAACCGATCGGGGCGTAGGCTGCTGGGCGCCAGGCGACGGCCGGCATGGCGCCGCCTTCCTTCAGAGCCACGGCTGGGCCGCCGGCTACATGGGTCCAGGGCTTCGACGAAGGAATCCCGAAAAGTGCCGGACGGAGACTTGGATTGGAGGTCCCCATGACCGCAACCATGAAAGACAGCCTGGCCGCCCTGATCGAGAAGGGCTTGACCTTCCAGGAATGCCTGGAAGTCTTCCATTCCGGGCCTGGAAGCGTGGACATTGCCAGCGTGCTGAATGTCCTTTCAGCCAATCAGAGCGCCGAAGAGAAGGCCTACGTGGAGGCGGCCTCCCGACTGAAGGCTCGGGACGGCGAACTGGAGTTCGACGCCAACGCCATCACCTCCACCGGCATGGATGACGGGGCCTACGTCCTCGGGTGGACCTGGGTGACCCGGGTCGAGGCCGGCCTTCCGGAAGACGCGGGGGAAGAGGGGGAGGCTGCGCTGGTCGTGGAGCCCGCCAGCGAGGCACCGGCATCCCCCAAATCTGCTACCCAGATGCTCCTCGACTTCAAGAACTGGGACGTGTACGAGTTTCGGGTCCGCGCCCTCGAGGGTCAGGGGCTGACCCGATCGGATGCCCAGGGCGTGGTGGATCTCCAGATCATCGACGGCACCCTGAAGTAGGCCCGAGCAGCCCGCCGCCCACCGGCGGGTGGACTCCTTCGGCGAGGATCCATAGATTCCAGGTGGCACCAGACTGGTTCCTCCACCACGCAGGGAGCCCAAGATGGCTGATATTCCAACGGATAATCCCTATTCCTTCCGGTCGTTCAAGACCTGTGCGAGTCTGAGCGAGGAGACGGTCGCCTTCTCAGCGATCCTCTGCCGCGATGGCAAGAAGCTGGCTCAGGCCAAGAACGCCGGCCACGGCGGGAGCAACGATCTCTTCTGGCTGGATCGCGAAGCCCAGGCAGCGTTCCTGGCCTACGTGAAGACGGTCCCGCCCGTTCCATTCGAGGTCGACGGGAAGACGGAAATGCTGGACATGGATCCGGACTTCTTCATCTCCTGCATGGTCCAGGTGGAGGAGGAGAAGGCCGTACGGGAAAAGAACCGGAAACGGTTCGCCAAGCTCTGCTCAACCCAGGTCCTCTTCCGGAAGCGTGGAGACAAGTCAGGAACCTGGGGCATCCTGAAGACCACCGACATGGCTGCGGCCAAGGCTTGGCTGGCCAAGAACGTCGGGATGGACAAATTGGAGGCCATCCTCAATGAACTCCTCCCGTCCGACCCGGACGCCTGGGAACGGTTCTAGGCGCCCCCTGTACAACCAGACCTACCAGGCGTTGTCGGGCGCCTGGTGGAAGGTACATTTTCTTCGCCGACGCCCAGTTGCTCAAAAGCAGCGTGTGAAAATTCAGAAGATCCAGGAGGAGCCACTTTGCCCACCGCTTCAGCATCTGCCAACTTGTTCCTTCACCCGGCCCCCTGCTGCATGGACCCGGAGGCGACCGACGCCACCACCCGGCCCGCGGTGGATGGCGGCTGCAGCTGTATGAAAGAAGAACGGATTCTGCACGCCTACTCTGGCGGATACGGCAACCTGCCGCCGATGACTGCCGAGGAACGCGCCTGGTGCCTGGATGAGATCGAGTCGGTGGAGGGCTACATGCGCCAGGATTACGAAGCCTCCTCCGACGCCGGACTGGCTCGGGGGGTCCTCTGCGCCTGGACCAACTTCTGCCGGGACAAAAGGCCTGTTGTAACAAACCTTTCATTCGGAGGCACCATGTCCTTCCAGTTAAAGCACATCGTCCACTGGACCTCCCAGGCGGCCGGGATCTCCAAGACCAAAGAGGGGCCTGTGGTCGCGGTTGTCCCTGCGGGGAAACTTCCCGATCGGAAGGAGTTCTCCACCCTCTACACTGGGCCCGGCGTGGGCTCCCCCAGGAATCATGAGAGCTACGTCATCAAGGCTGGCGGCCGGCTGTATTGGCCCAGGGTGTCGGCCCTGCGAGCCGGTCCTGCAGCGGCGTAGGTTCCTGCCGGCACTCCAGCCGCCACCGACCTCATTCCACCTTGGAGCTTCCGTTGTCTGATCTTGGCCTGAAATCGTCTGAGTTGACCGGGGAGGAGGGAAGCCTCCAACCGGTCGATTCGACCATCCTCATGCCCGTCCTGCGCGCTTTGCGGGGGCTTCGGATCGGAATTGCGGGACTGGACGAGGGGACCATCCGCGACAGGGTGGCCAATTTGCTGATCGAGCAGGGGTTCTCCTGCCGAACAGAAGTGGTATTCGCCCCCAGGTGCCGGGCGGACATCTTGATTGAGGGCGGGATCGTCATCGAGCTCAAAAAACAGCGGCCCCGGACCCAGGATGTGCTGGCCCAGCTCGTTCGCTATGCCAAGACCGGCGTCGTCCAAGGACTAATTCTGGTGCTGGAACGAAGCGTTTCGGTGCCGGAGTCCATCGAAGGGGTTCCCTGCAAGGTGGTGAGCCTCAACAGCCAATGGGGGATCGCGCTGTGAACGAGATCATCTCCACTTCCTCCCTGCTGGATCCAGCCGAACCGGCGGCGATCCCTCAATACCTGGAGAGGCCGAGGCTCGGTGCCGAGACCTTTGGCACCCTCTACCGCCGGCAGACCCGGGACGGGGGCTGGATATGGGAGATCCACGGGGATCCCCAGGTCGTGATGCTGGCCAAGCGCCTCTTCCCTGGTTCGGAAGCGGGCCGACACGGAGAGGCAAGATTCTCGGCGACCCCGCGGGTGTTTGCCGACCTGGTGTGGCTCATGCAGCGTTGGCCCTTGGTCATTGATGACCCGGTGGCCTGGGAGGCCAACTACCAGGTTGCCTGCACCCAGGTACTGCGGCGGATCGAACTCAACCAGAGGCCTGCTCGGTCCCTCCCGAGCGCTCAGTTTAAAGGGACGCTCAGGCCCTTCCAGGAAGAAGCCCTCGCCTGGTGCCTCAACAATACGCGTACCCTTCTGGCCGACGACATGGGGCTAGGCAAGACCCCCGTTTCCTTGGCGGTCCTGGCCACGATGGGGGCCTGGCCAGCTGCGATCGTCGTGCAACCTCACATGATTATTCACTGGGAGGAGAAGGCCCGGGAATTCCTTATGGTCAACGATGATGCCGGGATGCCTCTGTTTGATTCCGCCGGTGGAGCTGGCCTCAAGGTCCACACAATTCGGGGCCTGAAGCCAGGCCCGCTGCCAGAAGCCCACCTGTACATCATCCACTACCTCCTCCTGCGGGCATGGAGGGAGGCCCTCAAGGCGGTGCAGCCGCGGATGATCGTGTTTGATGAGGTGCAGGAACTGCGCCACACAGGGACCGAGAAGTACTCCGCCGCCAGCGACCTATCGACCCAAGCGGATTGCTGCCTTGGGCTATCCGGAACCCCGATCTACAACCGGGGCGGAGAGATCTGGAACGTGGTCAACTGCCTGGAGTTTCACGCTCTTGGCGACTATGACTCGTTCACAAAGGAGTGGGGCTGCGGGTACGGCTCCGGCAAGGCCGCGGACACAATCAGGGAGCCTGAGGTCCTTGGGGCCCACCTCCGGCGTGAAGGGATGATGCTACGGCGCCGGAAAGAGGATGTCCTACCCGACTTGCCACCCAAGAGGCGGCTCGTCCAGAGCATCGAAGGCGACCACAAGATATTCCGGGACCTGGTGAAGACGGCCGAGAAGCTGGCCCGGGAAGCAGCTGGGATCAAGGACATCTTTGAACGCGGCCGGATGGAACAGGAGGCGGTCAACCAGACCCGGCAGGCCACCGGGATGGCGAAGGCGCCTTCCGTCGGGATTTTTGTCAGGGGGCTACTGGAGGCTGGGGAACCGGTCCTTCTCTTCGCCCATCACCACGCAGTGGTCGACAAGCTCATGGAGGACCTCGCCGAGTTCAAGCCCATGTGCATCACGGGGCGGCAGAACGCGAACGAGAAGCAAGCGTCCAAGCTCGCTTTCATTGAAGGCAAGACCAACCTCCTAATCATCAGCTTGCGGTCGGCAACTGGGATCGATGGGCTGCAGGCCAGGGCCAAGGTCGTTGTGTTCGCAGAACTCGACTGGGCCCCGGCCGTCCACACCCAAGCGGAAGACCGGGCCCATCGGTGGGATGTCAAGGACAGCATCCTGGTTTACTACCTGGTCACATCCTTTGGAACGGATCCGGAAATGCAGGAGGCCCTGGGCCTGATACCATTTCGCTATCAAAGGGGATCTAATATCCAGGTTCGCCCCGCCAGCCGCATCAAGGCTGCCGGATTATTCGCCAACACCTTGAGTCCGATCTCCGCGCTTGCGACCACGGCATCCAAGGACTCGAACACCCGGTTGGCAAAGGTCTTCTCCCGCAGTTCGTCCCAGACCTGTTCCTCCGGATTCAGGTCTGGGCAGTAGGGCGGCAGGAACACCAGTTCCATCCCTTCTGGTTTCACCAGATCCTTGCCTTTGTGCCATCCCGCGCCGTCAACGACCATCATGATATATTCGCCCGGATGCCGGTCGTGAACCAGCTTGAGGTAGGTCGACATCCCTTCCGTATTCGCCTTCGGCAGGATGAGGTCGTCGTGCAAGCCATCTTTGGGGCTGACAGCACCGTACACGTAGGTGTATTCCCGAACGAACTGAGCACCGACCTTGGGGCGGACACCTTTGGGTGCCCAGCAAGCGTACGGTTCGCTGATCCGACCCACCCGGGCTTCATCTTGGAACATCACCCTCAGGAGGAGCCCCGCCGCTGCCGCCCTGGCTTTGGCTTGGCAGACTGCTTCTGCGTAGCCCCCTTTTTGAAGGCTTCTGCGTCCTCCGGGTTGCGCTTGGGATGAAAGGGCCGTGGAACCACCTTGCGCCAACCGTTACGTTTGAGGATGCGATAGGTTGTGGACTGCGCAACCCTGCGGCCAAGCTGTGTTTCAAGTGCGGCATGGACCGCCATAACCACCAGGATAGATCCAGCCCCTGCCTGCTCGGCAAACCCATCCAGGAACCCCTTCTCTTCTTCAGGGGTCATCAGCGCACGATTCCTCCCACCGCGCTTGTATTCGACCAGTGCCTCGACTCCGCGCTTGATGAAGTCCTGCTGGGTAGTGCGCACCGTGATCGTGTGCCAGCCCACCGCCTTGGCGATCTCGACAGGCTTCATTCCGCTTTCTGTCCGCAGCCATACACATAGGTAGCGGCGGAACTCATCGCCAGGCCACTTCTCCTTCCGGAAAGCTTCCAACTCAGAAATTCGCTCATCAGGAATCGCTGTGGGCTTCCTCATCTTGACCCCCTTGGGCCAAGTATAGTTCAATCCCTATTGATCGCCAATTGGTATGATATGTTTTGGCCCGTCAAGGGTGCCTTCGGCATCGATGGGAATGAGTTGGCCCTTCGCGCCTTCTGCCACAGCCTGCGCCATCCGGAGGGTGTGGCCATAGCCGGAATGAAAGATGATTGCAATTTCTGCCATGTTGATTTCCTTGCGAGATGGGGTATAGGGAGGAACAGATCCTTGTGATCAGCTGGTCACTCCCTCATCCAGCCACCGCGTTCCCCAGGGAACACTGCGGCCTGCGAAAGAACTGGAACGGCTCCCGGTCAACCCGGGTGCTGGCCGGGAGGCTGGGATCCGGTGGTTCATCTGGGGTAGTTGATGATGATGTTGACCCTGCGGTTCTCCTGCCCGCCCTCTGCGCTGGTGTTGTAGGCATAACGCCAGTTGTTGCCCCAGCCGGAAGCGGTCAGGCGCGAGCGGTCGATGCCGAAATGATCCACAAGGTAATCAACCACCTTCGTGGCGCGGCGTTTGGAGATTTCCATGGCCAGGGCGGGGGTCGCCTCCAGATTGCCGGTGTGGCCTTCCACCCAGGCGCTGACGGTCGGGTTGGCCTTCAGGAAATCCGCCACATTGCTGAGCTGGCCATCATATTCCGGTTTGACGTCGGCTTTGTTGCGGTCGAAATCGATGAACAACGCCACCGTCATCCGGGCCGGAACCACTGTGAGACCGGCCACATCGGTCACGCAGGCGATGACTGCATCGGTCCGCCGGTTCTGGCGCTTCCCCTCCTCGGTGCTGTTGTCCGCGATGGGGCGGCTTTCGCCATAACCCACGGCCGACAGGCGGGACGGATCGATGTGGCTGGTGTCGGTAAGGTAGGTCACCACGCTTTGCGCCCGGTCCTGCGACAGCTTCAGGTTGTGTTCAGGTGTCCCGACATTATCGCTGTGGCCCTCGATCACCGCTGTCGTGGCAGGGTACTTGGTCATGTAGGTTCCGATCACCGCGAGCTTCTCCAGGTCTTCGTGCTGGATTGCGCCCTTGTCGATATCGAACTGGAGGTCGAGGATGGTGCAGTACTGCTGGGTCGCCGGCACGACGACGAGCACCGGGGCGGGCACCGGCGCCGGGGCCTGCGGCGGCGCGGGGGTCTCGGCCACAGGCGGCGTATAGGTTGCCACCATGGTCGAATGGCCACCCCAGCGGAAACCGATCCCGGCCAGGGCCTGGCCCTCCTTGCGGGTAGTGACCGTGTTGACCTGGACCATGCGCCCTTCCAGGGAGGCGAACATCTGGTGGCCCAGCAGGAACTGGGCGCCCACGCCGGCCACGCCGCTCAGGCGGGCGGTGTCCGACCGGGTACCGGACAGAGGGAAGCCGACCTTGTCCATGCCCAGGCCGAGGCGCAGGAAGGGGCGGACCTTGGACGGGGTGGCGAAAGGATTGAAGAGGACGGAGCCATAGGTCTGTTCCTCCCTGGCCCTGCCGTCGCCATAGTCCACATGGGTGACCAGGGTCGAGGCCTCGATGCCGAAGTGGGGATTGATCCAAGTGCCCACGCCCAATCCGAGGGCGCCCTGATCTTTCGGGTTGCTCCGGCTGCTATGGCCGGTGACGCCGCCCTGGACCTGGAGCCAGTTGAAGGTCTCCGGACCGTTTGCGGCCACCAGGGCACCGGAGGCCAGGACAAGGGTGAGAAGGACGAGATGCGTGCGCATGATGGCTCCTGAAACCGCGCCCGGATGAGGGCGCATTGGGTATGGGATAGGCCGCCGGCCGAGGCCGGCAGGGATGCGGCGACCATGGTCGTTGGCGGAGGGGATGGCCATGGGCGAGGTGATCAGGCCATCCGGTCGACTCAGCGACAGGGTGCCGCCAAAAATTGCAGTCATAGAGGATATGCAATTTTTAAACCAATATGTAAATATATCAAAATAAAAATGTTACAGCATCATCCCATTCGAAGACAGTCAGCTAAGTTGATCAAAATGGCTTGGCCAATCTTTTCGTTTGAAGGAGGGTAGCGTTTTGGCGGCGGTCATCGTGAAGGGTCTGCCCCCCCTTGCGGCTACGGGCACGAGCAGCGGACAAGCCAACTTTGGTTATTTCGACAATTTGATCCTTTTCCCACTCGGCCAAGGCAGCGAAAATTCCAAAAGATCAACTTCCTCTGAGGGTGTGGTGGTGACGATGGAGGCCCCTTGACTCGTCGGAACTTTGAAGGGGACCCCGCGGTTTTCAAGATCGTGGATTGTGTTCACCAAGTGGTGGAGGTTACGGCCAGGACTGGATCATCTCTGCTGGCTTCCGTCCCCGGAGGCAGGCTGAAGAAGAAGTGAGTTTTGGGCGTCCAGGAATCTTTACAGCAACCCACTGTGGCCGGTGCCATGAATACCATGCACCATGGATGAATCGATGGACCACTTTCGCTATGCTTTCTTCGCCTGGGTGATCTCAGGCGTCCAGGACCGGCATGATCTCGGAATCTGCAGCGACAGGTGTCCTCCTCTCGCTCGAAGATTGCCGTGGCCTGAGGGGGGAGGACTCTCTCCGCTGGCCACGTCCCACTCCGGGGAGAGCAAGTCCAGGTGTCATGAGCCTCTCAATTGGTCGGATGTACAGAGAGAAAAACAAAAAAATATTAGAATTATATAGTTTCAGCGTTAAATCATGTGAATAGCTATTTATTTTTAACAAAAATCAGAAAAATAAACGAATATAACAAAAAAGTTATAAAATTTTGGCATTTAAACCGATATTTGTGATGCTATACTATTTTTAAGGAAGTTAAATGCAAACCTTAGCCATTGATGTGAGTATTCCGGTGAACCCAGAGATCCCTGAAGGATTTTGGACCACTCCACACGAAAAACGCCCAGCAGACCACCTGGCTTGGTGGGGGAAGCCGTTCATCCTAAGTTCCGCAAACCCCCATTTCCCTTCTGGCACCCGCTTTGATGTTCACTGCCTTGATGGTGGAGCCACGGATCGCCCTACCTGTTGGGGGATGTTCGGAACTCTTGAAGAGGCTGAGCAACGTGCCGAAACCGGACCGCCATGGAGCGAGGCTCCATCCAAGACTGGTGGGGCGGGACATGGCTGGTAAGGGTTCAGCCATTAGGTGAAGCTGCAGATAGGGGGTTCCTCATGGTTCCGGCCAACATGAAATGGATCGCTGAACAGGTGCTAGAAGGTAAGGGGTTACTTAATATCGACTTTGGAGAGACCGGACTAAACTCTGACGAGAAATTGGCTCTGATTGGGTTGGCCCTCACGCAAATCCCCTGCCTTCCTTCGAAACCCGAATCGGAGATAATTGCTACACGGGAGGAACAGGAAACGATTCTTCATAACACCTCTGAATCCGATATTCCGCGCCTGATCATTTATCCCTTCACACAGAAACAAAACCAATTCCTTCCTCTTGAGGTCAAAAACTGCGAGAAGTTTGGCGGATTGCTCCGAACGGAATTTCGAGTTACCCAGCGGGCAAGGCTGTGCATCCAAGGGAACTCCTCCGGGATTATTAAGGTCGTACGCCAAGGTTGGAAGAACACACTTGCCCTTGCCCTCCGGGAAGCATAGGGCCACCAGATCCCGTTCTTGCCGGATGAACCCTGATGAGACGAAATTGCCGGATGCAGATTCCCAGTCTTTAGGAACTGGTCAGGCTGGGTGGACTCAGGGGTCCCGTAACAGCATGTTCTCAGCATTTCGACCGACAAGGGCCTCCATACCGGCCGGGGTTGCCGTGGCCGTGGGCAGGCACGCCTGTAGAAAATGACCATGCTTTAGTTCCAAGGTACCATCTCGAAAAAAACTTCAGCGCAAAAATTGCCTAATTGTGTACCGCGCCCGATTGTTTAGACCAGAGATTTGCATCAGGCCGCCTGCTTGGTTTCCCAAGCTTGGCGGGCTTCGTCGGGTGTGCGTCCGCTCAGCTTTTCGAGCCGCCAGGCGCGGTTGTATCGGCCCATGAACTCGACCAGGGTCGGCCGGAGGTCGGCGAGGGTCTGGTAAATCCGGCCCTCCAGGACCTGCTTCTTGAGGGTCTTCCAGAACCGCTCGATGACGCCGTTGGTCTGCGGCTCCCCGACATAAGCCAGGCTCTGGCGGACGCCGAAGTGCTTCAGTTCCCGCTGAAAGTAATCGGAG
>Ga0302140_10004468_pt1 | contig 17819 bp, 15 predicted proteins | sample I_Bog_E1_1_FD_202095 | JGI IMG/M metagenome (GOLD analysis project Ga0302140, IMG submission 202095) | Peat permafrost microbial communities from Stordalen Mire near Abisko, Sweden - I_Bog_E1_1 | ecosystem: Environmental > Terrestrial > Soil > Wetlands > Peat | place: Sweden: Abisko, Stordalen... | reverse complement strand
GCACCTTCCTGACCGCCGAATGGCTCAACCTGCTCATGCTCAACTACGCAGTCGAACCCTCGGTACTCCAGCGCTTCGTCCCAGCTGGCACCGTACTCGACACATTTGACGGCCGTCCCTACATGAGCCTTATCGGTTTCCAATTCAACCGAACCCGCGTGCTCGGTTTCGCGATCCCCTTCCACCAGAACTTCGAAGAAGTCAACGTCCGCTTCTATGTCCGGCGAGGATCAAAAAGGGCCGCGGTCTTCATCAGCGAACTGGTCCCGAAGCGCGCCATCGCCGCCGTCGCCCGTTGGGTATTCAATGAGAAATATCAGCGCGTTCCCATGTCGCATCTCATCGAAACCCGCCCCGACGGCGAAGTCGCGAAAGCCGAATACGCATGGCGCGCCGGCAAAGAACAATGTGCGATCAAGATAGAAACCGAAGGCCCGAGCTTTCTTCCCGATCCAGGCTCAGAGAGCGAATTCATCACCGAGCATTACTGGGGCTACGCGGCACAGCCCGACGGCGGCACTCTCGAATACGAAGTTCAGCATCCGCAATGGTCCGTCTGGAAAGCGAAGCAGGCCACCTTCACCGGAAACACAACCGCCCTCTATGGACCCGAAATCGCAACCATCCTGATGCGCGCGCCAGACTCCGCCTTCCTCGCTAAAGGGTCCGCCGTGACCGTCTCGAAAGGAACAAGAATCGCAACGGAAGGCATGCGTCCACTCAAAATCAGTTAGTCAGTCTCAGGTTGCCTGCACCGACATGCGCCACCAGCTTGTATCTGCCGTTGCCTGACTTCTCAAACGAGCGGAACATGCCACCGTGCGACTCGCCAAACGGCGCGGCTTCTATGTTGCCGGTGGTTACAGACGCGTCGACATGGAAGTAGTCTCCCGCGTCGCCGACACCGATGGTCAGGTTTCCCGCGCTCAAATCGACGTTCTTGTTGCCCTTGATGTCTCTAATCTCAACATCGCCCGCGAAGATGCGGATTGCAAGATCGGAATGTTTTGGAACTTGAACGGTGATGGTCACTTCGCCGTCCGGCCCGCCATTCACAAGCAGCTTGCCGGAACGGTCAAAGTGTTCGAAGCGAGCCCGAATGTCGGAGGAGTCGCTGCCCCTCCTTCCGCCGGCGCTCACCCGAACCTCGTCTTCATCGCTGCCGACAATGCGGATCTCTGCTGAACGAATGTGCAGCTCGAGTTGTCCCCCGGAAGCAAAGTCAGCCTTGATCGGATGGTGCGCAAGATCGTCGACATCGACCCTGTCCTGAGCAAATGCCGGAGATTGCAGAAGAAAAACCGAAGAGAGAATCGCAATGGCAACTCGCATGAGGGCACCTCGCCTGTGGCATGAAATTACGCAGAATCAGCGGAATATGTTCAACATAAACAGAAAATTTCTCCAGTTTCGAGTTCGCTTTGCACGCGTATAAGAAAAACTGTTGACAGAATACCGACGAATCGGTACGTTAAATACCAACCAGTAGGTATGCTTTGAAATCAACAGAAAACAGACACGAATCGAAAACGCGGATTTTGAACGCTGCCCTGCACGTGATCCGCGCCAAAGGCTACTCCGCCGCGCGCATTGAGGATGTCTGCGAAGCCGCCGGCCTGACAAAAGGCAGCTTCTTCCACCACTTCGACAGCAAAGAAGCGCTTGCCCTGGCCGCAGCCGACTACTGGAGTGAGATTACCGGCAGTCTCTTCGTCACTGCGCCCTACCACACACCCGCCGACCCTCTTGACCGCCTTCTCGCCTACGTCGATTTCCGCAAGGCCCTCTTACTTGGCGATCTGCCGGACTTTACCTGCCTGGTAGGAACCATGGTCCAGGAGACTTACGACACACACCCAGCCCTGCGCGAAGCCTGCAACCGAAGCATCAGCGGACACGCCGCCACGCTGGTTGCAGACATCGAAGAGGCTATCCGCGAACGCGGTATTGATGCCGACTGGACGGCGGAGAGTCTGGCTCTCTTCACGCAAGCCGCCATCCAGGGCGCGTTCATCCTGGCCAAAGCCAAACACAGCACCGACGTTGCCGCCGCCTGCATCGATCATCTCCGCCGCTATATTGAATTGCTGTTCTCTTAACCCAAATCGGCCCAAGTGGTCATGCTCGTTGCAGACCAGTGGATATTGCCTATGACCATTTGATCCAGCATAAGTGGAAAGTCTTTTGTTGAACTAGGGTCCAGTCCGGAAGTTAACACTAAGATCGCGGCTGTCATCCTGAGCGAAAGGGGTCCCAAGCGCTTTCCAGTTTGGGGGGGTGAGTCGAAGGATCTGCGTTTGTTCTTCAATAAACTTCAGGGACACCGCGCGAGATCGTTTTTGAACCGTCGAACAAATCTATTCTCAGGAGGCATGCATGAACAGAAAGTTTTCCAAAACGTTGACTGTAGCAATCGCAAACCTGTGTCTGCTGCATCTGGCTGCGCCTCTAATTCGGGCTCAGGATGCGGCGCAACCTTATCCAGCAATGGCCCCGCTTGAAAAGTATCTGATGGCGGATCGAGATACCGAAATAGCCCTGGCTAGAAGCGCGGCTCCGCCAGCAATCTCGAAGGACGCGGAGGTGATCGTTCTGGGCAAGGATGGCTATCAGACCGCAGTCGAAGGGAAGAACGGCTTTACATGCGTCGTAGAGCGGGCTTGGATGAATCCGGTGGACAGCTCGGAGTTTTGGAATCCCAAAACGCGCGGCCCGATTTGCTATAACCCGCAGGCCTCGCGCTCCATTCTCCCTTACACAATTCTGAGGACGAAACTGGCATTGAAAGGGCTCACCCGCGCGCAAATAGCGGAGAGCATGAAAGCCGCGTTCGTCAGCAACCAGATCCCTTTGCCGGAGCCGGGCGCGATGTCCTACATGTTGTCGAAGGACGGATACCTTGGAGACTCCGTCGGGCACTGGCACCCTCATTTGATGTTTCACATTCCAAACGCAAGCGCAGCGAGCTGGGGCGCAAATCTGCCTGACTCGCCTATCTTCTTGATTCCTCCTGGGCCGGAACCAGAATCGATTTTCCTGGTACCCGTCGATCATTGGTCGGATGGAACCGCATTCACTGCCAGTGCTTCGGAAACACATCAACATTGAATTCCACAAGGAGACCGTATGAACCTGACTGAAGAACCTGAAATCGTCAACTGGCCCGAAACCCATTATGTGTTCATAGAAAAGATCGGCCCCTTCATGAACACCGCCCCGCAGGCTTGGGGAGAGGTTCACCGCAACGTCCCCGCAATTGCCGAGAAGAATCAGATCACAAAATACTTCAGCCTCTACAAAATGGGGCCTGACACCTACCGCGCAGGAGTCTCAATCGCTGAGCCTCCAGTCGAGTTGCCCGAGGGCCTGCAATACGAGAAATTTCCTGGCGGCAAATATAGCCGCTTCGTGCTAACCGGACCATTTTCGGATCTTCCCCAGGCATCGGGTCGCGCCTGGCAACTCGCAGAAGAGAAGAAGATTCCGCTCCGCGATGACTTCGCGATTGAGTACTACGTGACCGACCCAAGAGTCACCCCGGAACCTGAATTAATCACCGAAATCCTCATCGCGACTGAATAGAGAAGCCTTCAACCCCAAGGAGGTCCATCATGTCATCGGCAACATTGCACGCCCCAGTCTCCACTTCTGCGGATGAAGGCCAAATTCTGGCCGTCGTTCAAAATCTTCGCCAGGCCCAACTCGATAAAGACGTAGCACTTTTCGCGGCTCAGTTCGCACCAAACGCGGCCATCTACAACCTCGCGCCGCCGCTTGTGCATCACGGAATCGACAGTCAGGAAAAACAAGACTGGTTCGATTCCTGGGCAACGCCCATCGAAATTGATTCGCGCGATCTCAATGTAATCGTGAGCGGCGATTTCGCCGTCTGCCATGGCTTCCTTCACATGAGCGGAACCAAGAGGGGCGCCGACCGGCCCGTCAATTTCTGGATGCGCGAGACGTTGTGCCTCCGGCGGCAGGGAAGTGTCTGGCAGATCGTCCACGAGCACACCTCGGTACCTTTCTACATGGATGCCAGCACACGGCCGGCATTCGATCTGCAACCGTAAAAATCCAACTTCGCAATAGTTGACTGACCTGGGAATTAAAATGATTGCGGGAGCAAGCATGGACAGCAAGAGTCAGTCTCCGCATCGGCGCTGGAATCCGCTTCGGCAATCGTGGGTATTGGTTTCGCCGCATCGCACGCAGCGTCCCTGGCAGGGCGAAGTGGGTCAGAAGGCGACGCCTTCCGGAGCCTCGTACGACCCGCAGTGTTATCTGTGCCCCGGCAACCAGCGCGCTGGTGGAGCGACCAACCCGGCATACGAGAGCATCTTCTCTTTTGTAAACGATTACGCCGCCCTGTTGCCGGATTCTCCCGCGCCAGCTGAACTTCAAGGCTCACCACTCTTGAGAGCCGAGCCCGCTCGCGGGTTATGCAAGGTGCTCTGCTACCACCCCGACCACTCGCTGACCCTGGCCCGCATGACGAGCAAGGAGATTCGTTCCGTGGTGGACGCCTGGACACACGAGTATGAAGAACTGGGCAGTCTCGATTGGATCAAGTACGTGCAGATCTTCGAGAATCGCGGAGCCATGATGGGCGCCAGTAACCCGCATCCCCACGGCCAGATCTGGGCAACCGGTTTTGTTCCAGACGAGCCCGCCGCGGAAACCAAAGCCCAGCGCGAGCATTTATCCCTCACCGGTTGCTGCCTGCTCTGCGAATACCTTGCTGCCGAACAAGCCGCGGCCGATCGCATCGTCTTCGAAAATGAGCATTTCACTGCATTGGTGCCATGGTGGGCAGTCTGGCCGTTCGAGATCCTGCTGTTAAGTCGCCGTCACTTGGGCGCTTTGCCGGCGCTGACCAGCGACGAGCGCGATGGCCTGGCAGATGCTCTTCACCGCATCACCACGCGCTTCGACAACCTTTTTGAGACCAGCTTTCCGTACACAATGGGCTTCCACCAAACGCCCACTGACGGCCTGGATCACCGCGAATGGCATTTCCACGCGCATTTCTACCCGCCGTTGCTACGCTCGGCCACGGTACGCAAATTCATGGTGGGTTTCGAAATGCTGGGAATGCCGCAAAGGGATATAACCCCGGAAGACGCAGCCAGACGCCTTCGCGATGCCAGCGAAGTCCATTTCTGGCCCCGAGGTTGAGGATCGTCGTTGAGTTTGTTTCGAAAAATGTACCTGCGGCCGGAATGGTGTGGGCTTGCTGGTGCTCAAACTCCTGCCCGTCCCTTGTTGAAAAGATTCAGCATTCATGTGGGTTGCATCTTATGTAACGAGTCGTTCGTCTGATCCCGATCGCGCAGAACGCTTATGGAAACGGAGAATCGCAGAGGATGGGAAAAGATCAGCACCTCAATCGTTAGATGGAAGCGGGACACTGTAAATTGCGATACTCTGTGACTTCCGCTTCCCCAGAAACGGAGTGCACAGGGTGCGCGAAACCTGGCACGAGCGATTTGCCGAATCACCTGATGTTCTGAAGACAGTGCGGTGTGAGCAGACCACTGTTCCCGTTCTCGATCTTCAGATCGGCAGCGACGAATTCATCACCATGGCGGGACCCTGCTCGGTCGAGACCGAGTTCCAGTTAATGGCCATCGCCAACCACGTGCGCCGCGCCGGAGCCAGCATCCTTCGCGGCGGCGCGTTCAAGCCGCGCAGCTCTCCTTATGCCTTTCAAGGGCTTGGCTTGGAGGGGCTGAAGATGCTGGCGCGAGCGCGCAACGAGACCGGGCTCGCCATCGTGTCGGAAGTGATGAGCGAGGCCGATGTTCCGTTGGTGGCCGAGTACGTGGACATTCTGCAGATCGGTACGCGGAACATGGAAAACTACTCGCTGCTGGAAGCGGCCGCCAAATCTGGACGGCCCGTTCTATTGAAGCGCGGCATGGTTGCGACCATTGCGGACTTGCTGCGATCTGCGCAGTTGATCCTGGACAACGGCAATCCGAACGTAATCCTCTGCGAGCGCGGCATCCGCACATTCGAAACGGCAATGCGGAACACATTCGATGCGGCCGCAATTGCACTTTTGAAGCAGATTTCGCATCTTCCGGTAATTGCCGATCCAAGCCATGCGGCTGGTCATCGCGAACTGGTGTTTGCGCTGGCACGCATTGCGGTCGCCTCCGGTGCGAATGGTTTGCTGGTCGAGGTACATCCGAATCCTGACAAGGCTTGGAGCGATGGCGAACAGTCGCTGGACTTCGCCGGATTCGACGCCATGATGGTCGGACTGGAGCCGTGGCTCGAGGCGCGCGGGCTTGAGCTGCAGCAGCAAGATGAGATCGGCGCGGAGCCGATAGAGGCAATGGGATGAGAGTTGCGAGCCGGGTTCTAGCGGTTGGAGCACTGACGGTTCTGCTGATCCCGGTTTGCGGATTTCGGCCCGATGCATCGATTAGTGCGAATGTGGTTATAGACGTGGACATCGTCGTGACAGCAACGCCGGTGTACGTTCCGTTTGCTGCGCTCAGGGGTGGAGAGAGATTTCCCAAGGGTGCGCAATTGATGTTGATCCACGCAGGCAAAGCTAAGCCCTTGATCCCGGATTTTTGGGCTACTGCGGACGCAAATGTCTCCTTCGAGGGCGATAAGTTGCTCTTTGCTGGGAAGAAGACCTCAGATGATTCGTGGCAGATTTGGGAACTGACGCTTAAAGACCATTCGTTACGAAGACTGATTGCGGGCGACGGCGACGCGATTCGCCCCTTCTATCTTCCGGCAGGGCGTTTAGTCTATGCGCGACTTACCAACCAGGGCTTTCGATTGGAAGCGGCTGGGAACGATGCATCGTGGGCGCTTGCGCCGATTGATGCACAGGCCGGCGCAACGGCGGTCCCCCTCAGCTATTTGCCCGGCAGCGCGATTCCGACCGATGTCCTGCAAGATGGGCGCATCCTCTTCGAGGCTGGATTTCCACTCGGCACTGGATCGACGCCCGAGTTGTTCCTGGTTTATTCCGATGGATCGGGCCTTGAATCGTATCGCTGCGATCACGGCAGAGCCAGGTGGGGTGCGAAGCAGTTGGCGTCTGGAGACGTGGTATTCACGCACGGGGATTCATTGGCGCGCTTTACTTCGTCCTTGGCACACGAAACGCAAATTGTTGCGCCCCATGCTGAATATGCGGGATACGTTGCGGAGACGGCTTCAACCGCCTGGCTGGTCAGCGCGCGGGTCGCCGCGGGATTTCGTTACGCACTGAAGTTCTGGCAGCCTGGCTCGGGATCGAAAGCGGGTGCATTGGCGCTGAAGCCGATTCTAGCCATTAGCGGTGAGGACGTAGTGGATCCAGTTGTTGTTGCGTCGCGCACTCGGCCCAGGCGGCATCCCTCTGGCCTGCACGACTGGAACTACGCCAACATGATGGCCCTCGATGTTCGACAATCACGCGAAGGTGACATGAAGATTGCGCCGGCGCAAATGAGGCTGGAGGCGATGGACGCTCAAGGCCACGTCGCGGTAATGGGCACGGCGCCGGTCGAAGCAGATGGCTCCTTCTTTGTGCAGACTCCCGCCGACAGGCCAATTCGTTTTGCGCTGCTCGACGCGAACGGCTCGGTGGTACGGGAAGAGCACGGATGGTTTTGGATCAGGCGAGGCGAACAGCGCTACTGCGTGGGTTGTCATGCTGGACCGGAGCGCTCCTCGAATAACCATGTGCCCGAGGTGCTGCTCCGCACAACAACTCCGGTGGACTTGACCGGCGGCGCGGAAAAGAGCGGCCGTGAAAGCAAAGCGACGGAAGGCAAGTGAAATGAAATTGGGTTTTATTTCCATTTTTGGTGCGGCATCAATGGCCGTGGCGCAGTCTGTTCCGAACGCACCCGTTGCCCAAGCCGCACTGGCTGCTACCGCCGTCGCGCAAAGTGCTAGCCTTCCAGCCACGAAAGTTGCCGGCGCGCAAGTGCCATCCGTGACTTCGCCGGTCATTCGATTTGAAGATGCAAGCGACCAAGCGGGCATCGACTTTACACACAGTTTCGGATCGCGGCAACTGGGATCCCTCCTTGAAGGGACGGGAGCGGGATGCGTTTGGTTCGACTACAACAACTCTGGACTTCCTTCGCTTTACGTGGTGAATGGACGACCGCTGGATGACTCGATGCATCCCTATCCACTCAAGGAAAAGCCCGTAACGCCTCCGCACAATCATCTTTACCGCAACGACGGCAATGGCCGCTTCACCGATGTAACTGATAAGGCGGGGCTCAATCCGGATATGTATTCAGTAGCGGTGGCGGCGGCGGATTACAACAACGACGGAAATGAAGATTTGCTCGTAACCGGTTATGGAAAGGTGGTGCTCTATCACAACGACGGCAATGGACACTTTACCGATGTCACTGAGAAAGCCGGAATCAAGGTCGAGGGGTGGGCGATCAGTTCAACCTGGCTGGACTACGACAGGGATGGCTGCGTGGATTTGTTTATCGGCCGCTATGTCAAGTTCGATCCGAAGTATCGCGCCTTTTATGCGCCGACCAATTATCCGGGCCCGCTCGATTACGAAGGCGAAACGAACATGCTGTTCCACAACAACTGCGATGGGACGTTTACAGATGTGACCGAGAAGTCCGGGATCGGCGCGTATGTGGGACGCACGATGGGCGTGACGGCCGCGGATTTCGACAACGATGGTTGGGACGATATATATGTGGCCAACGATCGAACGGAAAATTTCCTGTTTCACAACAAGCACGATGGCACGTTCGAAGAAATCGGAAACGATACGGGCACGGCATTCGGGCAAAATGGTGAATCGACTTCATCGATGGGACCGGTGTTTGCCGATCTTGAGGGGCGCGGAGTTCTGGACTTGTGGGTCACGGATGGGCACTACAACCGGCTGCTGCACAACACCGGAAAGCTGACGTTCGAAGACATCGGCGCGGACACGGGCGTGTCGCAGGTGAATGCACAGTACGTGAGTTGGGGAACGGGAATTTACGACTTTGACAACGATGGTCTTCTTGACATCTTGATCTTTCACGGCGGACTGATTCATTTGATCCCGCAAGAGCACACGCTGTTTCGCGGCATGGGGAACGGTAAGTTTGCCGATGTTTCGCGGGGCGCTGGCCCCGTCTTGAGCGAGCGCACGACTGCGCGTGGGGCCTGCTTCGCAGACTACGACAACGATGGCAAGGTGGACGCCTATGTAGTGAACCTGGGCGCGCATGGAACCCTGGTACATAACGTCTCAACAAACACAGGCCATTGGGTTGAGGTGAAGTTGAAGGGCTCGAAGAGCAATCGGGACGGGATCGGCGCAAAGGTTGAGGTATTCGCGGCCGGCCAACGATGGACTTCGGAGCGCGTGGCAGGTTCGGGGTATTTGTCGCAGAACGACGGGCGATTGCACTTCGGATTGGGTACGGCAGCCATGATTGACAAGCTGCTTGTGCATTGGCCCAGCGGGCGCGATCAGGTGCTCGAGAAGTTGGCTGTGGATCGCGTCTTGATGGTGGAAGAGCCCAAATGACAGGACGCAATCATATCGGAACACCAGTCAGGGCGTTGGCGGGTGCGGCCCTCTTCGCCGCCACGTCGTTGACACTTGCGTTCTTCACGGTCGCTTTGGGGAGTGGGCCTACCGCTCGCGCAGGTGAGAAAGCACCGTCAACCGAGAAGGTGAACTATGCGTCGCCGCTGGAGCTTTTGCTTTCGCCGGATGGTTCGCGGTTGTACGTCCTCTGTCAGGAGAGCGAGGAGATAAGGGTATTGGATGCCCGGAGCTCTGCGGTCATCAAAACGATTGCTGTGGGCCGCGTGCCGCGTGGGTTCTCGCTGTCGCCAGATGGGGCGCGCCTGTTTGTAACCAATTCATGGGACGATACGCTTTCGGTAATTGATACGGCCAGGTTGGAAGTAGTAGCCACCTGGCAAGTGGGCGCGGAGCCTTCGAGCGTAATCGAGGATCGACAAGGCAGACAGTTGTTTGTGGCAAACAGGATCAGCAGCGACGTGGCTGTGTTGGATGCGAACACGGGCGCGGAAGAAAAGCGCTTGCTGGCTGGGCGCGGAGCGAGCTATCTGACTCTTACTCCGGACGGGACGAAGCTTTACGCTACCCATGTCTATCCGAATCCATCGGCTTACCGGACTGCGCCCGAGTCGGAGATCACGGTGATCGATGTGCGCCGCGCTGTCGTTGTAGACCGAATGCCGCTCCATGCAATTGCCGGCGTGTTTCATACGTCGTTCTCAGGCGATGGAAGGCTGGGCGTGGTGGCCGAGTACCATCCCAAGAATCTTGTGACACTGGCGCATTTAGAACACGGCGGAGCCTTCGAAGATACGATCACGGTTTTTGGTGAGGATGTCGGTAAGCCGGTTGAAGTCCCACTGGATGAGCTGGAACGTTATGCTTCGCAGCCGTTTGGTGTGGCGATTGCGCCGGACAAGTCGCGCATCTATGTCACCAGCGGCGGATCGGAGACGGTCACAGTGATCGACGCAGCGCGCCTGCTGCGATTCATTCACGCGCATCCCGCCCCCTTTGTCCAGGATCTTTCAGCAAGCGCCAATTATGTCGTGACACGCATCGCGGTGGGATCCAACCCTCGTGGGCTGACACTGAGCAAGGACGGGCGCAGGTTGTTCGTGGCCAACAGGCTGGACGACACGATCAGCGTAATCGATACCCGCACCGATAAGGTGGCCGCAACGATCAATCTGGAGGGGCCGGATACGATTTCAACATTGCGCCACGGCGAGCAGACTTTTTACACCTCGCGCTATTCGTTTCAAGGACAGATCGGATGCGCCAGCTGCCACATCGATTCCACCTTCGACGGGTTGACTTGGAATCTGGAGCCGGATGGCTTTGGCCGCAGCATTGTGGACAACAAAATGCTCGAGGGAGTGAAAGATACAGAGCCATACAAATGGACAGGCACAAATCCGAACATTCCCACGGAGTGCGGACCCCGGACGGAAAAGTATTTCTGGCGCTCGGAGCAGTATGACAACCGCACACTCACTGATCTCAGCGTTTACGTTCGCAGCCTGGTACCGAGGCCAAATAGGTTTCATCCCGCGGAAAGCGAACTTACGCCCGCGCAGGAGCGAGGCAAGGCGATCTTCGAACGTGCGGTGGATAAGTTCAAGAGGCCAATCGCCGAGCTGAACCGATGTTCGTATTGCCACAGTGGGCCAAAGGGAACCAGCCAGAAGATATTCGATGTCGGCACGCGTAATCCTACCGATAATACGGGACTCCTGAAAGCCCCAATGTTGACCGGCATCGCACTTACGGCGCCCTACCTGCACGATGGCTCGGCGCGCTCGCTGGAGGAAATATGGACGGTTTACAACCCGAACGACAGGCACGGACGGACAAACGATTTGACCAAGGATGAACTCAACGACCTGATCGAATATCTCAGGACTCGATAAGGGGCAACGTGAAGAGGACACGATGAAGTGGTTATTCACAATCGCATGGCTTCTGCTCGCTGGCACGGGGGCGTTTTGCACACCGCCAAGGATGCCGCACTTCCGGTTTGAAAACTTCACAACCGCGAACGGCTTGCCTAATGACCACGTCTTTGCGGTGCTGGTGGATGGTGATCGCATCTGGGCCGGCACTGATAACGGCCTCGCACTCTATGAGAATCACGCCTGGAAGGTGTACACCACCGCGGATGGACTGGCGCATCGGGCCGTGATCTCCCTGGCGTTGGATAAGCGTACCGGCGACGTGTGGGCGGGAACCATGGGAGGCCTGAGCAGGATTTCGGGCGGCCGCATCGACAGCTTTACGCAGTTGAATTCGGGACTGAGCAACGATGTCGTCTATGGCATTTCAATCGAAGGCGAGAATGTATGGATTGCTACAGCCGCGGGCGCCTGCCGGCTGAACCTGCAAACCAACCAGTGGTCGCTTTATAACGAGCGCAACACGCCCATGGTGGAGATCTGGTCCTACTCGGTTTCTGCTACTCCGGCCAAAGTCTACTTCGGCATCTGGGGCAGCGGCGTGCTCGAGTACGACCAGAAGACCGCTCAGTGGGACAAGTACGACGATCCGGACGGAGAAAATGAGATGGTTCTCTTCAAGGACCAGGGTTTGATCCACGAGATTGTTACATCGGTCAGTTATGTGGACAACGTTTTATGGGCGGCCACATACTTTGGCGACAGCCATTACGACGGACGCTACTGGCATAACTTTCTCGTCAAAGACAGCGGGCTTCCCTCGAACTTCACCAATCAGGTCAAGGGCGTTGACGCCAATCGCGCCTGGTTCTCAACCGACAAAGGGCTGGCGTACTACGACGGTGTGAATTGGGCTGTCTATCGCCCGTCGCTCAAAGATGGCAAACCGGAGATGACTGTACGCGATGCGGAAGGCAGGGTTACATCGATCCCGGTAACTACAGCGCCGGCGCACAACTACATACTCGGCATCGACTTTCAAGGCGACGATATATGGGTTGCAACCGCCAAGGGTCTGAGCCACGGAATACGACAAAGGGAATAAGGAGCTAGCAATCATGAATGCATTCGCAGATATTCTGGAAGCCATTGCACACGCGCCGATCGAGAAGCGCGCCATGACCAACCACGGGGTTCTTAACGAAGCCTATGCGTACGAAAAACCCAGTTCGTTTTCGCGGGGTATGCGCATCGATCTCGGCGGAGTCCGCATCCTGCTGATCTCGGGTACGGCTTCGATCGACGAGCATGGCGTAAGCGTGCACATAGGCGATTTTGCCGCGCAATTGCGCCGCACCTTCGACAACATCGCGGGCCTGCTTGCGAGTGAAGGCGCCACCTGGCATGACATTGTGCGCACCACTTGCTACCTCCGCGACATCGATCGTGACTACGACGTTTTTAACGCAGTCCGCACCGCGTTCTTCAAAAAGCAGGGGCTCGATACGCTGCCGGCATCGACAGGGATCCAAGCGCATCTGTGTCGGCCTGAGCTGCTGATCGAGATCGAGGCAATCGCGATGTTCCGCGCCGACAGCAACCAAGAAAGCCAGGGGTAGTGGCAATGCTGAGTGGATGGCGGTTAGCGGCGGCGGGCGTGGTTGGGGCATGCCTTACAGTTGGTCTTGCAGGGCAGAAACCGGGCAACACAGCCGCCAGGGTGTGCGAATGTGGAGCCCATCCTCCCGGACCGCCAAACGATCGCGAGGTTGTTCCCTATGCCGGCGAGCCGCAAGACCTGAAGCCCTATGCCAGGTTTGCGGCGCCCTACGACACCAACTACACGCATCCCAACATCTATCTAGGCGCGGCGCGCGACATACCCGAGCCCAAAGATCTCACCGAAATTCGCATCGGTCTCTTTGCGCCGATCGAGAACAATTCCGAATCGGTTCTTGGAATTCGTATGCTGCATGGCGCGCAGTTGGCGGTTGAAGAGGCAAATGCGAGTGGTGGCTACGGTGGCAAGCCCTTCAAGCTGATGCTCCACAACGACTACAACAATTGGCAGGCGAAGGCGGTTTATGGCGATGTGCGGCCTACCGACCCTGCAATATGGGGTTCGGCCTCCGATGAAGCTGTGAAGATGGCGTACGACGAACAGGTTTGGGCGATCTTCGGCTCGATCAGTTCCGAATCAACGCATATTGCTCTACGCGTGGCCCTGCGCGCGGAGCTTCCCGTGGTGAGCTCGGCCAACAGCGATCCTACCGTTCCGGAGACCACCATTCCGTGGTACTTCGGCGCTATGCAGGATGACCGGCAACAATATCAGACGCTGGCTCGCCGCATCTATACCGAGCTTGGTTTGAAACGTGTAGCCGTTCTCCGGGCGAGCAGCCGATACGGTCGCTTTGGCCTTGGCAAATTCCTCGATGCCTCGCGACGGCTGGGTCATCCAGTTGTGATGGAGCAGGTTTTCCAACCGGGAGATACAGACTACGCCAAGCAACTCAGAGTGATCACGAGCTCGCGCCCGGACGGTGTACTTCTGGTGGGAGACGAGTTAGAGGCAGCAACGATTCTGAAGCAAATGCGGGCGGCGGGGATGCGGCAGCGAGTATTCGGTGCCTACCGCACCCTGGGCGACAAACTTCTGGCGGAGGCTGGTGATGCTGCCGAGGGCTTTGAAGCTGTCTATCCTTACGATCCCAGCCAGACTGACCCGCGCTGGCTCGACTTCAACCGTCGATTCAAACAGCGCTTCAACGAGAAGCCGGAGCAGTTTGCCTCGATGGCCTACGACACAATGAACATGCTGTTGGATTCAATCTGCAAGGCGGGACTCAATCGCGCACGCATTCACGATGCGCTCGCCGACATCGAGCGGTACAACGGCGTCACTGGGCAAATGGTCTTCGATCCAAACCAGAAAAATGTAGCTCCGCTTTACCTTGGCGCCGTGCATAACGGAGTCATAACCTATCGGGTCGCGACGGTGGAGGCAAATGGAGCGCCGGCGGCTAATGGGAAGGCCGATGCGCCCGTGCACGGAGATGGTGTAACGTACCTGGGGCCGCGTCAAGAAGATGCTCCACCGGGGCCAGTTCGCGTCATCCTGTTCGGACCGCATGCACAGGAGGTCGCCCAGTCGCGAGAAATGAAAGATGCAATCGTGGCCGATGAGGCAAAGGGACAGTCGTTGAAGCTGGAGCCAGTGTCGAGTGATCAAAATTGGGGCGTGGCTTCAACTCAATTGGTTCGTGCGCTGATGGACGATCATGTATTGGCAATCGTGGCACTTGATCGAAACTCGAGCCACCTTGCCATGCAGTTGGCGCTCAAGACCTTCGTGCCTGTGCTGGCGTTGAGCAGCGACAAGACCCTCACCGCTGCGAACATTCCCTGGATTTTCCGGCTACCGCCTGACACCTCGCCTGTGGCAGCAGTGCGCCTGATCGAAGCTGCTGCATTCAAGGGCGGGGCTAAAGGCTGGGGCGGGACCAATCCTGAACGGGTAAGGGAAGTGCTCGCTTCAGGGGATAAGATTTCCGGCATCGCTTTTCTTCCTACGGGAGAGCCGCTCAGTCGCTGAAGAGCCGGGTAAGCCTGACTTGTGCACTGAGGCTCCGGGGCGCTTGTTCAGTTTCGCGTCAGGTCGCAGACGATCTCCTTGTGGCCCCTGCAGAAGGCGATAGATGATTTCTCGCTGGAGCAGCTTGCCAAAGAATGGAACATCCTGCGGAGTGCGGAGAAGCTGCACCATTCGTGAACATGGAGCGAGCAGTTCTACTGTTGCCTCACCAAGAACCATGCCGCGGGTTCCGACCGGCGGCGGAGGAATGCGCATTTCTTCGGAATGAAGAACGCCGCGAACTATCCCCATGTCAAGTTTGATGAAGAACGCCAGGTAGGGATTCTCCCCACTGGCAGCGTACACCCGGCTGATGATCGGGAGTTCAATGGATGTGAGGAGGAAAGTTGATCCGCCGAACACATAACTCTGCTTGCCCAGGTCGACGCGTTTCTTTCCCTGCGGAATAAGAGGCAAGCTCGGCACATAGGTGCAGGGATTCGGTGCAGTCGGAACAGTGCTTTGATAAAGCGTAAGTCCGGAAAAATTGACTCAGGATGCGGACGGTCGACCGACCATGCAAGTGAGTTCCACATTGGCAGAGATGGAATGAGTCTCGCCGAGCACCTTGGCAAGTACGCATCAATCCAAAATCAGCTTGTCTGTCCAATTCCATACTGTATTGCTGCTTTAAGTACGTCGGTTTTTATACCTGCCAGTGTTTTGAATTTAATGCAATACCCAGTCACGCTGGCTTTGCCGAGTTCCTTCCCAAATGTCTGGGCCAGGTACTTCTTGTCTTCTATTCCCATAATGTAGACGGAAATGCCTGTGGTATTCGCACTTAGGCCGATTTGATAGAACTCCCTCGTTTTTCCATTGGCATATTTCATGGTTTGGGATCCATATCCAATGTTGGGGTTGGAAACGGTTTTTCCCTTCTCATCTTTTCCATCCAAGAACCACAATTTAGATACCGGCATCAACGCCAGAATAATGTCATTCAGCTCTTGCATTTCGCTACGTTTCGGTTCCGGTTGAGTGGCCATATACTCCTTGATTTGTTTCTCGATGTTCATGTGAATCTCCTTTACTGAGCGGTAATCCAGTGCTCCGGGAACCACGGAATTGGAGTCGGCTTGCTAGGCATCGTAAATAGATGAAAATGATATCGGATTATGTTGACTCTCTGCTACCGCTCTGAAATCTGAACGGCGGCTTCAAGCCGAGTCACTCATTGAAGCCCTGCAATGCGGAGTGGTGCCTTCAACACACAAGAAATCGGCGACTTGACGATGAACTTCAGCGAGATTGGGACACCTGCTCAAATGGCTACCAATCAAGGTTTGGCCTTTGTTTCAAACCAAAATCTGGCCGACAACCTTAAGGAAGCAGCAAAATTTGGGGCTCAGTGACGACACACTTCATCTAACTAAGGAGGGCATCCAATAGCACGAAGTGCCGCGCGGTTGAAGATGGGCTCTCTACTGCATCGGGTGCCTGCCGGTGCACGTGTCAGCGACTACGGACGAAGTGCTTCGGTGGATTGGAGACCGCTTGAAGTTCGAGACCGTGAGTTTTCCAGAGAAGAACGGTCCGATTCCATGGCTTCGAGAGTGAACCACCCCGCCGCTCCAATGTGCTCGAAACCCATATGGCGAGTGGACGCCGCGAACTTCATGATTTAGAGTCACAAAGCGATGGCCCAGGTCCTTCACCCGAATGCGACTGCTCTGCCCGGTCCGTGGAGGCCGCTACTTAACTCGATATTCCGAAACCTGCTTGTATCCAATCTGGTCTCGGATATTGGAACATTCATGCAGAGCGTCGGCGCGGCATGGCTGATGACTTCGCTTACCAACAGTCCTCTCTACATCGCTCTGATTCAGACTGCAACCGCGTTGCCCTTTTTCTTGTTGGCTTTGCCTGCCGGCGCGCTTGGAGACATCTTTGATCGTCGAAAGCTGATCCTCGGCACGGAAACCTGGATGCTTGGGGTCGCGGTTGTGCTGACCGTTGCGACCGTCTTCGGGGTGATGACGCCCTGGCTCTTGCTATTGCTCACGCTGGGCTTGTCGGTAGGGGACGCTGTCGAGTCTCCTTCATGGCGGGCAATCTTCCCGGAGCTGGTGAGCAAGGAGGATCTTCCTGCCGCGCTCGCTCTGAATGGGATCGAGTTCAACCTTGCCAGGGCGTTAGGTCCAGGACTAGGCGGTTTCATCGTCGCAGCCGTGGGAGTGGGGGCCGCATTTTCCTTCAATGCCGTTTCATTCTTGGGCGTGATTGTCGTGATCGCGCGATGGAAGAGGCCTGCCCGAATGAGCACATTGCCAGTGGAAACCTTCCAAGGAGCGACTTCTGCGGCCATTCGTTATGTGCGTTACTCTCCCGGCATTCGAACGCTCCAGCTGCGGTCGGCAGTTCTCATTTTCTTCACCAGTTCTTTCTGGGCGCTCTTGCCGACGGCCGCAAGGGATATTAGCAGGAATCCGATCACCTACGGCTTTCTACTTGGTTTCTTCGGATTGGGCGCGGTGGCGGGCGCAATGGTGCTGCAACGAACTCGTTCGATCGTTTCCTCCGAGACCTTGTTGTCTGTCGCCACGGCAACATTCGCGGGCGTTATCTTAAGTCTGGCACTCCTGCGCTCACCTCTAATCCTATGCTTCGTGATGCTCCTCGGAGGCGCCTCGTGGACCTCGGTGATGTCCCTTTTCAACATTGTGGTGCAGGAACTTGCGCCTGACTGGGTTCGAGCACGGGTGCTCGCCGTGTATCTGTTCGTCTTTCAGGGAAGTGTTGCGATCGGAAGTACTCTTTGGGGATA
>Ga0302140_10004454_pt1 | contig 17855 bp, 11 predicted proteins | sample I_Bog_E1_1_FD_202095 | JGI IMG/M metagenome (GOLD analysis project Ga0302140, IMG submission 202095) | Peat permafrost microbial communities from Stordalen Mire near Abisko, Sweden - I_Bog_E1_1 | ecosystem: Environmental > Terrestrial > Soil > Wetlands > Peat | place: Sweden: Abisko, Stordalen... | reverse complement strand
TCGACACCACCTAAAAACGCCCGCAAACCTCCGCAGATCAAAAGGTTGCAGGGAGTGAGTTAGCCGTTAACCGGACAGTAGTGCATGTTTGTCTATAGTTAGTCCAGAGATTTCTTGCGCAGATGTATCCCTGATGTGGCGCACAAAAAGGCCGCCCAAGTTGCATTGGGCGGCCTTTGGCGTCATGGAGCGTACTGACCTACCGCCTTGCGTAGTTGTGCTTGTCGCGGTAGATGGCGCGCGAGCTGTGGTTGAGGCGATGGTTGAGAGCAACGCGGTCACCGTGGGTAAGGCGTCCGCTGTCGGCTGAACGCATGCGATGCTCTTCGCGTCCAATGGAGGCTTCGCGGCGCTCCAGGTGAGCAGTTTCGCGAGCGGTGAGCTGTCCGCTTCTTACGCCTTGCGCAATGCGGTCCTGCTGATTTTCACGGCGCTGGTTGATGTTAGCACCCTGACAGAAGGCAATGGTGGAGCTAAGAGCGAGAATTCCGACGCCAATCAGAGAGAGTTTCATGGGTGTATCTCCTTGGGAGGCGGCGGTTTGTTTTGTTACCTTTTGCCGATCCGCACTCACATTTATTGAGACACGAGTTATTAGGAAGTGTTGCGGTTGGAGTTTATACGGGATATTTCCAGAGTTAGCGCGAGGCTCTGCTTATTCGCCGGGCGCAACATTCTGGAGGCTGTGCCAGAGCGCGGCCAGAGCCTCAAGGGGAAGGGCTTCGGCGCGGGCCTGAGGATCAATCGCGGCCTGTGCCAGAGCGGCGACGGCATCGGCGGGTGCAATGCCTGCGGCGCGGAGATTGTTAGCGAGAGTCTTGCGCTTTTGCGCGAAGGCTTTGCGCACGAAAGGCAGGAAGCTGCTTTCATCGAGGCCGAGTTCCACGAAGCGCGGGGCAAATCGCCAGCGGAAGACGGTGGAGTGGACATCGGGTGGGGGCGAGAAGGATTCCGGCGGCAGAGTGAAGAGCTTTTCCGCGGGCCCGTACATCTGCACAGTCACTGAGAGCAGGCCGTAGTCGCGCGAGCCGGGCGGGGCGGCGATGCGATCTGCCACTTCGCGCTGCACCATCAATACGGCCCGGTCAAGCGGCGCATGGCTGGCGGCGAGCTTGAGGAGGATTTGCGAGGTGATGCCGTAAGGCAGGTTGCCGAAGACGAGCAGCGGCTGGCCAGCGGCCGTTGAGGCAGCGGCAAAGTCGTAGTGCAGCACGTCCCGATTGACAACAGAGACGCGCTCGGGCGGGAACTGGGTGCGCAGATGCGCAGCCAGATCGTGGTCCAGCTCAACGGCAATCACATGGGCGGCGCGGACGGCGAGGGCCGAGGTGATGGCGCCTGCGCCGGGGCCGATTTCGACGATGGTGCGATCAGAGAGATCGCCGAGCGAAGCTGCGATGCGCTGGATGGCCTGCGCATCATTGAGAAAGTTCTGTCCGAGCTTGGGTTTGGCGGGCATGGGCTACTTTGATGGTAGATGAAGGAGACGGTTCAGTGCGGTCCTGCAAACAGCGCTCCGCGGACCGCTTCAAGATTGCTCGGGCAACGGATAAGATCAGAGGCGGTCAAGATATGCATCGAGGTATCGAGACAACAGGGGTCGCAATTATGATCGAAGACCGGGGCGATTTATCCAACAATTTCGATAGGGAGTGATCTATGAAGCGTTTCGATCGCCGGACTTTGCTGCGCTACTCGGGAATGGCCGCGGCTTCACTGGCTTTGCAAAGCAAGGGAATTGCGTGGGCCGAGAGCGCGCCGCAGGCATCCACAAGGGCGGGAAAAGTCAGCGGCGCTATCGTAGACGGGGTGAACGTATTCAAGGGGATTCCGTATGGAGCGGACACCGCCAAGACGCGGTTCAAGGCTCCTGTTCCGCCCACTCCCTGGAGCGATGTAAAGGTATGTACGGACTTCGCAGCCATGGCGCCGCAGTTGGTCTCACAAACGATGACCACGCGGCTGCCCACGAGCGGACTCCCGCGCCCTGCGCATGACCACGCCCTCCAAAGCGAAGATTGCCTGCACCTCAATGTGTGGACCGCCGGTTTGCGCGACAACCACAAGCGTCCTGTGCTGGTCTACTTTCATGGCGGGGCCTACAACAATGGAACCGTGAACAGCGACCTCTACGATGGGACGCGCCTCGTTCATCGCGGCGATGTTGTTGTGGTGACTGTCAACCACCGGCTCAATGCCTTCGGGTATATGTACTTGGGCGATCTGGCGCCGGAATATGCCGAGTCGGGCAATGCAGGACAACTTGACTTGATCCTCGCGCTCAAGTGGGTGCGGGACAATATCGCTGAGTTTGGCGGCGATCCTTCGCGCGTGCTGATCTTTGGCCAATCGGGAGGCGGCGCCAAGTGCGCGGCGTTGATGGCCACTCCCGCGGCTAAGGGTTTGTTTCATCGGGTCATGACCATGAGCGGTCAGCAGATCAAGGGAGCTTCCATTGAGATTGCTTCAGGCCGTGCAAAGACCGTGCTGGAAAAGATGGGTGTCGCGCCCGGCAAGAATCTCGCTGCCCAACTCAATGCGTTGACCATGGAAGAGATCATGAACGGAGCCGCCGCTGTAAGCGCGGACTGGCTTCCCGTGGTGGATAATGTAATTCTTTCGCGGAATCCGTTTGATCCCGATGCGCCGACGCTTTCTGAAATGGTGCCGATGATTCTTGGCAATGTTCACGACGAGACCAATGTCGAAATCCGCGGGACAGAGATTACATGGGAGAATGCCGCCTCGGTGATCAAGACCGCAGTGAGCCAGTATCTCGGTCCCTACACGCCTGAAGAGGTGGTTGCAAAGTATCGCGTGATCTATCCGAGTTATACACCGGGCCAGGTGGCGACAGCGGCAGCCACATCCTTTCGCGCATGGCCGGGGCAGCGCTGGGAGGCAGAGCGGAGAGCCGCGAATCCCAAAAGCCAGCCCCATACCTGGGTCTATCAGATGAACTTTCCAGGCGCGAACGGCAAGGCGATGCACACCATCGACATTCCGTTCATGTTCGATAACATCGCCATGGCCGAGGGACAGGTTGGGTCAACGCCGGAGCAACTTGCGGCAGCGAATGCGTTGGCTGCAACCATGTCTCAGATGCTTATTACCTACGGGAAGACAGGAAATCCGAGTTTCGCCGGACTGCCTCACTGGCCTGCGTACGACTTGAAGAACCGCAGCACCATGATCTGGGAGCGGACGCCACACATTGAGAACGATCCGCGGAGCGCGGAGCGAATATTCGCAGACAAGTCGCATTACCATCAGGCGGGAACTCCTCTGCCGTAACGCAGGCAGGGAAAGCATCCACAGACAGGGAGATCGGTTCGATGCATATCGTTTTTGCCGCTTCGGAGTGCGTTCCATTTGCCAAGACCGGCGGGTTGGCCGATGTGGTGGGGGCGCTGCCGCCGGAACTCGTCAAGCTGGGCCACGAGGTTACGCTTTACCTGCCTCTGTATGCGGGTGTGAAGAAGCATATCGAAAACCCATGGAAGTATGCAGCGCGGTCGATCACGATTCCGTTTGAATATTACAACCGGTTCGTGGGGATTGTGGATGGGGGCAAACGGAACGGAGTTCAGTATTACTTCGTGGACTGTCCCGAGCTGTTTGACCGGCCAGGGTTGTATGGGACCGCGGCTGGCGATTACCCCAACAATTGGGAGCGCTTTGGGCTATTTTGCCGCGCCGTGCTTGAGGCGGCCAAGCTACTGGGCGTGCCACAGATCTTCCACGTTCACGATTGGCAGGCGGCGCTGATTCCGGTTTACCTGCGGACGACGTACAAAACCGACCCCATGCTGAAGGGGACGGGTACGGTGATGACCATCCACAACGCGGCCTATCAGGGGTGGTCTTTGCCGGTAACGACGGAGCGGCTCTTGTTTCCATGGGAGATATTCACCATGGACCTTGTGGAACAGTTCGATAACTTCAACTTTCTCAAGGGCGGGCTGGTTTACAGCGACATGCTGACCACGGTGAGCAGGAAATATGCCGAGGAAATCCAGACTGCGGAGTTTGGAGAGAAGCTGGACGGCGTGCTCCTGGGCCGGGCGGCAGATCTGCGCGGGATCTTAAACGGCGTGGATTATGCGCAGTGGAACCCCGCGACGGATAAAAAGCTGGCGGCGCATTACTCGCCTGAGGACCTGGCCGGCAAGCTACAGTGCCGCGCCGATCTGCTGAATGCGTTTGGACTTGAGAAGGTGGCGGCAAAGACGCCGGTAATTGGGATCGTCTCGCGGTTTGCGGTCCAGAAGGGCTTCGACTTTGTGGCGGAGATTGCCGACCGGCTAACGGATCGGAATGTGGTTGTGGTGGCGCTGGGAACGGGCGAGCCGATCTATGAGCGGTTCTTCCGCGACTGGGCGTTCCGGAATCCGGCGCAGGTCGCCGTGCAAATCCGCTATGACGATGCGCTGGCGCACAAGATCGAAGCCGGCGCGGATATGTTCCTGATGCCGTCGCGCTTTGAGCCATGCGGGCTGAACCAGATGTATTCGCTCAAATACGGGACCGTGCCCATCGTGCGGGCGACCGGTGGGCTGGACGACACGATCGAAGAGTGGAATCCGGTGCTGGGGACGGGGACGGGGTTCAAGTTTGAGGGGCTCCTTGCCGAGGGGCTGCTGGCGGCTATCGACCGGGCGCTGGTGGCGTTTGAAGATCAGGATGGATGGAAGAAGCTAATGCGGAACGGGATGGCGCAGGATTACGGATGGGAGAAGCCGGCGCGGGAGTATGCCGATCTTTATGAGGAAGTGGCGAAAAAGCGGGCGTGAAGCTGTTTGGCTCCGCTGGCGTTGACTCCTGCCATCATTGAAAACCCAATTGAGTCATGGTTGAACCGCGGGCAGCCGCAGGTCGCGGAGCGCGCGGCTGGCTCCTTCCGGCGAGAGATGGCTGCTGTCGATGAAGAGCAGACGGTTTCCCTCGCGATACGCACACTCGGTTGAACTGGTGCAGAGAGCGGGCTTGGGGTCGAGGAGCGTCACGCCGGGAAGCTGCGCTGCGGTTTGCTCAAGCAGTGAGATGGAAAGTGGAATGCTTGACTCGGCGACGGGCGGCGCGACTCCCGGATCGGCGGCGTCCGCGGCTCCAAACCAGAACGACAGTGCGCGGCGCGCGGGTATGTGGGCGGTGCGGATCGTCAACATGGGGTCGAAGTCGAAGTTGGGTGTGTCTTCGACGACGATGACCTGCTTGCCTGCGGCCTGGAGATCGCGGATGGAGGCTGTCAACGACTCGGTGAAGAGCTGGCGCGATGTTTCGAGCGAGGGCGTTGAGGATTGGGGCGCGCTGTCGGGGGTCAGCCATCCGTCCATCCAATTTCGATTGAAGGGGGCAGCCCATGAGGCAGCCAGAATCACGATGCGAATGCCGCGGCTGGCCTGGAGCAGAGTCAGGGCGTTGCGGTTGAAGCGCGTGCAGGCCGCAGCCCGGAGTGGCTCGAGCGGCACGTAATGGGTTGCGCCGGTGAGCGGGGCACAGGAGTTCTTGCCCAGCTCGACAAAGCCGTACCCCTGGGCGTTTGCGCCAGCGCGCAGACCGGGCGCAAGGGCTGCGGCGTGGCTGTCTCCCCAAATGGCGACAGAGGGCCGGTTTGCCGCCAGATCGAAGCAGGCCGGCGAAAGGTTGGGCTGGTCGTTCTCCCCCACCAGGCAGGGGTCGGCCTTGAGGGTTCGCTCCGCAGCTTCCATGCCTGCCAGCGCGGGAAACCGCTGTGGAAAACCGTGAGTAAGCCAGACTGCTGAGCAAGCAGCCGGGAAAGCAATGCCAACCAGGGCGTAGCGGAGGAGCAGTGGCGCGGGCGGGCGCGTGGAACGCCGAAAGGGCTGCTCGATGAGGGAGTAGGAGAGGATCGCCGGACCTAGCGATACGGCTGCCATGAGCAGCATCGCGAGGCGCGGAGGATCTCCTCCGTAGACAACACGCAGGAAGGCCAGCAGGGGCCAATGCCAGAGGTACCAGGAGTAGGAAACCCGTCCGAGGAAGGTGAGCATCGGCAGGGAGAGCAGGCGGCGATTGATCAGGCTGGCAGGGACGGCCAGCAGCAGGGCTGTACCGAGAACAGAGGGCAGCGCGGCGGGGCCGGGGAAGGGCATGGCGGCCGTGAGCACAAAGATGGGCGCGAGTAGCAGGGCCATACCTGCCATGCTCATCGATTCGGCTAGCGGGACCGGCAGGGCCTGACGCTTGCGGTTCAACTCGGCCACGGCGAGGGCGACGCCGATACCCAGCTCCCAGGCGCGGGCGGGGAGCATGTAGAACGCCATCATGGGCGAATGGCGAAGCTCGCCCCAGGCAAAGCAGAGCGAGAGGGCGCAAACAGCAAGGATGGCGGGCAGTATCCAGTTGCGGCGAATGCGGGCGAGCAGAACCATGAGCACGGGAATGACTGCATAGAACTGTTCTTCCACGCCAAGCGACCAGGTCATCAGCACTGGATTCAGCTCGGATTTTGGGGCGAAGTAGTTCGCCGTCATCCAGAAGAGAATGTTGGAGGCCGAGAGCGTGGCCGCGAAGGCCGAGCGCGCGGTTTGAGCCGCCTCAAAGGGCGACAGCAGAAGCAGCGACGCCAGCAGGACGAAGGCCAGCGCGGCGAAAAAGGCGGGAAGAATCCGCTTGGCGCGGCGGCGGTAAAAGCGCAGATAACTGAAGCTGCCGGCGCGGAGTTCGGTGTGAATATGACCGCCGATGAGATAACCAGAGAGGACGAAGAAGATATCGACACCGGTGAATCCGCCGCTGATGCCCGGCACGCCGGCGTGATAAAGCACCACGCTGAGGATGGCCAGGGCGCGGAGGCCGTCGATGTCCGGGCGATAGGCGCGATCGAGACTGGTGAGCTTGTCAGCGCACACGCGTGCTGCTCCGGCGAAGCAACGGAATTGCAGCCGGAGAAATGCACAGTCCTACAGGTGAGGCAGGCAATAAGCGAAAGCGGAAGAGAATTCTGGGATCATTCTATAACAGAGTGACTCTGCGCCGGATGCGGCGCGGGAGGGACTGGCGAATCCAGCATTGCATTGCGATTCGATGCAGAGGGCTGTTTGCTGAGAGAGCAGGGCGTTCAGCTGAGGACCCCCTGCTCCCTACGAAATATAAACGCTGCTACTTCAGCCGTGCGCCCAGCGGAACATCTTCAAGGAAACCGGCCAGCACGGGAGCGCCGCCCTCGAGCGAGGCGGCCAGCAACATGCCGTTCGACTCCAGGCCGCGCATCTTTCGAGGGGCCAGGTTGGCCACGATGACGATCTTGCGGCCAATGAGCTTCTCGGGCTCGTAGTACTGGGCGATGCCGGCCAGAATCTGCCGCTTCTCGTAACCCAGATCGACCTCAAGACGAAGCAGTTTGTCGGCCTTAGGCACGCGCTCGGCCACCAGAATCTGCGCCACGCGCAGGTCAACCTTGATGACATCGTCGATCGAAATGTGCTGCGGCTCGGCAGGCTGTTCCGTTTGGGTCAGCGGAGCTGCTTCAGGGGCAGGAACCGGTGTTGAGCTGAGCCGGCTGCTGGCCAACTCCACTGGAACTTGATGCACCTTTGTCGTGACAATCGGCGTAGCGGCGTCGAGCGGAGCCACAGAGGTGGGCGTTTGCGCGTCGTGTGCTCGTGCCTCCGCGGTGTTCGCTACTGCGGTAGGCGCAACGGATGGCGACACGGTTGCGGGTCCGGAGGTGACGGTTTCGCCCTGGCTGGCGGCTTCAACCGCGCTGCTGGTGTTTTGATCCTCAATATTTTGCATACGCTCGATTGCGTCCTTTTCTGCGCGGGGAAACAGCGGCGCGGGTTCGCCAAATCTGGTTCCGGTGTTCAATCCGCCCCAGTGGAGTTGAGTTAAGAATGCTTGCTTGGCCGCATCCTGAATCTCGCCCAACCCCAGCTGCCGCCAAACTTTGGTCGCCGACTCCGGCAGGATGGGATAGACCAGCGCCGTGACGATGCGAATGGCTTCGGCAGCGGTTGCCAGCACGCGGGCTTGCAGCGCAACATGTTCCGCCTCCGGGCGATCCGGCGGGCGCTTCCAGGGCGCATTGGCGGTCAGATAGCCGTCGGTCTCCGCCACCAGGAGCCAGAGGGTCTTTAGAGCCTCTGAAAAATTCAGTTCGTCAAACTGCGGCCCAAAGGCCGCAATCGTGCGCACGGCGCTCTCGCGCAACGCGGCTTCGGCAGCGGTTTCGGCGCCGGCCTCGGGCAGCACGCCGCCGAAGTACTTATGCACCATATTGACCACCCGGCTCACCAGGTTGCCGTAGCCATTGGCCAAGTCGCCATTGTACCGCTGTACTAAAGCATCGAAGGAAAAGCCGCCGTCCTGGCCGAACGGAATCTCGCGCAGCAGGAAGTAGCGAAGCGCGTCCGCGCCCAGCACCTCCTGAACGGTTTCGGCCCGCACAATGTTGCCGCGTGACTTCGACATCTTGCCCTGGTCGAAGAGCAGCCAGCCGTTGGCCTTCACGCTACGCGGCGTGGAAATCCCTGCCGCCATCAGAAACGCCGGCCAATAGACGCAGTGGAAGCGGCTGATCTCCTTGCCGATTAGGTGCATGTCCGCCGGCCAGAACTTGGCAAACCGCGCCTGATCCGCCGGATCGCTGGACCCGTAGCCGAGCGCAGTGATGTAGTTGGCCAGCGCATCGAGCCACACATAGATCACATGCTTTTCGTCGCCAGGAACGGGAATGCCCCAGGAAAAACTCGTCCGGCTCACCGACAAATCCTTCAGCCCGCCGCGGACAAAGGAAATCACCTCGCGTCGCGTGGACTCCGGCCCCATGAACCCCGGATTCGCGTCGTAAAACTCCAGCAGTTTGCGCTCGAAGGCCGAGAGCTTGAAGAAGTAATTCTCCTCGCTCACCGTCTCGGTAATGCGGCCGCAGTCTGGGCAAACCGTGCCAGGAGGGCCATCCACATAGGCCTCATCCGACACGCAGTACTGCCCTGTATACGAGCCCTTGTAGATAAAGCCGCGGTCGCGCAGCGTGGCAAAAAGGTGTTGCACGCCGCGAATGTGCCGCATCTCGGTGGTACGGATAAAGTCGTCGTTGCTCAGCCCCAGCCGCTGCCACAGGCCGCGAAACTCGCCCGAAATCGCCGTGGCGAATTCGGCGGGCGTGCGCCCGGCCAGCTCGGCGGAGCGCTCGATCTTTTGCCCGTGCTCGTCCGTGCCGGTCAGGAACCAGGTCTCGATGCCCAGCGCCCGCTTGCGCCGCGCAATGGCGTCGCAGACGATGGTCGAATAGGCGTGTCCCAGGTGCGGCCGCGCATTCACGTAGTAGATGGGCGTGGTCAGGTAATAGCGGGCTGGGCTGGCAGCGGAATTGGGCAGATTTGTCATGGGCGGGGCGTTGCGTCGAAGCCGGCCCCAACCGCAGGCGGGATTCTTGAGGCAATCTACTCATTATTTTACGGCATGCAATGGACTGATCGATGCAGGGTGCGCCAGGTCTCGACTTTGAACCCTGGGAATCCACCAACTCAAGCGGGGCAAGGAACAAGGCGGCGAAGCCGCGTCCGCCCCACCGCAGGTGGCTGTTAGAATTACCCTTGAAAATCAAGGATTTCTGAGGCATATCGACGTGTATCTGGAACTGCAAAACCGCTTCGCCGAACATCTTCGTGGTGTTCTCAAGTCAAAATACGATCTCGATATTCAAGACCTCCACATCGAGATTCCGCCCGACCTGAAGTTTGGCGAACTTTCTACGCCTATCGCCTATGAGTTGGCCCGCAGACTCCGCAAGGCGCCTAGGGTGATTGCGCAGGAGATCGTGGCGGCGCTCGGCGCTCTCGCAGGCTTCACGGGCTTTGAGGTTGCGGGCGCTGGTTTTATCAATGCCCGTCTCGACCGCGCGAATGGCGCGCGCCTAGTCGCAAGTGGCTTTGGTCTTGAGTTGAAGTCCAGCGGGATTCATGCGTTGGTGGAGCACACTAGCATCAATCCCAACAAAGCCGCGCATGTCGGGCACTTGCGCAACGCCATCCTTGGCGACACATTTGTGCGCCTGTTGCGCGCCGCGGGCCAAAAGGTCGATGTGCAGAACTACATCGACAACACCGGCGTGCAAGTGGCGGATGTGGTCGTGGGCTTTCTCCATCTTGAGCAGAGTGAAATCCCTGGAGTCTCGGCTCAGGAGCAGCACACGCTAGCTGGCATCAAGAAGCTAATGGTCTATCTCGCCGAACTGGTAGACGCGGATCCAACCAACAGAGAGAATCTCTTCGACTACTATTGCTGGTATCTCTATGCAAGGGTCAATACTTGGTATTTGGGACTTGAAGACCCCACCGGTTTTCCTGACCCTTTTCAGGCAAATGCAGAGCTTGTAGCTAAGCGTAAGCAAATTCGTCTCGACGTTCTCCACCAAATCGAAGCGGGAAATAACGAAGTCGCCGAAATCGCCGAGCTGATTTCGACTGCGGTGCTGCGCCGTCATCTTGAAACCATGCTGCGGCTGGACATCGAGTACGATTTTCTGCCCCGCGAGAGCGAGATTTTGCACCTCAAGTTTTGGGATGCGGCCTTTGAGCAGCTGAAGCAAACGGGCGTCCTCTACTTCGAGACTGCGGGCAAGAACAAGGGCTGCTGGGTCATGACACGCCCGGGCTATATCGCGGACGAAGACGAGGACGGCCCGAGGGGCGCCAACGAAGACGCGAAAGTTATTGTTCGGTCGAATGGGACTGTCACCTATGTCGGCAAAGACATCGCCTATCATTTATGGAAATTCGGCCTGCTCGGGAAGGATTTTGGCTACAATCCGTTCTTTACTTATCCCAACCATGAGTGCTGGATCTCGGCGTTAGAAGGCGAGGAGCACCATCCGCACTTTGGCGGGGCGCAGGCCATTTATAACGTGATCGATTCGCGCCAGTCCGATCCGCAGGCCAATGTGATTCAGGCTTTGCGCGGCATGGGCTATACCGATCAGGCCAATCGCTATACCCACTTCGGTTATGAGATGGTCGCGCTCACGCCGCGCTGCGCGGTCGAGCTTGGCTACACGGTCTCGGAAGAAGATAGGTCCCGCCCGTACATTGAAGTAAGCGGCCGCAAGGGTTTCGGCGTCAAGGCCGACGACCTGATCGACAAACTGATCGCCGCCACCCGTGCCGAGGTGGATGCGCGCCAGACCGGTGGCGCGGACGCTGAAGCAGGCCGCCAGCGCATCGCGGAGCAGATCGCCATTGGCGCGCTGCGCTACTTCATGCTCAAGTTCACGCGTAACTCGGTCATCGCCTTCGACTTCAAAGATGCACTGAGCTTTGAGGGCGAGACTGGCCCCTATATTCAATACGCCGTAGTGCGGGCGCGCAACATTTTCCGTAAAGCGGGAACTACGCCGGAAACAGTGTTTGCGGAGTTCGCGGCGTTGGCGGGAATAGCGGCGTTCCTCGAAGGAGAAGCCAACGAAGATATCTGGACGCTGTGGCTGCGCGCCGCACGCCGCACGCTGGTGCTGGAACAGTCCATTGCCGCCTCCGAGCCGGCCTATCTGGCTAAGCACGCCTTCCAGTTAGCCCAGGAGTTCAATAACTTCTACCACAAGCACCACATCCTCACCGAAGAAGACCCGGCGCGGAAGACTTTCCTGCTGGCCACGGCTGCCGTGGCGCTCCGCGAGTTAGTTGAGGTCCTAAGTTGGCTGGGTATCGAAAGCCCGGAGGCCATGTAGTAAGGCAGCCTCTAGCTGCTACTTGCTAGCTTCTGGCTTCTCGCTCGGAGTGCTGGGAGCGAGAGGCTCATAGCTTCGCACCCACTCCAATATCGACCGCACCGCAACACCGCTCGGCCCTTTGGCGATGTAGGGTTTGGAGTCTTCTACCCACGCCATGCCGGCGATGTCGAGATGTATCCACGGCGTATCTTCTGCAAAGACATGCAGGAATTCAGCTGCGGTACTTGCGCCGCCCCAGCGTCCGCCTGTGTTCTTGATGTCGCCGATGTCGCTCTTGATCTGTTCGGAGTATTCCTCGCCCAAAGGAAGGCGCCAAAACTTTTCTCCCGAGGTAGCGAGCGCCTTTTCAAATCTTCCGTAGCTCTCCTCGTCGTTTGAGAAGATGCCGGAGTTGGCATAACCCAGAGCCACCACGCATGCGCCAGTGAGCGTGGCCGCGTCAATCAGGTGTGTCGCGCCCAGGCTCTTTGCATACGTCAAGCCATCGGCCAGCACCAGTCGGCCCTCGGCGTCGGTGTTGATGATGTCGATGGTCTTGCCAGACATGGCCGTCACCACGTCGCCGGGCTTGTAGGCCTTGCCGTCGGGCATGTTTTCCGCCGCGCACACAATGCCAATTACGCGCACCTTGGGCTTGAGCAGGGCAATGGCGCGCATGGCGCCGATCATGGCGGCGCCGCCGGCCATGTCGTACTTCATCTTTTCCATGTTCTCCGAGGGCTTAATGGAGATGCCGCCAGTATCGAAGGTAATGCCCTTGCCGACAAGTCCCAGCACGGGACCTTCCTTCACGCCTTCTGGCTGATACCGCAGCACAATCAGGGCGGGAGGCTCTGCCGAACCCTGCGAGACGCTCCAGAATGCGCCCATTTTCAGATCGTGCAGCTTATCGGTGGAGAAGACCGACCACCCCAAACCCACTTCCTCAGCCATGCGTGCGGCGCGATGGCCGAGGACTGTGGGGGTGAGCTTGTTGCCTGGCTCATTGACCAGCGAACGGGTGAAGTTCTGGCTCTCACCCACGATCAGGCCCTCAGCGAAGCCGGCCTCAAGGGCGGTTTTGTCAGCCTTTTCGGCAGCAGCCAGGGCGAAAGACTTGACGCTCTGGTCTTTGCGGTCGCTGCGATAGGTGTCTGGGTCGTAGTCACCCACGAATGCGCCCTCGATGGCGGCGCGGGTACAGGGACCGGGTGGAAGCGACTCCGCCTCGGGCAGCGCAAAGGTCAGGTCGCGGATTCCTCGCGGCTTGGTAAAGCGCACTGCGGTTCCGGCGGCGCTGCGCACGCTGTTCACAGTTGCCTTGGCTTGCTTGCCCAAGCCGACAAGCAAGAGCCGCTTTGCCTTGAGACCTGCCGGGGCGTGGAGCAGCAGGGTCTCATTGGCGGCCGCCTTGTATTCGCCACTGGCAAGTACGGCTGCCGCGGCAGCCTTGACCGCCTCGCTTGCGGTAAGCAGCACAGGTTCGGGCTTGGCGTCGGCAGCTTTCGAGGTCTGTGTGTCGACGGCGAGGACGGCCAGGAGTTCGGTCTCGACTTCGGCAAGGTTAGGGAAGGACAGTTCGGTGCGCATGTCGCCCATTATTTCATTAAGCAGCGCGGATGGGATAGGAATCGGAGACCGAAAATCAGGTCCTGGGCTCGCCCGGCGCAGGCGGTCTTCGCTCCGGCGGGCAGCATTTTTGTGAAATTTCGGTTGACGGAGGCATTCGACATCGCGGCGCCAGGGAACTCATACCCGGTGCGGGTACAATGTCGGCATGGGCAAAGCGGAGACTGCGGCACTGGCGTTTGTGCAGACCATCAACCGGCACGATCTGGATGCTATGACGGCCTTGATGACCCCGGAGCACCGGTTTGTGGACGCGCTCGGTAAGGTTGTCGAGGGACGGGAGAATATGCGGATGGCGTGGGGCAGCTACTTCCACATGGTTCCCGATTACGTGATTGTTCCGCGCGAGACGGTCTGCGAAGGGCCTGTGGTGATGCTGCTGGGCATGGCGCAGGGAACGTACGCTCCCGATAGCTGGCTTAAGGCCGAGAACCGGTGGGAGACACCGGTGGCGATCCGGGCGTTGATCAAAGACGGCAAGGTGGAAGAGTGGCGCGTGTATGCCGACAATGAGCCGATGCGGGAGCGAATGAGACTGGCCAGATAAGACTTTAAGGAGCGATCGACAAGGAAGCGATCACGGTGCTGCGCTTGCAGCAGACAAATATGAGTGTCTGAAAAATCGAATCTCCGCACCAGTTTTCGTCAGCGCCAACAGTCCACCGGGGTTAATGAGTAGGCGTTGGGTTGTCGTGTTGGAACCGGCTGGCCAGCTCCGGTGTGGACTGGATCTCCGAGGCCGCCGGATTTTCGGTCTTCGCAATCTCGACGCCGAATACATAGCTGGCTCCGAAAATGTTGCTGGTGAAAATCACGAGCTTCTTATCCGGAGAGAATCGGACGTTGGGTTCGAGCCGGTAGTTGTGGCCAGACATATTGACGAGATGCTCGGAATGGAAGATTCCCGGTTGCCAGAAGCCGAGATCGTTGAGGGCTCCTGGACCGACGTTGAGCAGCTGCGGATAGAAGAGTTCGATCCACTCGCCGTCAGGTGCCTTGGCCACCTGGCCGGGATCGCCGCCGTCGCCGGTGAAGAGAGTTTCTCCCTGAGTCAGGTTGAAGTGAATGGACCACTCATTGCGTTGCATGTGGTACGCGACGTGCTTGTGGGTTTCCAGGTTATAGCCGGCGAGAAAGAAATCCTCGCCTTTGGGAAATTGCCAGTCATACCAGATGGTTTTTCCGTCGAGGCCCCAAAACTCGTGGCCGGCAATCTCCATCGCCATGGTGCGCTTGTGGATGAGCTTGTTATGCGTCCCATCTGTATGGACCATCCAGATGCGATCGACCTTTTGCCATGGGCCTTCATGGCAATACATGAGCAGCGAGGGATCGACTGGCGAAAAGAGCATGTGGCCGATCCAATCGGTGGAGTGGAGCAGGGCATTAACCTTGCCGGTCTTCAGGTCAATGGTGTAAAGCACAACGGGGACGCGGGCCGCAAGGCGGCGCTCCATCATTGCACCCTTGCCCTCGGGCTGCACGAGGTTTCCAGCTTGCGGCGTCGGATTTGTGCCTGAGGCCGCAGGCGGCGGCGCGGGTCGGTTTTGCCCATATTCCTGTTGGGCGCCAGCCTGGGTCGCGTCATACGTGCCAACGCCCAGCGTCTCGTCTGCGTTGATGGTGGCAATGCTGGCGCGCGGAGGCAGAGTCACGAGCTTCGTTACTTCGCCGGTGTAAACGTCGGCCTTGTAGACAGTGCTGAGATGAGTGTCAGGGTCCATCTTTGAAAAGAAGACCGAATTCGATTTTCTGCCGACAACAATGGTGTGGATGCCGTACCGGAACAAAGAGCGGTTATCTGGCGCCGCGTCGGCAGGAGGCGGCGGGTTGGGCACCACAAGCCGGGTTTTGAAACTGGCCAGGTCCAGGGCATGGATGCCATCCGGCGCGGTATAGACCATCTGCTTGCCGTCGGGAGTGTAGGCGTTCACATTGAAATAGAAGGCAGACGAGCCGGGTTCGCTGGTCAGGCGGATGATGCGATGGCCGGTGTCCTTATCGACCCACGAGACGGGCAGGCTCTGGGTCAAAGCCAGCGGCGACAGCGCCGCTGCAAGGGCGATTGCCGGCAAAACGAATTGGGAGATCGACAAGGCGCGCTCCTTTGCGTGGAGATAGAAGCGGCGATTTCGGTTCTGCGTAGCCGCAACTACAACATTAAGCCATCCGCCCGCCGGAGACGGATCGAGGCCAGGCGATGCGCATATTGGGAATTCTGAGACTTCATCGCCGCGTTCCCGGCGAGAGGAGCGCGTCCTCGTTTTATACTAGGGTGTTTGCCAAGGGCATGTGCGGGCCGCGAAACGGCCTGCCGCAAAGGACGCGGTCTCCGGCGACTCGTCCTCTTTGCCATGGCAGAAGGAGCGAGCATTGGCTCAGGCGGAGATCGGGATTATCGGCGGCAGCGGGCTCTACTCGATGCCAGGATTCACCAACGTTCGCGAAGAGGCGGTGGAGACGCCCTTTGGCTCGCCGTCGGACGCCTTTGTGCTGGGCGAGCTGGAGGGCCACAAGGTGGCCTTTCTGGCGCGGCACGGGCGCGGACATCGCATCCTGCCCTCGGAGCTGAACTTCCGTGCCAACATTTATGCTTTCAAGAAGCTTGGCGTGGAGCGCATCGTCTCCGTCTCGGCCGTGGGTTCGCTCAAGGAAGAGCACAAGCCCACCGACTTTGTGGTGCCAGACCAGTTCATCGACCGGACCTTTCATCGCATCTCCACCTTCTTCGGCGAGGGGATTGTGGGCCATGTGGCCTTTGGCGACCCGGTGTGCGCTACAGTGGCCAAGGCCGCGGTTGAGGCCTGCGCCACGGTGGGCGTGGTCGGCAAGCTGGGCGGCACCTACGTTTGCATGGAAGGCCCGCAGTTCTCAACCAAAGCGGAATCAAAGCTCTATCGCAGTTGGGGCGCGGACGTAATCGGCATGACCAACCTGCAAGAGGCCAAGCTGGCGCGCGAGGCTGAGATCTGCTACGCCACCGTGGCCATGGTTACCGACTACGACTGCTGGCGCGAGGGCCACGACTCAGTCACCATCGAGGAGATTGTTGCCGTGCTGCACAAGAATGCCGAGAACGCAGCGCGCGTTGTGAAGGCGGCTGTGGCGGCGATGCCCGCCGAGCGCGCGTGCGCCTGCGCCTCGGCTGCAAAGTATGCTGTGCTAACCGCGCCGGACGCGATTCCTGAGGCGGCTAAGGAGAAGCTAAAGCTACTGTTTGGGAAATACCTGGGCTAGCAAAACAGACAATCGCTTCGGGAGCAAAAGCACAGTAAGGAATTGGGGTTACTCTGAGGATCGTCTCTTGAAATCACCAATTAAGTGGGATCGCGCATCGAGAGGAAGCCAATGAGAGTTTCTTTATTGCTTCTGTGCTTGGTCATGGTGGCAAGTCCTTTGGCAGGGATCGCGCAAAGTCAGGCAAACCAATCGATACAAGACGTGACTTTCTGCCAACTTATGAAAGATCCTTCGGCCTACGCTGGGATACAAATTCGGGTTCGAGCAATCTTTCGGTTCGTCTTGGAAGAGTCGGACCTTGAGCAACCAGAATGTTGTCCTGACAACATTTTCAGGAAAATGCGTGTGGCGGGACCCAGCGGGAATCCAGAATACCCCGACAAATTTACAAAGAAAACCGATCGGCTGGCAAAACGGCTGTACAAGGGGATGTCCGGGGTCGCATTGGTGGACTTAGTCGGAAGAATCGATCGAGGCGTTTTCAGCGTCGACAGAATTGAGCGAATTGAGCGGCTTTCTAGGTCTTCCGATCTAGACCACGAACCATCCTGGGTGCCGCGTGACTGCGCTTCTCGCGTCTCTGAAATGCCACACAAGAAGAAATCGTAAGATCACAAGAGAGGGACAAAGAATGGCAATTACCGTAGTGGGCAGCGTTGCCTACGATTCAATTGAAACGCCGGCAGGACGCAGAGAGCGCTGCCTGGGCGGAGCGGCTACTTACTTCTCGCTGGCAGCCAGCTTTTTTACCGATGTGCGCGTCATCGCCGTAGTGGGCGAAGACTTTGGTTCCGAGCAGGAGGCCGTCTTCCACGCGCGCAAGATCGACACGCGCGGCATTGAGCGGGCTGCGGGCAAGAGCTTCTTCTGGGAGGGGTCTTATCTCGACAATCTCAACGAGGCTAAGACCCACCAAACCGACCTGAATGTTTTTGCGGCCTTTGCGCCGAAGATTCCCGAGGCCTATCGCGATTCGGAGTTTCTGTTTCTGGCCAACATCGATCCGGTGTTGCAGCGACGCGTACGCGAGCAAATGCCGGATGTGACGCTGGTGGCCGGCGACACCATGAACTACTGGATCAAGGACCATCGCCCCGCGCTCCTCGCCATGCTGAAGGGGCTCGACATCTTGCTCATCAACGAAACCGAGACCAAGATGTTGGCCGGCAACAACAACCTGGTGCAGGCGGCGCGCGCCGTCCTGGAGCTGGGACCGGGTACGCTGGTGGTCAAGCACGGCGAGTACGGCGCCACGGCCTTCTTCAGTTCCCGCAGCTTTGCTCCAAAAGGCGAAGGCGCCGAGCCGCATCCA
>Ga0302140_10004453_pt1 | contig 17857 bp, 8 predicted proteins | sample I_Bog_E1_1_FD_202095 | JGI IMG/M metagenome (GOLD analysis project Ga0302140, IMG submission 202095) | Peat permafrost microbial communities from Stordalen Mire near Abisko, Sweden - I_Bog_E1_1 | ecosystem: Environmental > Terrestrial > Soil > Wetlands > Peat | place: Sweden: Abisko, Stordalen... | reverse complement strand
TGAGAGATTCGAAAATATAACGGCCTTCTTGTTCTTCGGGCCGGGCTAATAGACAAATTCTCTTGCGCCCGGAGATCAGTGAGCAGCGCGCGCCGTCGACTTCCGAATCACGAGTTCAGGGTAGACCGTGATCACCGAACCTGGGTGCAGCGTACCGTCACCCCGGATCAGTCCCAGCAACGTAGCAGCAGCCATCTGGCCCATCTGTCGCAACGGCTGCCGCACCGTGGTCAAAGGCGGATGACTTGAAGCAGCAAAAAGCACATCGTCAAAACCCACGATCGAGACATCACGCGGAATCTGCAATCCAGCCTCTCGCAATGCAGTGATAGCGCCGACGGCGGAAGCATCATTGAAACTGAATATCGCTGAAAACGGACTGTTTCGCGCCAGCAATTCCTGCGTAGCTTCATGACCCGGCTCAGGCCCAGGATCAGAACCGCGCAACTGCACCGTCAACTCTGGATGGATTTCGATACCAAGCTTCTTGGCAACTTCACGAATTGCTTTCCAGCGTCGGCTCGTATCCGAACTGAATGCCTGCCCTTTGATAAACGCGATTCGCTGATGACCAAGCTTCTGCAAATGCTCGAGCGCAAGTTGAGCAGCTCGCATGTGGTCGAGTTCCACACTGATCTGGTTCTGATTGTGCCAGTGACCTGAAACAGCAACCACCGGAACCCGAACATGCTCGCTCATCTTCGTATCCACCGCAATGATGCCATCCACCGCACGGGAAATCATCAGTCGCGGATACTCAGCCAAAAGATCCTCATGATGCCGGTGACTGGCTACGAAATAGAAAAGACCCTCCTTCATCAGCGCATCTTCAATCCCGCTCAGCACAGCCGTCGAATATCCCTCGCTGATCTCCGGAACAAGCACACCCACTGTAAAGGTCCTCTTCTGCCGAAGACTGCGTGCAATGATGTTCGCTTCGTAGCCGTAAAGAGCTGCCGCTTCCAGCACACGTCGCTGCGTGGTTTCAGCAATGCGATGAGCCGTCGCTCCACCATTGATCACACGCGAAACAGTAGACTGCGATAAACCCAGGTACGCAGAGAGCTCCTTTAGCGCAATAGTCTTCCCCGCGACTGGCCGCACTGGCGTCGTCTTGGACACAACTTCGTCTTCTTCGGATTTGGTCTTCTTATTCATGAGGGATCTATGTCAAAGCCGAATCATACCAGCACGATGCCAGGAAAGTGCCCAGCGGACTAGCGCTAAATCACCCGCGCACAAACCCAGCCTTCTTCATAGCGTCAGCTGCCTCAGGATTTCGCATGAACGTCTCCCACACCAATCCGCTGCGCAGGTTCTCCGCCATGATCAGCGTGATGCCCTGGTCTATTCCCAGCACATCCGCGTCATACCAGTTAGCCGCTGGATGGAAGGCATCCACAAAGCCGTAACGCCCCCAGGCCCGCTTTCCATACTTGGCCTGCAGAGCCCGCAATACATGAAGGCAATCCTTGGGAACAAACGCAAGTGACCCGCCCGCAGCACAAGGTACCACAGTTCCATCCACCGGCCCCTGCAGCGGGGGCCCACCCCAGGCCGTATATCCCCCAGCATAGTCCGAAGCACTAATGCCCCAGTAGTCTTCCGAATACCACTTGGGCATAGACAGGCAGAATGCCTTGTGTGCCTTCGTGGCTTTCACGGAGTTGTCGAAGTAGTTGGTGTAATGGTCGTGCTTGTTGCGGAAATCGAACCATGCCTGCGAATACTGATGTGTGAAGATCGGATCGTTACCGCTCACGTATTTGTAACCAGCATATTCAATAGTGGGACGGGTGAACGCACTCCAGGCACTAGGTGCCACCGGATGAGTTGGAGATCCGATCGCGAGCAGGTAGATCATCATCAACTCGCAGTAATGCTCCCAACGTGCATCCAGAAATCCCTTGTCAGGGAACCAGCCCATTGAAAATGTTTTGCCACCGTTCAACATCCACGGCCAGTCGACTCGTTCATAGATCTGAGTAGCCAGCGAATGAATTTTGGCGTCTTTGAAATAGGCGCGGGCGGTCAGCACGCCACACAGCAGCAGTGCCGTGTCGATCGAAGATACCTCCGAACCAGGAAAGGGAACTCCCGTTTCAAGATCGGTGAAGTGGTAATAGAAACCGTGCTCATTGTGCAGGTGATTCAGGTGCCAGTCGAGCGTGGTCTTCACTCGTTCGACGATCTCGGCATGAGGTAAAAAGCCGCGATGATCGGCGACGCATAGTGCTGTTAGTCCAAACCCAGTGGAAGCTATGCTCGCCATTCTTCGGGGGTCGCGTGCGCCGGGAGCGAGGTCGTTGCGAGCGCGGTCTAAGACTTGACCACTCGTTGAACTGGACTGCTCCCAGAAGAAGAGACACGCTCGCTTCTCCAGATCCTCAAGAAAGGCTACATCTTCAGGATTGAGCGAGGAGGTGTCTGCCGCTTTAAGCTGCGACGGAACAAGTGGCACAACTGCCGCCACCCCTATCATGCCAAAAGCTCTTCGACGGCTCAAGGTCTGTGTCGCAAATTCAAAAGTATTATTTGGTTCTGACGGCATACAGCACCTCTATCTCAACAAACTACTCTTATTGAAACTTTAACTTTTGCCAGTTCCTGGACTGGCAGCATTGGTTCGTATCTGAGCGCTTACGGGTATTAGACGAATCTTGCGCAAGCGATTGCGCATTGCAAGTTGATACCATTCACGCATAAGCACTGTCAACAGCGCGAGGCCTGCAGGTTGTGTCCGCAGGATGGTGAAGAGACAGGCATCTGGATTTGGTTGGGAATCAATTGCACGTGACGCTGGGAGTGAATGTACAGCAACCTCGGATCGAAGCAGATCTGCAGTTCCGCATAAGCTCCATCGGAACTCCTGGAATTGACCTTGAAGCTGCCGATGAGATGAACTTTAGGCAATCGAGTGTCTTATGGGGATATAGGGCTATTGTCCTTGACAAGCGTCTGTCTTACCCGCTCTTATCCTCGTGCGGTCCTCGCAAGTTTTTGAGTGGGATTAAACGTTCCACTTAACGGATGCGTGGATGCAGTTTCATGCGAACTTTTCTTGGAATTGCTTACCTATGATCTATCAATGAGGCGAATCAGATGTTGAAGTCGTTGCTTGTGCTCGTTGCCCTGCAGTTCTTTGCTACCAATCTGTCTGCCGCGTCGTATTACACCCAGCAACCTAGCGATCCACAAGCAGTTGTAGCTGCGCCGGGCCATTTTGGAATTCATGGAGATGGCAAAGCGGACGACAGTGAGGGCCTCCAGCAAGCTATCAATAAACTGCAGGAAGACCGCGGTGAAGGTGTAGTGTTGCTGCCAAGCGGACGCTATCGTTTCAGCAAGACCGTCTATATCTGGCCCGGCATCCGCTTGATTGGATATGGGCAGACCCGTCCAGTGCTTGTGCTGGCCGCTAATACACCCGGCTACCAAAATAACCCTAACTATCTCATCTTCTTTGCGGGGCAGCGACCTGGTGTGCGGGGAACTGGAGGCTTCTCGTCTAGTGAACAGAAGCCGCAGGATGCTAATCCTGGCACGTTCTATTCGGCCATGAGTAATGTCGATATAGAGATCGGAGACGGAAACTCTGGAGCCGTCGGGGTACGAGGGCGCTACGCGCAGCATTGCTTTCTCGCTCACATCGACTTTCACATCGGTTCAGGTCTGGCGGGGATTCATGATGGTGGGAACGTAGCGCAGGATGTTCATTTCTATGGAGGGAAGTACGGCATCTGGACGCGTAAGCCGTCTCCGGGATGGCAGTTCGCGGTGATTGACGCAACGTTTGAAGGGCAACGTGAAGCGGCGATCAGGGAGCACGAAGCTGGCCTGACACTGGTTCGCCCACAGTTCAAGAATGTGCCTACAGCAATCGATATTGATGCTACTTATCCAGAGGAGTTGTGGATCAAGGATGGCAGGTTTGAGAACGTAACTGGCCCAGCCATCGTGGTCAGCAATGAGAACAATCCTCACACCGAGATCAATGCACAAAACGCAGCATGTGTGAATGTTCCGATCTTCGCCAAGTTTCGTGAGAGTGGGAAGATCGTTCACAGAAAAGAGAATGCTTATGTTGTGAGTGAGTTCAGTCATGGGTTGCACTATAAGGACATCGGATCGACGCCGGAGATCGAAGATGTTTTCGATTCAAAGCCGGTGCAAGTGTTGCCAGCGCCAGTCAGGACGGATGTTCCTGAACTGCCTGCGATGAACACCTGGGTGAACATTCGCAGCCTCGGGGCTAAAGGCGATGGTATCGCGGATGATACGTATGCTTTGCAGAGCGCGATTGATTCGCATCAGGCTATATTTTTCCCTGCTGGCCAATATCGCCTGACGGACACGGTTCATCTAAGGTCCGACACCGTGCTCATCGGCTTGCAGCCCAGCATCACCCGCATATTTCTGGCGGATCATACAGCGGCATTTGATGGCGTTGGAGATCCGAAGCCGATGCTCGAGGCTCCGGTGGGAGGGACTAATATCGTCACAGGTCTCGGTCTGTATACCAACGGGATCAATCCCCGTGCTGTTGCACTGAAGTGGATGGCGGGGACGAATTCATTGGTAAACGATGTACGGTTTCTTGGTGGTCACGGCACAGTCGATCTAAATCCCGACCCCAAGCATGAGCGACGTGGGTGGGATATTTATAACAACACGCATACGGCAGATTCGAATATTGCACGCCGATGGAATGGTCAATATCCCAGTCTTTGGATCACGAATGGAGGTGGGGGCACATTCCTCGACATATGGACTCCGAGTACATTTGCACAGGCTGGGATGTATATCTCAGATACTTCGACTCCGAGCCGGGTATATGAGCTATCGAGTGAGCATCATGTTCGTAACGAGATCATGCTCCAGAATGTTGCGAACTGGGATATCTTTGCGTTGCAAACGGAAGAGGAACGTGGTGAAGGGGGTTTTGCGTTGCCCCTTGAGATATTGAACTCACATAACGTTACGGTGGCCAATTATCACTCTTATCGCGTGGTGAGCATGTTTCAGCCATTCCCATATGCCATAAAGATCCAAAATTCTCATGACATTCATCTTCGTAATGTCCATGTTTACAGCGATAGCAAGGCTTCGTTTGACAACTCAGTTTTTGACGCTACGCATGATGTCCCGGTGAGGCATCGTGAGTTTGCATATATGGATATCTCGGGCAATGCGCCTGCGAATTCAAAAGAGCCGGAGTCCGATGTGTTTGCGGAGAGGCGACATGTAGATAAAGTGACAACCGGATTCTTCAACATCTCAGGCGGAGCTGTTGATGCGGCGGGCGACCCATACTTTGTCGATGCCCATTGGCAGACGATTTATCGATGGTCGAATGAGAAGAAGGAGTTGATCAAAGTACGCGATAATCCGCTGGATCCAGTCAATCTGGCATTCGATAAGGCAGGAGATCTGCTCGTTGTTTCGTACCAGGGGAATGGAACGGTATACAGTTTCAAGCCCAACTCCACAGATCTAAGCGTCACTGTGCTAAAACCGCAGGCAACGGCGCCGAGGGCTGGTCTTACACCTGTTTTACCTGTTGATTATTGGCGGAACGAGAATGATTTCCCATCCAAGATCGTCGCGAAGAAACCGTATCAATTCGTGTCGCCAGATGGATCGGTATTTATTCCGGCAGGGGAAGACTTTGTGACCGGGGCGCTTTACTATGGCACCAAGATGCATGACGTTCTGCGAGCTTACGGCTTGGCGAGTGTCAAATCTGGCAAGAGGTTCTACGTGAGCGATGAGTCACAGGAAAAGACATACGTCGCGACGGTTGAAGAAGATGGAAATATTTCAGAGGTAAAATTATTCGCGAACGAGGGGGGCGAAAGCGTGGCTCAGGACGAGAGAGGCAATGTTTACATTGCTGCCGGGGACGTTTTTGTTTACGACGCTGAGGGCAACAAGATAGATACTCTTCATGTACCGGAGCGCCCACAGCAGTTGTTATTCGGTGGAAGCGATGGGAAAACTCTCTTTATGCTGACTCGTACTTCGGTCTTCTCGGCTCGCACAAAATACAAAGGTGAGTAGAAAGGACTAAAGGCACATCACGATCTTTGTTGGCACGCATTTATATCAGTATTCGCATAAGCGTTCCCTGTCCAGATTTCACGAGGTAGGATTTCTCCTGATAAAAAATCCTACCTCGCCATGCATTCGCTGGGTACAAGAATACGACTATTGCTTTAGTTGTGCATATCAGATCTGAGAGCACGGCAGGGGAGTTAGGACAAGATTTGTAACGTTGCTGACGATTGCCTCTTCAGAGTAGCGCGGCGACCCGGAAAGCTTCTTCCATTCAGGGTCATTGCTGAAGGCGTCCCATTTTGAATTCATGTCTGCGAGGTCTGGAAAGCTGAGCATATAAGTCAGTTTAGGCAGGCGGGGTCCAATGAGAGCGTCGGCATAGAAAACTGGCCAGAAGCCTGCGCGTTCAAAGATGGCAAATTCGCCATTGTGAAACATCTCAACTTTGCGCACATGATCTTTGTTGGTTGGACTTTCATAGGTTCGAAGCTGAAAGATTCGTTTGCCGTGATCAGCGGATACTGGTGTAACTTTCAATTTTGGCCTGCCCTCGAAAGCTATAAGCAGTGTGCTTTCGATGCGCACGTAAGGGGCCGCTGTTGCAGCTGCGTTCCAGAAGGGATTGGCAGCCTTGAGGAACTCCTGGTCGTCGGCGAGTCGCAGGTCGGAGGTTACCAGAGCTTCGAGGGAATTACCTGGAATGAGAACGTATATGGTGGGTGTTTCCGGACCGATGGTTAAATTGAATGCGCCAATGGGTGACATGCCGAGCCGGTTGAGTCCTGGGATGAGAGCCTCAGCAATATAATTTTGCACGAGTTTAGTTTGTGGACCACTCTGCAGATGATATTGGCGCAGCTCGTAATATTCACGGCCTGCGGCCACTGGCGGCTCTGCTGCCAGTTTGTGCGCTCCCAGGGCGAGTGCCGAAGCACCTAATGATGTAGCCAGAAATTTTCGTCTCTCCAACGCTCCTCCATTCTTCTCGACCGATAAAACTCGAATCCTATGCTACTCCATTGACGTTGAGGTGAGGAATGGAGGGGCACACAGTTTTATTCCGCGCGCAGTGCGTCAACCGGATCTACGGTTGCGGCTTGGCGTGAGGGGAAGTAACAGGCCAGATAGGCGATGACTATTACCCCGAGGGTTGTGGCGAGATAGGTCGCGGGATCCATAGGACTGACGTTGAACAGTATTGATGACATCAGTCTCATGGTGATAAAGGCGACGACGAGCCCGAGGGCGATGCCTATACCTGTGAGGATCAGACCTTGGCGCACGAACATGGCGGTCAGTGCCTGTCTTTGTGCACCGAGCGCCATGCGGATGCCGATTTCGCGGGTTCGCTGCGAGACTGAATAAGCGATTACTCCATAGATGCCGACTATGCCGAGGAGGAGTGCCATTGCTCCGGCAACGCATAGCATGACAAGCGTGAAAGAGGTTCTAGCCATCGACTTGGTGTATAGGGCTCCGAGAGTTGTGACATCTGAAAGCGGCAGATCCGGGTCGATTGACCAGACTACCTGTTGGGCCTGGTTCATCAAACTAGACGAGCCTGCGCGTGGCGTGCGAATGACGAAGGAGATGCTACGACGCACTGCGTGTTCCTGCCCTTCAAAATGGTCCTGGATGATAGGCCAATATACGGTCGAGGGTGCATCTTTGCTCACCCCGTCGTCGTGTACATCCCGGGCGACGCCGATAATCTCTCGCCATTCATCGGTGCTGGCTACGCGTATGCGTTTGCCTATCGCACCATTTGCCTCATGCCAAAATTCTTTTGCGAAGTTCTCAGAGATGATTGCCACAGGTTTTTTCTGGTAGATCTCTGCCCAAGTGAGGTCGCGGCCAGCTACGAGTGGAGTTCCGATGGTCTGGAAGGAGCCTGGGGAGATGAACTTGAACCGCCGAATGGGCGGAATTTGGCCCTCACTAACGGGATGATCCTGGGTATACAGCACGTCGTTGGAGTCGCGACCATCCATGGGTATGGCTGTTGAGAAGCCGACAGAAGATACACCAGGTATTGCGGCGAGCTTATCGAGGATCTGCTGCTCCATCTGCACAACCTCGGTGGGCTTTTCGTCGGGTATACGGGATTCAGGAATAAAGATTCGAAATGTCTGGACGGTATTCGGGTCAGCGAACCCTGGGGATATGTGCATCAACGCGCGGAAGGTGCGGATCATTAGTCCTGAGCAGATGAGAAGTACCAGAGCCAGTGAGACCTGGATAACGACGAGGATTTTCCGCGCGCGGTGCCGTTCACGACTCTGGCTGAGGGCGCGACCGCCTGCTCGCAGGTCGCTGTTAAGGCCTACCCCAGCGAACTTAACTATCGGGATAAGGCCTATGACTAGACTCACAAACAAGGCCAGCGCGACGGTGAAGAGAAGGACGGGAAGATCGATGCCAATTTCGTGAAGCCGTGGGAGTCCTACGGGAGCGGCCGCAACTAAGACACGGAGTGCCGCGTAGGCGATTGCCAGTCCAATCGCGCTGCCTGACAGGCCGAGGATGAGACTTTCGAAGAGTAGCTCCGAGGTAATACGGCGGCGTCCTGCGCCGAGAGCAGTTCGAATGGCGAGCTCTTGTCGGCGTCCTTCTACTCGGACAAGCAGGAGATTGGCTACGTTTGCGCAGGCTACTAACAGCACAATCGCAATGGAGCCCATTAGGACCCAGAGGACGTTTCCGATGTCACCGATTACGTCTTTCTTGAGAGGCCTGAGGTTGGGAGCGATCCTTGCTTTGTCGAATATGTTGGCGCTGAAGCCGTCCGGGGCTGGGAAACTGCGAATAGAAATGGGCAGTAGGCGAGCCATGTCTGCACTGGCCTGATCTATGGTGACTCCGGGGCGCAGACGGGCAATTGCCTGGTAGCTGAAGTTGCCAAGCTTAGTTTTGTTACGGTCTAACTGGAAAGGCAGATAGAGTGATGCGTCGTCATCGTCCAGAAAGCGGAAGTCTTTCGGAAGAACTCCGATGATTTCTCTTTGACGGCCATCCGCAGTGATCGTTTTGCCGACTGCGGATGGGTCGCCACCAAATTTTTGATGCCAGTAGCCATATGAAAGAAGGACGGTCTCTGGAGTACCCGCGGAATCGTCAAGCCGAGTGAACAGGCGCCCTAGTAGTGGCTTGACTCCCAGGATCGGCAGTGTGCCGTCGGTTACATCCAGACCGCTCACGTGTTCGGGTTGGCCCGTTCCTGTTACCGTGACGGAATCTCCAGTATACAGACCAATATCTTCAAGGGTTTTACTCTGTTCGCGATCAATGAAGTATATAGATGGCGACATATTCAACTCTTTTAGTCCGATGCCGGGTGCAGTGTGCCAAACGCCTATGAGTTGTTCTGACTGCGGATAGGGCAGCGGTTTCAGCAGCACTCCATTAATGACGCTAAAGACTACGGTGTTGGCGCCGACGCCGACTGCCAGCGTGATCAAGGTGATTGTAGTGAAAAGTGGCGCTCTGCCGAGTCGCCTCAACACCTGTTTGAACTGATCAAAGAAAATGGTCATGCTTCGGGCCTTTCATCCGCTGGAGTCGTTGACGGTTATTCTTGGGGCGAGGCGGGCTACGCCTTGTGATCGATTACGTCAGTTGTTGCTAGAAAGTTCATCGTTTGTAAAGTTTGTTGCCTGGCACGGTACGTTTTGTTCATGAGGTCGGCCGGACGGTCGGAAGTTTCCCGCTCAGTTTGAGACACTGTATGAGGAGATTCGGGATGACCAGTCGTCGAAGATTCCTCAGCTTGACGGGCGCCGCTACTGTATCTGCCGCCCTTAACAGGATTGCGCGGCCTCAGGAAAGTCCGGCTGATTTTACGCTGGAAATTGCTCCTTTGAGGCTTGAAATTGGTCCGGGTAAGGTAGTTCCCACAACCGCTTATAACGGTCGTGTACCTGGTCCACTTATCCGGTGGCCTGAGGGGAAACCAATTGTTATTGACGTGAAAAACCGGAGTGCGAAGGATGAGATTGTCCACTGGCACGGTCAAATAATTTCTTCGAATGAGGACGGTGCGATGGAGGAAGGGTCGCCGATGATTCCTGCAGGCGGAGAGTTGCGTTATGAATTCAAACCCCAGCCTGCGGGTTTTCGCTGGTACCACACTCACACGTTTGCCGGGCATAACCTGAAAGATGGGCTGTACGGAGGCCAGTTCGGGTGTTTCTATTTGGAACCGAAGGAGAATCCTGGAGGCTATGATCAGGAAATATTTCTGACCCTGCATGACTGGAAGGGGTACATGGGAGGAGGTGGGGATGCGTCAATGGACGTGGTTTACGATTACGCTACGATCAACGATCGGATGTTGGGTCATGCCGATCCAATTCGTGTGCGTCGTGGACAACGTATTTTGTTCCACATCCTGAACGCCAGCGCGACCCTGACCCACTCATTGGCGTTGCCAGGACACCGGTTCATGGTGACCTCCCTGGATGGCAATAAAGTCCCAAATCCCTCGGTAGTCTCTGGTCTTCGACTTGCTCCGGCAGAACGGATCGATGCGATCGTTGAAATGAATGAGCCTGGAGTATGGATACTGGGAGAAACCGACGGCGAACTTCGCAAAGCAGGCATGGGAATTGTCATCGAATATGGAAATCAGGTGTCTGAGGCTAAATGGATCACTCCGTCTGCGGCAGACCTGGTTTGGGACTATCGAACCTTTGCGAATAGCTCGGTAAGCGTGGGTGAGCCCGACGTTTGGGTTCCGCTGGTCTTTGACTCAAAGTTTCGAGGTCATGGCGAGTTCGATTACTGGACCATTAACGGCAAGTCTTATCCCAAGACTGATCCAGTTACGCTGCAACCAGATAAGCGTTACAGGCTGGTGATGACGAATAAGAGCGCGGATGATCATCCAGTACACTTGCATCGCCACACCTTTGAGGTGACCAAACTGGATGGTAAGCCGCTTTCCGGTTTACACAAAGACGTGCTGGTTGTGAAAGGGAAGAGCAGTGCGGAAGTGGATTTTATCGCTAATAATTCCGGGCCGACTCTGTTTCATTGCCATCAGCAAAGTCATATGGATTTTGGATTTATGATGCTGTTTAACTACGCTTGACATCGGTGTGAACTCGCTAAGTTGAGTTGATATCTTTCGAGGAAGGTGTATGGGCGATTCGATAATAGTTCCTGATCACGGACGTTTTGATACAGCGGAGATTGCGCGGAGTTTTCCTGATACGTCCCAGACTCTGCTGGTCGACCACTATATGACCGATGGCGATAGTGCTAGTTCTCGAGTATTCCGCGTGTATCGTGGGACTCCGCCTCATCACCATGCGAAGAGCGACGAGCATCTGTTTGTGCTCTCAGGGCGGGGAACATTCTGGATGGGTGACCCATCGAAAGTTGGAGAGTTCGGTCCCGGAACTTTACTTGTGTTCAAGAGAAACACAGTACATGCACTCCCTGAGATTCTTGAAGGCCCGGTTGTTTTTCTGTCAATAGATGCCCCGCGCCGGGATCCCAACGACATAATCTTCGAGAATCCAATGGATGGGACGCCGGAGTCATTCATTCACAAGTGGCAACGTTGATTAGTCGGATAGAACTCTACGGTGGTGGGAAAGCCGCCTACAACTAACTGGTGATCCAGGATTACAGAAAACGATTTTTCGATTGTTCATATGGGCTAATCTATAGGCATGTCCCTAAAGAGAACGCTGATGACAGTCAGCTTCCAACGATTTGATTTGCTCACTACTTGAAAGCTTTGGAGTGCTACGGCCACGCTTTTTGCCGTGTTAGTTCTGTTCTCCGCCGAGTGACATCACGATGTTCCAAACTATTCTGAAGGCAAGTTCGGAGGCTATCCGTCTCTTCTGCATTCCTCATGCAGGGGCGGGACCGTCGGCATTTCGAGGATGGGTGTCCGATCTTGCGCCGGAAATCGAAGCTGTTCTTGTGGAACTGCCTGGCCGCGAGGGGCGATTTTCCGATCCAGCCTATGTCGATATGGAATTGCTGGTCCGAGATTTTACTGATGCTGTACTGCCCTATGTGGATGACGTGCAAGAGTTTGCGTTCTTTGGTAACAGCATGGGTGGTTTGGTTTCGTTCGAGGTTTTGCAGGCAATTAAGGCGCAAACCGGACAGGAAGCTACTCACTTATTCGTCTCGGCGACAGGGGCCCCGCAGCTTCCTTGTCCGCTCCCGCCCGTAGCCTCTTTGTCTGATTGCAAGCTGATCCAGGAGATTTGTAGAAGGTACGACGGCATCCCGGCAGAGATTCTGGCAGATCAAGAGTTTCTTGCGGCAGTGCTGGGAACGATCAGGGCAGATATGCGGGTCGTTGAGTCGTATGTCAGGACAGGGATCCGGCCTCTCGGTTGCTCGATCACTGCATTTGCAGGAGAGCGTGACAGAACGGTTTCGATTGGTGAAGTGGAGCAGTGGAAGGACCAGACCAGCGCGGCATTCAGCATGGTGCTGTTGGACGAGGACCATCTTTATCTGCAGAGTGCCCGGAAGCAACTGGTCGAGACGATTCGCGATACTTTGCTGAATGCAAATTGTGTACGCTAGCAAGAATAAAAAGGAAGAATGATGAGCGCAGCAGAAAATTCCAGTCCCGAGCCTATTGCAATTATCGGCATGAGTTGCCGTCTTCCTGGGGCTGCAAATCCTGAAGCGCTTTGGCAGGCGATAGTGGAGAAGCGGGATTGTGTTGCTGATTATCCGGGCGGTCGTTCTCCTGAACTGGACGCGTTTTATGCGCAGGCTGGTGTTCCTAATTTCGCGCCAGCACGTCGCGGCGGATTTTTGCCAGATTTGGATAAATTCGATGCATCATTCTTTGAAATCTCGCCCCGCGAGGCCGAATGGACTGATCCGCAACAGCGTTTGCTCTTAGAGCTGAGTTGGGAGGCTATGGAGGATGCTGGTCTGACGCGAGAGGAGTTAGCTGGCAGCAAGGCTGGAGTCTTTATCGGTGTATGGGCGAGCGATTACGAGCGGCACTCGGGTGCAAATGCTCCAGTGGCCGATTTCTTTCATTTGGCAGGTGGTCCGCTCTACGGCGCGTCGAGCAGGGTCTCTTATCAATTCGATCTTCGGGGACCCGACGTTTCTGTCAATGCGGCATGCGCATCTTCACTTGTGGCGATTCATCTCGCAGTTAGAGCGCTGCGGGCGGGTGAATGCTCGCTTGCCTTTGCCGGTGGTGTGAACATGATCTTTCGGCACGAGCTTACCCAGGCTCTTGGATCTGCCAATGTGCTCTCAAAAGATGGGCGATGCAAATTCGGGGATGCGGGCGCAGACGGCTTTGTGCGCAGTGAGGGAATTGGTGTCCTTGTATGCAAGCGATTGGTGGATGCGGAGCGCGACGGCGATCGTATTCTGGCGCTCATTCGAGGAACGGCTGTCACGAACAACGGGCAGGTTACTGGATCCATGTCGACGCCGAGCGAGGTTGGTCAAAGCCAGGCCATGCTGGATGCCTTGGCGGACGGCGGGGTCGATCCCATTTCTGTTGATTATGTAGAGGCGCACGGCACAGGCACTCGTGCTGGTGACCCGGTTGAGCTGGCTGCGATCTCCTCTGTTTTTGCTAAGCACGCTGCGCGAAATTCCATCGTGCGGGTTGGCTCGGTCAAGTCGAATATCGGTCACACAGAGTCGACTGCGGGAGTGGCGAGCGTTATTAAGACTATTCAGGCCTTCCGGCATGGATACTTTCCACCGACGATCCATGTGGAGCAACTAAACCCTGCGGTTGATTGGGAAAATAACGGTGTGCGATTAGAGCTAAATGGCTCATCGTGGTTGAAGAACGAGTCACAATTACCACGTAGAGCTAGCGTCAACGGGTTAGGACTAACCGGGACAAACGCGCATGTCGTACTCGAGGAAGCGCCGGCTCAAGCTCGGCGGGAAGCCGAAGCGAGAGTAAGCTATATGCTCCCTATTTCGGCTGCGTCGGATGTAGCATTACGCCAGCGTGCAGGCGACCTTGCAAGAAGATTCGGTCAGCTCGATTTGCAAGGTAGCGAGACCTTGTCGGATCTCGTATATACGCTGGCCTCTAGACGAACACATCTTACGCACAGGCTAGTTTTGGCAGGTGGTAGTTCAGAAGAGTTGCAGGCTAGTCTTCGTGGATTCGCGGGTGGCAAAGAGACTCAGTTCTCCGCGTCAGGTATTGCGGAACGAGGGGGATCTCGAAAGGTTGCGTTTGTTTTTCCTGGTCAGGGTTCACAGTGGGCAGGGATGGGTCGCGAACTACTCAAGACCGAGCCGGTATTCAGATCGGCTATTCAGACATGTGATGAGGCGATTCACAAAGAGACAGGCTGGTCGTTACTAGAACAGTTGCAGAATCCGGCTTACGAAGAGCGGCTGACGCGCATAGATACGATTCAACCTACGCTCTTTGCAATGGAAGTTGCGCTTGCCGAGTTGTGGAAGAGTTGGGGTATTGTGCCTGATGCAGTTGTCGGTCACAGCATGGGTGAGGTCGCAGCTGCGCAGATAGCTGGAGTTCTCTCACTTGTCGATGCTGTGAAGATCATTTGCCGGCGCAGTAGATTGCTGATGCGGGTTGCGGGTTTGGGCGCAATGGTTGTTGTCGATCTGACTCGAACTGAAGCTGAACAAGCAATCACAGGCCTTGAGGATCGAGTCTCGATTGCAGTTTCCAATAGCCCCAGGTCTACGGTGCTGGCTGGTGATCCGAAGGTGCTGGATTCGTTAGTTGCGCGATTGGAAGAGCAGGAAGTGTTTTGCCGCTGGGTGCGCGTGGACGTCGCATCACACAGTCCTCAGATGGATCCTTTGAAAGAAGATCTCTTTGCGGCATTGAGTGATCTTGAGCCTCGTCCCGCAAAGGTTCCGCTATTCTCCACTGTTCGTGCTGGTGTGATCGGCGGAGATGCTGGGCTGCAAATGAACACCGCTTACTGGGTGGATAATCTTCGGGAAACGGTGCAGTTTGCAAAGTCAATAGAAATGCTGATACAGCAGGGATTCGAAACTTTCATCGAAATGAGTCCGCATCCTATACTCACGCCGTTTATTGAGCAGACTGCGGAGCATGTTGGGAAGAAAGTTTTAGCGATTGGATCATTGCGTCGCGAAGAACCTGAGAGTTCGACACTCTTGCTGGCTCTTGGAAAACTCTACGTCAACGGGCTTAATGTCGATTGGAAGCGCATTTATCCTGCGGGGAATCTCGTAAGTATTCCAGCGTACCCGTGGCAGCGAGAGCGATTCTGGATTGAGTCTTCAACGGCAAAAAGTAGCTTTACACTCGCATTTGGACATCCGCTGATAGGTGAGGGTTTGCGCGTTGCTACCGGAGACTATCTGTGGACTGTTTCTTTGGCAAGCGATCTTCATCCCTGGTTGAAGGACCATGGCGTTGACGGATCTGTCTTGCTACCGGCGAGCGCGTATGTTGAGATTGCTCACGCTGTTGGAGTGCGAATATTTACGCCCGACGGAGCGAGCCAGGGAGTTTCGGTAGAGCATCTCAAGCTGGACCAGACGATCACGCTGAACTCAGATGGTGTCATGCATATACAGCTGGTCGCTTCCCCGCAGCCAGATACCAGTTTTCGACTTGCGTACTTTACTCGTCAGGATGCGAAGTCAGAATGGGTGAAGGCGGCTGATGCGGTTGTGAAGAGCGTCCCTCTCAGTGGGGCGGAAACTGTCAGCGTACGAGATTGGGAAGATGCGGAGTTTTCATCGGGAACGATCAGTGGGCTGCAGCATACTGAGTTTTTCACAAAGTTTGGTTATGAGTTTGGCCCAAATTTCCGGCAGATGGAATGGCTTGCTCTCGACACTGGTAGTGGTTTAGCGGCTATCAAAGTTCCACAGTTGTTGAGTGTTACGGGTTATCGGATGCATCCAGCGACGATGGATGCCGGGCTGCAATTGCTCGGGCGGCTGCTACTCGAGAAGAGCGGGTCTAATGGATTACTTCTGCCTGTGGAGTTTGACAGGGTGGAGTTTTTCCCAAGTGGAGTGATTGGGCAGGTTGTCTATTCTCGCGCCAGTGTGTGGAACGATCTCTCGCTCAAGGGCGACGTATCTTTTTATGATGACGCTGGCCGAATTCTTGTGAAGGTAATCGGTCTCGCATTCAAGCCACTTGAGGGACGTATTGAAGACCCGGTTGATGAATGGATGTACAAGACAATATGGGAGGAATTTTCAAGAAGTGCTGGCTGTGCAAAGGCAGTTGAGTCTTGGCTACTGGTAGCTGACCAACCCGAAGTCGGAACTGACCTTTCTAAAGCCCTCAACGTGATTGGTTGCCAGACGGAAACGGTTGGTTTAGCGCAATTTCTTGATGTTGATCGGAAGCTTCCGCAAGATTTGAGCGGCGTGGTGTTCTTGAATACGCTTCTAGTGACGGCTCAAACTTCTCTTCGTGAGGTGGAGCGCCTACATTTCCAGGCGGCTCAAGTTGTACGCCGGCTGACCGAAGAGTACGAATTGCAGGCTGGTCGAGGAAGTAATGGCAGTTTCCGACTTTGGGTTGTAACCAGGGGTGCTCAAGCTGCCCAAGGAGAAGCTGTCGAGAGTCCACTGGCAGCAGGGTTCTGGGGTTTCGCGGCCTCTGTCAGCAATGAGCATCCTGAACTCCATATGAGCTGTGTTGATCTTGCAGCGCAGTCCTTCGCGGAAGAGTATATCGCGCTTGCTGATCTTCTCGTTGCTCAGTCTGCTGAAGATAGACTTTTGCTACGCACGCAGGGATGCTATAGGTTGCGGATAGTTCCCTGGACGGTTGACAGAAGAGGCTCGTTGGTTGTTTCCGCCTCGGGTGAACTGCCTGGGTCTGCGAATGCTTTTGAGCTGAAGCAACGAGTTCGCGGTTCGATTGAGAGCCTTGAGTTGCGTTCGGTTATCCATTCAGAGCCGAGACCGGGGGATGTTGAGATTGCCGTTGCAGCTGGCGGGATGAACTTCCTCGACATTCTTCGGGCGATGGGCATAAATGAAGCTCTCTCTGGCTCCCACTTTGGAGGCGAATGCTCAGGAACTGTGTTGCGGGTTGGTCATGATGTAACGGCATTCAAGCCTGGTGACGAAGTGATCGCTATCTCTCCGTCGTTTCAGGAGACAACGCTTTTCGCTTCACGAGTAACGATTCCAGCGGAGCTGGTTGTTCGTAAGCCACAATCGATGAACTTTGTGCAGGCCGCGGGGTTGCCTTGTGTTTTTCTCACGGCGTATTACGCTTTGGTCAAGCTCGCGCAGCTGAAGCGAGGCGAGAAGGTACTCATTCATGCTGCGGCTGGTGGAGTTGGTCTCGCGGCGATCCAGGTGGCGCATTGGCTGGGTGCGGAGGTCTACGCGACAGTCGGATCGCAGGAAAAGCGGTCTTACATCGCTAGCCTGGGCGTGCGGCATATTATGAACTCTCGTACGCTCGATTTTCAGAGTGAAGTGATGGGCGAGACTGATGGCGAAGGTGTTGATGTTGTTCTGAACTCTCTTGCTGGACCCGCGATCACTGCTGGCTTACAGTGCCTTGCGCCTTACGGACGCTTTGTCGAAATCGGCAAGCGAGACATCTGGGAGAACAGCAAGATTGGTCTTAATCCCTTCCTTCGCAACAGGTCGTTCTTTGCTGTGGATCTTGCTAAGTCCGTTGAAGATCGCCGACAGATGGTTGGTCAGTTATTCAATGAAGTGATAGAGCTGTTCGCGTCGGGCGTATTTGTTCCGCTGCCGGTCACAATCTTTCCGGTTTCTCAGGCAGTGGAAGCTTTTCGGACAATGGCGCAAGGTAAGCATATAGGCAAGATCATTC
>Ga0302140_10004447_pt1 | contig 17875 bp, 11 predicted proteins | sample I_Bog_E1_1_FD_202095 | JGI IMG/M metagenome (GOLD analysis project Ga0302140, IMG submission 202095) | Peat permafrost microbial communities from Stordalen Mire near Abisko, Sweden - I_Bog_E1_1 | ecosystem: Environmental > Terrestrial > Soil > Wetlands > Peat | place: Sweden: Abisko, Stordalen... | reverse complement strand
TTAAGAAAATGTCTTCTAGGGAGTCGCGCTGTTGATTCATGCGACGTATCTGAACTCCCTGTTCGGATGCAATGAGGTAAAGATCACGCGCCTCTATGTGATCAGGAATGACGAGTTTGAAACGTCCACCGGGGAAGGTTGCGCATTCGCAACCGAGTCCGCGAATGGAGACTGAGAATTGCTCGGTTGCGCCGACTGTTTCGAGTTCCATGAAACTTCGGTTTGATCGACGCTCTTCCTCGATATTGCAGAGAGCAGCTACTCGTCCGTTCTTGAGAATCAAGACCTCGTCGCATGTTTCATCAATATCTCGGAGCAGATGGGAGGAGATGAGGAGATGGATGCTTCCTTCTTTGCGAATCTCTTTGATGAGTTGAATCATGCGTTGTCGAGCCATGGGGTCGAGGCCATTCGTTGGCTCATCCAGAATGAGCAGCCGGGGACCGTGCGCGAGTGCCTGCGCCAGCTTGATTAGCTGCTTCATCCCCAGTGAGTAACTGTTCACTTTTCGATATCGGACTTCACCGAGGCCGACGTAGAACAAGGCTTCGTGAGCACGTTCCAAAGCCTCGGCGGGAGGCAGCCCGGCGAGTTCGGCCATGTAGCGAACGAATCTTACACCGCTCATATTTCCGATGAAGGAGTCGTTCTCTGGCATGTAACCGATACCGCCTCGGATCCTGGCCCTGTCGTTGAAGGCATCCAGCCCGAAGACTCTTGCTGTTCCCTTTGTGGGCTGATAGAACCCGAGCAGTGTGTTGATTAGCGTTGATTTTCCAGCGCCATTGGGGCCGAGCAGGCCTATAGCGAGACCCTGCAACGACCCCGTGAGTCCATTGAGCACGGCGCGATTTCCCAGGTGAACTTCTAACCCGTCTAGATCAATGATGCCCATGTCACTCTCTTACGCTGGAGTTGGCTTGCTTGTTCCCTGAGACGATTTTTTGTGGGTGCATGAGTTGACCGATTGCCAGGAGATCAAATCCGAAGAGATGGCTGTCACTTGCAGCCTCGATACGGGTGTCTCTTCCCCAGGCGCAGATAGCGGTCGGCCTCGCATCAGAAGCGAGTTGACGAATCGCCTGGGCTGATTCCCCGTTGAGTTGCGAGAGAAGTGGAGTCAGAACGGGCCCCAGATTCTGATAGGCGATCGCCGAATAATTGTCGTTAACGTCCTTAGGGAGGAGGGCTTTAAAGGCTGCAGATCTTGCCAGGGAATCGCCGCTGGTGTGTGCGTGCAATGCTGCCATCACAAGCGCGCGGGTGGGAGCAACGATCATATAGCCGTCTGCGAAAGTGTACTCAGCCACGGTGCTTCCACTGGTGAGATCCTGCACTGAATAGAAACGCTGTCCACCAGCTTCACTGGGCTCAATGGTGACGGCGTGGGCATTCTTCCCTTTGAATTGCTCGCGAATGGATTGCGTTAGTTGTTCGAGAGTCCTCTCCAACTTTGCGGAGTCGTGTACTTCGATGACGGCCTTCCACGAAGGTGTTGGGAGAACAGGACCATCGAGGGAGAGGAGGAAATCTCCGCCTAGAGCGCCTGCTAAATCATCTCTGAAATTAACTCCTAGTTTGGCTTCGGCCTCATCCCAGTTGCGGCCCTGATCGTTGTGGCTGGATGACGTCATATTCATGAGATCGTCGGCGATGTCCCTGGGCTCTTTTGAAAGCAGCGAGACTACGATTTCCGCGTTGGGAGTGACGAAATCCAGCGAGCCCATGGGAGCAGGTGCTGCGAGCCATGATGCCACGTGTTGCCGGGTGCCTGAGAATTGAATATTCACGTGATTCTCAGGCAGTCCGTTGATCTCGCGGTGCTCGGCGATGAGGTAGCTCACGTCGTCGATTCCGCTTGCTTCGAGGGCGTTGGCTGCATTCCCTTGCGCATGTGCTGAGTTAAATTTTGAGGCGGCCATGCGGTGAAGGTCTGCGGCCAGGATGACTCCCGCGCCTCTGTCGTATGCGGCAGTGATTTGCTTACCAAAATCTGCGTCAGCAAAGCCGCTTGCTCCTGAGTTTAGCTGGGCGTTGATCTGCTTCAACGTTGCGATGCTGTTGGAGAATACAGCCTCGTGCTCGCGGATGAGGGCGTAGCCTCCGGACCGAGTCTTGGAGTCTGCGACAGAAGCTATTGATTTTTCGTCGAATACGGTTAGCCCCGGCGTCATCGCTTGATTTAAGAACTGAGTTTTCAGGAAATCGCCCAGGCCACTCTTCTGTACGTCGGCGATGATGGCGATACCTGGATTATCTACCTGCTTGATTCCTACGACTACGACTTCGTCCCCGAGGTATTGGCTGACCTGATGAAGGTCGCTCACCAAAGCGTCGAGTTCTGCGGTGTTGCGATCATGGCCGTGGTTCCACCACTGCTGGAGTGCGGGGCTTTGTTGCAATTGATCTTTGAAGATCTGGTTTGCCTCAGTCAAAAAATCGCCGAGGTTAGGGATGCTTACATACAGCAAAGTGTCGGCCGGAACGCGGGCGAGCAGGTCGCTGCTGTACCTGGCCTGGGGGAAAGGAATCTGTTCAAGCTTGTGTTGCAGCACAGAAAACTGGGCCATGAGAGGGAGATATTGCTCGCGGTCGTGGCTCCAAGAGATTTGTTCTTCAATTGAGGCTGGCTGCAAATTGTCGCTCGTGGTCATCTGATTTCCAGCATCGACGCGTGTGTCGAGGCCGGCATGGAGGACGTGAACTGATCCACGGAGAACTCCTACCCGCGATCCTTTGATGCCTGAATCGACTGAGAATACAGTTCCAGTGACTGCAACCCGGCAATCGGGAGTCTTGACGTAAAGATGACCGGAGGATCGCTTTGCAGCTTGCACGATGACTGCTCCACCATTGAGTGAAACGGTCATATCATGTCCCCTGGCACCGACTCCGAGAACGCTCCGTTGATTGACTTCGACTGTCGATCCGTCAGAAAGACGAAGGACGGCGTGAGAGCCACCACTGGTACGGAGCATTTGACCTTCGGTTAATTGCTCTCCTCGAGAGATCGGGCTGTCACCAGAGTTGGAGATGAGATAGACGGCGCCATCGACAGACTGCACTTCCGCACGAACTCCTGGAGGAACCTGGAAATATGACTTGTAAACAAAGATCGAGCAGGCAAGAACGGCCATGGCCGGCACCAATCCCCAGCCGAGCGCCCACTTCAGCCTAGGCAGACTGCGAGTCTTACTGGCGCGACGAACTGCATCCGATGTGCCTGGATATGACCAGTCGACGGCTGTCTGACCTTCCTGGCTTCGGTAGTGACGGAGGCAGACTCCGCAGTCCCGCAGGTGCGAATCTATCAAGACGACACGTGCTGCTGGCAGACTCCCTGCCCTGTATGCGGTTAAGGATTGCTGTACATCGTCGCAGTTCTGAATGACATTCGCTGCTGAATTCATGTTCATATTCACTCCGAGTCGTTCTGCTACCCGTGCGGCGGAATTGGACAACTGGTCCTGGTCGAGGACTGTATCCCGTACCGACTTTGTCGCATTAATAAGAATTTCTTCATCTCGTGTCATATGGTTCCCCGTTCTAACTGCTTGAGTCGTGTCTTGAGCCGAGATCTTGCGTTGTGGAGCGTAACTGCAACCACAGCTTGCGAGGTGCTCATTAACTTTGCAATTTCTGGATTTCCGAGCTCTTCCAAGTAACGCAGGGTGAACATCTCAGCCGCTCGGGGAGGCAATTCGCTAATCGCCAGACGCAGGAGATCTCCGAGTTGTTTGCCTTGAACTGCTGACTCCGGAGACCGCTCGTGGCTGGCGATATTCATTGCCGCATCGTCCTGCAGCTTGTCGGCTGGATCGATTTTGCGTCGTCGGAGGAGGTCAAGAGCTCCGTTGATTGCGGCTCGGTAGAGGTAGCTTCTGACGTTTGTGGCTGGTGCGCGCTGCCCGGTAGCTAATCGCAAGAAAACTGACTGAGTCACGTCTTCGGCGTCAGCCAAACTCCCAGTGATGCGGTACGCGGCAGCGAGAACGCGTCGATGATGCTCTGCGAACAGATGCGAGAGCTCTTCACGACTTTCGACTGACGTCGTATTTTCAAAGGCCACGGTCAAGGGCTCACCTTCTTGCCTGTTCATAGTGATGACGACCTGTCCGGAGAATTATTAATCAATTTATGAAAATTACGCTGGAAGTGCCTGGGATGTTCCAGTACTCAGCTTTGAAAGGGGATCTGGGACAAGTGTGCGGCAGTCTGAATCAGATGGGAAGGATGCCTGCGGGCCAGAATCAGGCTTCGGTACGTCTATTTAACAGAACTATAGAGTCGAGGTAGTGAATCGTGGTCAGTCAACGTTGAATTGAGCGTCTACCGGGATCTGCATGGCTGTTGCGAGGGCGTTTGTTTGCGATGCAATTGCGATTACGGCAATGAACTCAGAGTATTGCTCGTCGGTAAGTCCTTTGCTGCGGGCGGCGGCGGTGTGGGAATGTATGCAGTAGCTGCATCCGTTGATAGTGGAGACGGCGATATAAATCAGCTCTTTGACGAGCGGGTCAAGCGTACCTGGCGAGATCATGACTTCTTTGATCTTTGCCCAGGTTGCATCAAGGAGCGCGGGCTGATTCGCGAGTGCGCGCCAGAAATTGTTGACGAAGCCGGACTTTCGCGTGAGGCGGATGTCGTCGAAGATTGCCCTTACACAAGGATCGCGTGAGACTTCTTCATCGGTCCAAAGCTTGACTGTAGGCATTGCCGCTTATTCCTCGTTACGATCGTCGAGTTGAACTTGTGCGCTGTATGGCTCTCATGCAGACGGGCCATACAACGCACGGATTTAAATGGAGAGATTAAGGATGCGGTTGAGGCGCTGAACGAACTTGGCCGGATCCTGAAGAGTTACGCCTTCCATGAGCAGGGCCTGGTCGAAGAGTAGCCAGGCTGCGTCTTCAGCGGTGGCATCGTCGGGGCGGGCCAGCAGCTTCTTGACGATCTCGTGATCCGGGTTGATCTCGAGTGTGGGCTTGGGCGCGGGGAAGTCTGTCTGGCCCATTGCACGGAGCATCTGCTGCATCTGGATGGAGGGTTCTTCTTCATCGGAAACGATGCAGGAGGGGCTATCGGCGAGGCGTTCAGAAACACGCACATCTTTAACACGATCGCCGAGGGTGGCCTTGAGCTTCTGGAGCAGAGGCTTGAGGGACTCGGCCTTTTCTTCCTTGCTGGATTGATCGGCTTCGACATCATCTTTGAAGTCGTCGCTGGTGCCAGCTTTGTTGACTGCTTTGATGTCAATTTCGCCGTACTTGTCTACGCCGGAGAAGACGATTTCGTCGATGTCGTCATCGAGGATGAGGACTTCGAGATCTTTCTTCTTGTAGAGTTCCAACAAAGGTGAGGTGCGCAGCAGAGATTCTGCACCGCCGGTGATGTAGTAGATACTCTTCTGGCCTTCCTTCATGCGCGATTTGACATCGGCGAGGCTGGTGCGGCCTTCTACCTTGGTGGACTTGAAGCGAACGAGTTCGAGGAGCGTTTCGCGGTTGGCGTAGTCGCCGTAGAGACCTTCTTTGAGCGGACGGTTGTACTCCGCAGTGAACTTCGCGTATTCGTCGGGATGGTTGTTTGCGATGTTCTTTAGTTCAGACAGAATCTTCTTCACGCTGGCTGTGCGGATGCTGGTGAGAACACGATTCTGCTGTAGGAGTTCTCGACTGACATTGAGCGGGAGGTCTTCACTGTCGATGATGCCGCGGACGAAGCGCAGGTATTGCGGCAGGAGTTCCTTGGCGTCATCCATGATGAAGACACGCTTGACATAGAGCTTGACGCCGACCTTGTACTCCGCTTGATAAAGGTCGAATGGAGCCTTAGCTGGGATATAGAAGAGGGTGGTGTAGTCGAGGCTTCCCTCGGCCTTGGTATGGAACCAGAAAAGTGGGTCTTGCGAGTCGCCGGTGATGGACTTGTAGAGTTCCTTGTAGTCCTCCGGTTCCAACTCGTTTTTGGGGCGACGCCAGAGCGCACTGGCTGCGTTGACCTGCTCTGTGGTACGGGTCTTGGTGGATTTCTTTTCTTCTTCGTTCCACTCGCTCTTGTCGTACGTGAGGAAGATGGGGAAGGCGATGTGGTTGGAGTACTTCTTGACGATCTCCTGCAGGCGCCAGCTGTTGGCGTACTGCTTGCCTTCATCGTTGAGGTGCAGCGTGATTGTGGTGCCGGGGACCATGCGCTCAGCTGGTTCGATGTCGAAGCCGGATTTGCCATCGCTGGTCCATCGCCATGCGAGTTCTTCGCCTGCTTTGCGGGAGACGACCTCTATTTTGTCTGCGACCATGAAGGCGCTGTAGAAGCCGACGCCAAACTGTCCAATGAGATTTGAATCTTTCCTGGCATCGCCGGAGAGCTGCGAGAGGAAGTTCTTTGTTCCCGAGCGGGCGATGGTACCGAGGTGCGAGATGAGATCTTCTTCGTTCATGCCGATGCCGGTGTCGGCGATGACGAGGGTCTTGGCCTCTTCGTCGAGATCGAGATCGATGCGAGGATCGAAGGGAACGGTTTTGTAGGCATCCTCGGTCAGCGTCAGATGACGGAGTTTGTCGAGTGCGTCGGAGGAGTTGGAGATGAGTTCGCGGAGGAAGATCTCCGGGTGGGAGTAAAGAGAGTGGATGATGAGTTGAAGGAGCTGACTTACTTCTGTCTGGAATTCTTGCTTAGCCATAATTCGTAATCACCGTTATAGGTAAGTATAAAACGTGGTCGTGGGGAGGGCTCCAGTGTGGAGGGTTTTCAGAAAACCGGTTGCTACGGGACTGTCGTTACGGCTACCTTGGCAACTGACGACGGAATGAAAAGGTTCGTCGCCGGCTGCCGGTGGGTTTCAGGGGAGATCGGGCTCGTTCTCGGAGATGGAATAGATACATACCGGTCCGAGAAGTCCGGACGGGAGCAGGGGTGCTTGAGAGACATTTGCAACAGACAGCGGCAGACCGTGGGGCCGACCATGTGATTGCTTTGGACGTCTTCTGGGAGCGCCATAGCTTTAACATGTTGACTGTGATATTCGGAAAAGAAAATATTTATGATTAGAACTTATGCCTTTCTAGACTATTGGACATATGCTGGTGACCGAGCATCCGGTGCGTTTGGAGTTCGATAGAACGTCCCAAATCTACCTTTGGGTCGAAAAAATGGCGGAGGTTTGGACTAATCATGATTACGATTCCCTACCGATCCCGTTTATGGGCTTTCGTGAACCGTGTGGCCTTTGCCGTTCTAGTTCTGCTTGCGGTGGGGGCTCTTGGCCGCGTGGCGAGTGGGCAGACAGATCCAACGCTGACAGAGCTGCATCGAAGTTTTGCTGACCCGCCGGACTCGAGCAAGATCATGATGCGGTGGTGGTGGTTCGGACCTGCGGTTAATAAAAACGAACTGAGACTAGAGTTGGAGCAGATGAAGGATGCTGGTATTGGCGGCGTTGAGATTGCCAATCTGTATCCTCTCGCGCTGGATGATCCTGCTACCGGATTTAGAAATACGCCGTTTTCTCGCAGGTCAACCTGAGACTGATTACAGGCTGCTCTGGGCGCGGTACGGAATGCTCTTTGTTCCTCAAGATATGCAGAATCTAAAGGCGCTGCCTTCAGGACTTATTGGACCTGTCAGCTTAATCGAGACCACTACAGACGGAAACTAATTTTCATTCCGAAGAGCAAAAGGGTGAGTTGTGCTTTCGTGTGGCACTCCTTCGACGGATAAATCGATCGGGTTCGGCGCATTCTAAGGTTCTGTTTTTCGAATATCTTGTACTGCAGAAGTAACTGCGCAAGCTGTTGAATTGGACACTGACACCGCAGCGCTATCTTGGGAAATGAGAGGCGAACAGGTGGTACTCTTCTACTCAAATGATTGGAACTTTATGCAGTTGCTGCTTGTTGGCGTGGGTGGCGCAAGCAATGCCGCGCTGGGACTTCGAGGACCGGCAGCTGAAGAAGTTACTACTCAACAAATCGGAACGCAATCCGAGCCTTGAATAAGACAGTCGCTAAGGTTAGCAGACCTGGTGAAATCCTATCCTCATCAGCGCTGCAGCCTTTTTCAACGTACTGGCCAAATGGCCGACGCCCACAGCGCAATGGTGAGCAGGCCCTTGTGAAGTCCACTCATTCACAAATCCACGCGCGCCAAGAGAGAACCGATATCGGCTGTTGGTATTGCCAATTTCAAGGATCTCACCCTCTACTGATTCGCCTTCAGCGACGACAAGCTTGAAATTTGTATCTCTATCTTCGACTACGGAGAGAAGTGTAACTGGACCATGTTTCACGCTCATCTCGACCGACAAGCCCCGTCCTACTTTGCCGTGGTACACATTCAGTGGACGTACTTTGGTCTTGCCCTGACTTATGGTGATGTGGCCCGGACCGTCATGTCCCATCAGTACCAGATCCTCGTTGAAGTCGATAGCATAGTACTCGGTAAACGAACCTCCTGCGCCGAGGCAATCCAGGATTTTCATTGCGAGAGCGTTCTTCACTTCGTATTCACCGGCGACAGGAATATGCCGGGCTGTGAGCAGGGATGTCCCGAGTATGATCGAGGTCATGGCGTTTTCATTGGCAGTGTTTCCTGATCCTTTGTAGTAGTAGGCCAATGCATTGAGATCGTATCTGGCGACGAAGGCATCGAGGGCGATTGAGGTTCTAGCGGCGCGCTGGAGTTCCTCTTGCGAACAGTCTGACTGGATATCAAATGTTTGCTGAAATTCATTCACCCTGCAGGCGATATCCCTTTGATCTATCTCCGCGGTGAGTGCGCTTAACTCGTCCACTTCCAGAATCTCGATATGGGTTCTGAAGGCTATTGAGACCAGGGTGACATCCGTCATGATGTCGAGCATTCCGCTGTAATAATGCCCCATCAGGCCAAGCCGGGAGGATGCAAGAGTGGAGCGGATATTCGCAGCGGATAACCACTCCTCAATCTCTGACGATGTTTGTTCTTCGTGAAGTGCGCCGGTGACCTGATGAAAGGGGATTTGCGCACGCTTGAACAGGTTGGCAATCTCTGGGACGGGACATGCAGAGCAGAATGCAAGCCATTCTCCGGTCATAGCGGTGCGATCTTGCAGCTTGTTGAAGGATGCGTAGTCTATCGCCGCATAGGGTTGCAGATTGAGGACGATCACCGGGACACCAGCGAGTTGGACAAGTGGTAAAACCGTGTTCGACAACGAGTAGGTTGTGACGTAGAGGAATAGGACGTCGATATCTTCACGACGGCTTTGGTGTCCAGCATTTCGAGATTTTTGCGGGGTATCGACAAGACCTAAATTAACAATCACCACTCCTGGACGGGTTAGTCTGTCAGCTACTGTGTTTACGTAACCTTCAAGCCGCTCTTTGAGTCCGGCAAATTGGTCCCAATAGGCATGAAGACCTATGCCGCAAAGGCCCACTCGAAGTGGTGTTTCCTTAGTCATCTGTCTTCTTCCTTGAATATCGGGTGCTTCATCTGCGTGCAATCGACATATAGATCACCAGCTGACAACTGTCACGGCAAATGGTTCGAGTTTTATCTTGCCGTCAAGAATCTTCACGTTGCGAGCAGGCCCGTCACCTGTCTGAATATCAACGGTCAGGGCGGTCGCCTTATATGCATCAGGGATTGAAAGGTCGATCGCCTGATCTCGTTTATTCGCCAGGAGTAGCTTGTGACCTGACGCGGTAGCAAATGCCTGAGCCGATACATTGTCTGAGTTTTCGCCGCCGATTCCTGTTTCTACTAGTTTATCGCCGGGGTGGAAATTATCCTTGAGCAACTTGAGTACCCAGTAACGCGCGTTCGGCTTGTTGTTGACCCAGTTCATCATGCTGACGCTTGGGTACTGCGTGGGGTATCCAACAAGCTGTGATTCTCCGATGATGTCAATCTGAAGCCTTGAAAGTTCAATATAGAGATAGGCGTAGAGAGAGCCTGCGAGATTCCAGTATTCAGGCGGAATAGGCTGGACTACGTGTCCGGGTTGCCCCTGCAACGTGTCATCGGCGGAGATTACACCTAGTTCATCAGTATCTGTTTTGGTCTGTGGTGAAAGGCGTTTGCGAATGCTCTCGATGTAACGAACAGCTGTCAGAAATCCATCGGCCTGATCGAAATAGGTGTACTGCCAGTCCTGGATGGTCTGCTTTGCGGTAGGCACAGCGTAGAAGTGGTAGGAAATGTAATCGAGTGGGATTCCCTGCTTGTGATTTGCTGGATTGAGAAAATATTCGAAGTAGTCGGGTAGATTCCGAGGCATGGCAAGGGCCATCCCCATAAACTCGGTATCCGGACTGGCGCGATGAATCCCCTCAACGATTGCGTCATAGCGTTCCGTGTATTGTTTGGGAGTCATCGAGTGCTCAGCTTCTACTTCATTCAGTACTTCCCAAACTGGCAGCTTGTAGTGGTACCCGGAGTCATGCCGGACGCCGTTTTCGTCGGTGAATCCTCCGTTCACATACCAGTTCACCAAACGGTTGTAGTAGTCCCCTAGTTCTTTGCCTGTCGGATCCCGCAGTTCCGTACCCTGGGTATAGTTCCACACCACCTGATTGGGGTCGGCCGGATATGTCACTGGTTTATCTGTCTTAAAGAGCCATGCAGGTATCGTGCTGAAGTTCATGACTGTCGGATGGCCTTCCGTGGCGGCTAGAAAGTCTTTGGTCATGGGATCGATAACACTAAAATCCCATGAAGTCTTTGAAGGTGTCGGCGGTTCCAGTTCCGCGACAGCCAATCGAGGGTATGGCAGCCAAGGCACGTACCTCACGTAGTCTGCGCCCAGTTCTTTCACTGCTTTGTAGGATGGAGCGCTCAATGGCTGCCCCGGCCTGAGCGGTGGATTGACCACAACCTGCAACGTAGGAACAGACTTTGAAACCAGGACGACCTTATCCCAATGGACGCTGAGTTGTGTTGTCTGCTGGCCGTAGGTTGTGGCGCATATCAGAGTGCAGGCCAGGCCAAGCGAGGTCAATCTGAATACCCTGAAACCCTGCTTTCTTCGAGAAGACGGTCTCATTTTTGTTCCTCCGAGGGGGCAAGCTACCACTGATTGTGGAGTCAATTACAAACAATGCTGCCGCCAAGGTATACCATTCACGCGGTGCCATTTGCAACATTGTCTGTATTGATATTTATGATTCGTTAATGTATTGGTCGAAGATCTACTCGCACAGCGCCGCGTGATTTCAAGGATGTGCGGGACCAGGACTTTAACAGCAGAAGAAAAGACTCAACTCTAGCTGTTCCCCAGCGCATGTAGATAAATGGTCTGCCGGCTTGTGTGAAGCTCCGGCAAACTCAGAAGAGATGCACCCTGACTCCCGAACTCAGTCCGTACGACGGGAGAGCCCCGTATGTAAATTGCGGCCAGTACTGGTATTCGAAATCGATCAACCTCAGATAGATTCTGCCGTTAATACGAAAGTCTGCACCTGCGCCTGGGGCAACTACCAAATACGTGCCGTGTGCGTAGTCATAGGGAAATGTAAACTTCCCGTATCCGACAAGTGCTTTCGCGTAAGGTTGAAGGCGCCCGATTTCCTTAAACGTATATTTGGGTCCGATGAGGTAGGTTGAGGCATGAACGCCAGCCGTCTCATTCATGTTGAGCCATCGGGCCTCAGCTTCGACTCCGAGCGGTCCTCTGGGGATGGCATCAATAAAGGCTGTTGGTCCGAGCAGTTTGCGCTGGCCGTATCCCAGATAGTAGCCCGAGAACGTGCCGCCCGCGGACAGGATGATGCCACCAGCCTCCGCGGACTCTTTGACCTGACCGAAGGCGGGGGTACAGGATACCCCGGCCGCAATGAGAAGCACTAGCGATCCAATCACACGACGGCCAGATAGGAGATGGTGCTTTCCTACAACAATTGCGAAGAGCCTACGAAAGCGTTTCATCTCTCTCCTATTTTGTGATGTTCAGGGTCACGTTTTGATATCGGCTGATATCGCTATTGGTGCCGATTGCAGTCACCTGAATCACGTATGTGCCTGGCGCCGCACTACTCTGGGTAAATCCGCCGCAGCCGGTTGCCAGTACTGTAGTTCCAATGAGCAAGAGAAGAACAAGTCCGGCGTTCAGTGCGAAGGCGTAACGTTTGCGGAATTTCCAAAAGACCACGCTGAAGAGCACTGAGACAGGCAGGAAGAATCCAGCTAGGTATTTGCCATGACTGCTGGTGTCGGAGTTCATGGCAGTTGTTCCGCCACTGAGAGGATTGTTGGTGTCGATTGTGAGTTGCACTTTGCTGACTGAGCCAGATTTGAGATTTGAGTCGATGGTCGAGAAATGGCAATTGACAGCTGCTGGAAGAGACGAGCATCCCAAGCCTATGGTATCTGAGAACCCGCTATCTGAAGTTAGCGTGACGGAGACCGCTGCATTTTGCGAGGCCTTCATGGTTAGGGTATTCGGAGTAACGGTAAGGTTGAATCCTGTGGCGGTCGTAGAGATGGATACCGGGCCAGATGAGGAGGGGCTATGGAGCGCATCTCCCTCATAGGTCGCTACGATGCTGTAGCTTCCGCTGCTTAAATTTGGCGTCAGTGTTGCGACGCCGCTTGCATTCAGCTGTGCTGAACCAATGGTCGTAGTGCCACTGGTGAACGTTACAGTGCCTGTGGGTTTCGGTCCTGCGATTCCAAGTACAGTAGCCACGAGAGTGACCTGGAGATTCGGAGCAGTCCCAGTGGTTGAAGTGCCTAACGATGTGGCCGTTGGGATTGCTTGGACCACTTGGTTGACAGTTACAGAAGAGCTGACCGCATCATTGGTATCGCCTCCGTAAGAGGCAACAATAGAATGACTTCCGACGGAGAGAGCCGAATAAGAAATTGAAGCCGTTCCGGCCGGGCTCAACGTTGCTGTGCCAATCGGCTTACCGTCGGCTGTGAAGTTGACGCTACCTGTCGCAGTGCCTCCGTTGCTCACTACAGTTGCTGTGAAGGTGACTGCAGATTGGACGACTGCAGGATTGGGAGTTGCCGTCACCGTTGTTACTGTCGAAGCTAGCTGAACGGTAAGAGCGAGTGGGGATGAAGCACTCGCCCCGTCATCGGCATCTCCTGGATAGGTTGCGACAATCGAGTGGGTTCCGGGGGCGAGTACCGGGCTTATGGTAGCGGCGCCTCCGCTGCCCAAGGATACTTTTCCGAGTACGGTGGTTCCATCCGTGAAAGTGACCTGGCCTGAAGGAACGGACTTGCCTGCTGTCACGGCTACCGTAGCGGTGATTGCCTCAGCTTTTCCGGCAATACCGGGATTGGGAAGAGCAGTAGTTGTCGTTGTAGTCTGCGCCTGATTGACTGTTTGCGTCAGGGTCTGGGAGGTGCTTGCGCTGTTGCCGGGCCCTCCGCTGTAGACTGCGCTGATCGAGTGTTGACCGGGGGCGAGGCTTGAAGTAGAGAGAGTCGCAACTCCGTTCGTTAGAGATGCCGCCCCAATCTGAGCACCACCGTCCAGGAAAGTAACTTTTCCAGTCGGCGTGACGCCTCCTGCGGGCGTGACCGTTGCAACAAAGCTTACAGAGGTTCCGTAAGTTGAAGGATTTGGAGTGGAAGCCAATACTGTTGTCGACGGAGCCTGTACATCTTGACTCAAGGTATTGGACGGGCTGCCAAGGATAAACTTCAATGCGTCTCCGCCGTAAGCGGCAGTGATCGAATGCTGTCCATTTGCAAGAGCGGACGTGGCAAATGTGGCGATTCCGCTTGGGTTAAGAGTCGCAGTTCCCAGGACTGTCGTACCGTCACTGAAAACAACACTTCCGTCCGGTACGATACCTCCTCCATACGGTGCAGTCACCGCAGCGGTAAACGTGACGCTTGCACCAAAGGCTGAAGGGTTAGCACTGGAGAAGATGTTGGTCGTCGTCGCTTCACTGACAACCTGAACTAGAGCCGGAGAGGAAGTATCTGGAAGATGGGTCGGATCTCCGTTATAGGAGGCAGTAATTGAGTGGGAGCCCACGGAGAGTGATGGTGTCGTGAAACTAGCTACTCCTCCGCTGAGTGGAACGCCAGCTTGAAGCATTGTCGCGCCATCACTGAACGTTACTGTACCTGTTAGATTTCCAGTGCCCTTCCCTGTTGTTACGGTTGCAGTGAATGTCACATTTTGGCTGAAGTTGGAGGGATTGGGGCTGGAAACTAATGCAACTGTCGTTGCATTCACCGCTGTTGCAACTCCAACCAGTTCGATATCCAGCGGCGAGTTCACTGTCTGGCTTAACAGATCGATATTACCCGCAATTGGATTTCCCGACTTGGAAGGTGCGAAGACAGCACCCACGACACATGTACTATCCGCACTCAGGAATGGCGTTCCAACTGAACAAGTCGTGGAGGGCGCATCGACCGCGGCGTTGTCATCTGGTGTGATTGCAGTCAGGTCCAGAGCGGCGTTTCCATCGTTCTCTACCGTCTGGCTTTGCGGAGCAGAGGTTTCTCCCTGGCGAACTGGAGTCGTGACATAAACGAGCAACGCCAGATTGCTCTTGATCTCCCTGATCCTGTGATCAAAGTAATCTGCTACGAAAAGATTGCCACTTGCATCCAGGAATAATCCGTACGGGCCATAGAGACCAGCGAGGGTAGCGATTTGATCATCCCCTGTGTATAAGCCAGTTCCGTTTCCGGCGATGGTCGAGATGTTTCCTGTGGAAGCGCTGACTTTGCGGATTCTATTGTTCTGTGTATCCGCGATGTAGAGATTTCCGGCAACATCAAACACAAGCCCAGAGGGGGAGTAGAGTTGAGCGGCCGTAGCTGGCGATCCGTCACCAGAGAATCCCTGAGTTCCGTTGCCTGCGTAGGTATTGATGATTTCGGATTTTGCGGCAACTACTCGAACACGGTTATTCCCCGAGTCTGCGATATAGACATTCCCGGAAGAATCGATAGCAACCGATTTGGGATAGTTGAGACTTGCGTCTGTGGCTTTGCCTCCGTCACCAGAGTAGGTACCTGCGCCATTTGAACCGGTCGCTCCGTTTCCTGCGAGAGTGGTGATAGTTCCTGAGAATGCTGCGACCAGTCTCACCCGATGATTCGCTGTATCGGCTATATATATGTTTCCGCCCGCATCAACGGTAACGCTCCAGGGCGCACTGAGGCTTGCCTTATTAGCTGGTCCAGTATCGCCACCACTGCCTGCGGTTCCGTTGCCCGCAACGGTGGTGATGACGCCGGTCGCGGCAACTATCTCTCGAATGACATTGTTGCCGGTATCTGCAATATATAGATTTCCGGCTCCGTCAAGAGTGACACCAGAAGGAGTATTGAGTGTCGCATTCACGGCAGGTCCGTTGTCCCCTTGATAGCTGGGATTGCCGTTCCCTGCGATGGTGCTAATGATCCCCGTAGTAGCAGTCACTTTGCGTACACGGTTATGGGCACTATCGGCAATGTACATATTGCCTGCCCCATCTATGGTGACACTTGATGGAAGATCCAGGTCTGCAGATGTCGCTTTGTTTCCATCAAGGACCGAGGTCCATTGGCCATCGCCAGCCACAGTAAACATGGTGCCAGGAATAAAGACACCCAGAGCTCCGACGCCCGTGCCTGTTACGTATGCGGTTCCTAAGACGTTACCGCCGCTATCGAGCAGAACCACTGCGCCAGGGCGTGCTCCAGGCGCAGTGGGGGTGAAAATTACAGACTCGGTGCAACTTTGCCCCGCAGTGAGGTGAGCCGAACTGCAGTTTGAGACGCCGCCGCCAACTGCAAAGTCGAGCCCGCTGACACCAAGAGTAAGGAGCTCGACGCTATTGACCTGTCCACTGGCCTGGGCAGTGACTATCACGCTTTGAGCAGTAGACGTGGAACCTACATTCTGCGATCCAAGGTTGGTCTGACCATGCACTACCGCACAGCTCAGCAGCATTGCCACAAAGGCAACCAACCACCTGTATGCGCAGCCGCTGGAGGCATGAGACTCTCGTGCGAGTCGAGAAAGAGCAGGGGTGTGGTCTCCTATTGTTTCTGACGGACCCCCACGTTCAATATGTAAAAAGTCGTGAAGGTTTTTTTCGCATTTTCCAACACGAGCGATCTTAACCACAGCGCAGGTCATTAGCGACATCATGGAATTCCCTGAATTTTAGGGTTGAGAGTTCAGCTAACGTTACGGCGAGTCGAGCCTCTTGCAGCTCATCGCCAAAGGCAAAGGGACATGCTGTCCCAGAAAGCGACGTATCGACTTATGACGGGCTTTTGCCAGCCCTCCACAATGCCTATTCGTCCCAAATCAACCAGTCACACAATCGGGCAGAGATATTTTTTGACCTGCAATCTCTAGTAACCTTAGATCGCACCATAGTAACATGCGTGTCACTACGGTAACCTCTGTGAACCAAAAAGATAATCGGCATAAAGTCGGGAAAACGTGCGCCCTGGATTTCGCCCATTATGAGCGGGTCTTTGGTTTGTCGGCGTCAGAAAACAGTCTTGCGTCTGTATTTAGCTTTTTTTTGGAAACAATTTCTGATCCCAAATGACCCTTTGAGATTAGAATTCCGCTTGGATGAAATTGACGAAATGAAGCGAATTTTCACGAACTGTTGTTCAATTTGAGATCATTGGGTCTTCTGTAGGCAGACAAGCCTACGGAAGATGAACTCGGTCGTATCCCGTTAATGTTGGGAACCAGTCTTCAAGGTGCAGGGATGAGTTGAAGCCAAGGTGTCAATTTCCTATTAATCTCAGAGATTTCCGAAGCCGCTCCCAAAAACTGAACTCCACCGAATTCAGATGTCTGCTATGTAATTTCAGAGCCTGCAATCAAGAACGGACGTTGCGGCAGTCCATGGTGATTTGGCATGGGTGCGTTAACAGGGGTTCTTTTGTCGTATGGAGGCACCGTGGGGAAATCCCAAATAACACGCTACTATGTGCTATAAAATCGTCGTGGTGAATTCCATTGAAAAGAAAAGATGTTAGCTCCTTGAAAGCCTCTCCCACGCAAAGCCGCGCTCGGGCTTTGACGCCTGACAGCAAGCGTGAAAAACCTGAACATGGAACCAGCCTATTGACTGCGTTTCAGGAGATTCGGGAACTGATTGTCCATGGCAAGATCTCCCCGGGCACCTGGATCGTAGAGGCGGACCTGGCCGAGCGGCTCAACCTGAGCCGTACACCGGTCCGAGCAGCGATACATTGGCTGCAACGCGAAGGCTATGTACTAGAGCATCGAAATGTCAGCAAGTCACGCATGATCGTTGCACCCCTGACAAGGGAAGATGCCAACGAGCTCTACCGCATTATTGGTCACTTGGAAGGACTGGCTGGTCGGGGAGTTGCAGAGTTGCCAAAGAAAGATCGCCTGGAACTCGGCAATCAACTCAACGATGTCAACGAGAAGCTGCTGGCCATCGCGGAGGGCCATGGGGGGCCGTCAAGCGAGATCTTTGACCTGGATCGAACCTTTCATAGAATTATAGTGAAGGCCGGGGCTGGAGCACGGTTATCTACACTCCATAGCGCTATCGAACCTCAGACAGAGCGCTACTGGAGGCTATACGCGAGTTCCATCATTAATGCGCTGCACTCCTCGGTGGACGAACACAAGGTAATCATCGAGGGCGTCTTGACGGGGAACGCAGATGCGGTAGAAAAGGGCTTGCAGGACAACTGGCTGAAGGGCGCCGAGCGCCTTGGCGTGGTTATCGACATGTTTGGAGAGCGGGGCAGCTGGTAGCAGGCTTGATCGCTAAGCTCAGTAGTCAGGTCGATCAGTCGTACTCAGATCTTTCCCCATCCGCCGCCTCCTGGAGTTTCCAGGCGCAGAATATCGCCTTTGGATAGACGAACACTGCATTTTCCCGGAAGTTCATTTTTTATTTCCCTATCTTTAGCAAATACCCAC
>Ga0302140_10004444_pt1 | contig 17880 bp, 15 predicted proteins | sample I_Bog_E1_1_FD_202095 | JGI IMG/M metagenome (GOLD analysis project Ga0302140, IMG submission 202095) | Peat permafrost microbial communities from Stordalen Mire near Abisko, Sweden - I_Bog_E1_1 | ecosystem: Environmental > Terrestrial > Soil > Wetlands > Peat | place: Sweden: Abisko, Stordalen... | reverse complement strand
ACAACGTCAAGAGCTTGTCGTTCCAAATGCGTTTGCCCTGTCGATGTTCTCCTCTCCCCGAACTTGGAACCCACAACTGCGCTAAACTATCAACTGGCAGGAGGACCGGGCGGTCGCTGCCGGTGGCTTCGCGCAAGCGAATGTCCGCCGGGGGAGGAAAGTCCGAACTCCGCAGGGCAGTGTGCCGGATAACGTCCGGGATGTGGGCTTCAAGGCCCGCAGACGGCCAGTGCCACAGAAAAGATACCGCCTCGGCTACCCCTCTCGCGATTCTTCGGAACCGGGCGAGGGCCTCCCTGGAACCGCAATACCCGAGTTGGCCGGCTTGCCGGGTACGCTCGCCGTTGCGTCAACTCCAGCGCCGGGGTAAGGGTGAAAAGGTGCGGTAAGAGCGCACCGCTCCGGCGGTAACGCCGGGGGCAGGGTAAACCCCACACGGAGCAAGACCAAATAGGGAGGGAAGCGTTCGCTGAGAGCCAGGCGACGCTGCGCATCGGCCCGATGCGTTCAACCGGCTCTTTGCAGAGCGCAGTGCTTGCACAGGCTGCTCCATGCAATGGTGAAACCTCCGGGTAGGTCGCTGATGAGCGTCCGCGGCAACGCGGCGCCTAGAGGAATGACCGCACACGACAGAATTCGGCTTACAGGATCCTCTTGCCGAATCCTCTCAAACCACCACTGACAGCCCCGGCCGGGAGCCATACCGGCCGGGGCTGACCATTCCCGTCCCCCAATCGCATCGCCGCACGCAAAAATCGTCGCTTGCGTCAATCTCCTGCCTGTTTTCCGGTGATGTACACCACAACCCCGCCGATAGGGTCAGTTGGGGTGCTGCACCAAATGCAATGGACCATCAAGAAAAAACTCTATGTCGGCTTCGGCTTTATCGCCGCCATGATGATCACCGGAACTGTGTTCGAACACTGGGCTCGCACGCGTGCTGAAGACACAGCTCAGGCCCTGGCCAAATCTGACAGCGTTCTCTACGATCTCGAATACCTTGTCACCTATATCCACTCTGTCACCTCCGCTCAGCGTGCCTACATGATCTCCGGCGACCCGTCCGCCATCGCTGGCATTCCCGCCATGCGCAAAGATGCCGACGTGGTATACGCCCGGCTGCAATCTGAAGTGGCCGGCGACCCCGGGCAAACGGCCCATCTCTCCCGTTATCAGGAAGCCATCCTCGCCCGCCGCGCCTTCGTCAACAAGCTCAACGCCGCTCGCAAAGACCAGGGTTTCGAGGCCACCAGGGCGCTGTTCGCCACCGGCGAAGACGATCGTCTTCTGGCCGCGATTCTGGTTGAGTTTGACGCAATGCAATCTGCCACAACCACTCAGTGGAATAGCGAAAAAGCCACCAATGATGCTGTCCAGCTCTGGACCACGAGAGCCGAAACCATCCTCCTTTCCATCGCCATGCTGCTGCTCACGATCATGGCCGTATCGCAAATCCACTCCATCTCCCGCAACATCCAGATCTCCGTCGACATGGTTGGCGCCATGGCCTTGAAAGACCTCTCCGGGGAAGACGGTCACCCCACCACCACCGATGAGCTGGCCACCGCCATCCACGCCATCAACAGCATGAAGCACGCCATGTCCGATGCCCTCATCGAGGTCGCGCGCTCTTCGGAACAGGTGGCCGCCGCGGGCGCGGAGATCGAATCGACCTCAAGCGAAATCGCCGCCACCAGCCATGAAGAAAAGAAGCATGTCGAGCACTTTGCCTCTTCCATCGCAGAGATGAACGCCGCCGTGCAGGAGGTAGCCCTGCACGCCGAGCAGGCCGCCCACGCCGCCAATGAAGCCGTGTCCGCCACCGCGAACGGCCGCGAAGTCCTTGATCACACCCGGGGCGCAATGGACCGCATCAGCGACTCGGTCCGCACTGCCTCAAGCGATATCACCCGCCTCGGCGCTGAGACACAAAGCATCGGCGAAGTCGTCCGCATCATTCAGGACATCGCCGGGCAAACCAACCTGCTGGCGCTCAACGCGGCCATCGAGGCTGCTCGCGCCGGCGAACAGGGCAAAGGCTTCGCAGTCGTCGCGCAGGAAGTTCGCCAGCTCGCCGAACGGACCGCAAAGTTCACCAAAGAGATCGCCAACAAGATTGACTCCGTCCAGCAGGGTGCGGCCCGTGCCGTCCAATCCATGCAACAGGGCGAGTCCGTCGTCACTGAGGGCGTTGCGCAGTTTGGCAATGTCAGCGCTGCTCTCCAAGCCGTCACCGAACGCATCGAAGCAGCGCAACAGGGCATCTCGATGATCGCCACGGCAACTACTCAGCAGTCGGCAGCCACCGCCGGCCTCACCCAGAACATCCATGAGATCTCAACGGAAGTCGGCCAGACCGTCGAGCAGGTTGACCAAACCGTGGCCGCCTGCGCCGAACTCTCCCGACTCTCCTCGGGACTCCAGCAGATTGTCGACGGATTCAAGCTCTCCCGTGGGCCCCGGTAGTCGGACACTACTCCGACCGCAGCGCCACCATCGGGTCCACCTTCGCCACCCTTCGCGCCGGAATCACCGAAGCCGCCACCGCCACCGCAAAGATCGCCAGCGCCGCCAGCATCATCACTACCGGGTCAAGTGGATTAACCTCAAACAGCAGCGACCGCATCAGCCTGGTGGTAAAGTACGCCGCCACCAGGCCCAGCCCGCACCCAGCCAACCCCAGCTTCGCAGCCGACCCTACAATCAGCCGCATTACCGCCGATCGCTGCGACCCCAGCGCAAGCCTTATCGCCATCTCCTGCGTGCGCAGCGCCGCAGAAAAGGCGATCACACTGTAGATGCCCAGCATCGACAGCAGCACCGCCGCAGCCGCAAAGCATGTAATCACGTCCGTGTTGAATCGCTGCGGCGCCTGCCCCTCGGCAACCAGCTTGTCCATCGATTCAACATCCGTCAGCGGCAGTTGCGGATCGAGCTCTCTCACCGAGGCCCTCAAACCGCTGGCCATCTGCTCTGGCGCCATGGCCCCGCGCACCACAATCGAGCCCGAATCCCCGGTGACCATACTCGGCGAGGCAAACGACCCGGCAACCTCTTTTGCCTGTGCCGCCGGCATGTAGAACTGGTTGTGCGTCGGCGCATCCGCCCCAAACTGCTTCACTTCGCCCACCTCGCCCACCACCGTAAGCCATGGCAGGTTTGCCTCGGCGGGTCCGCGATGCAGGCGCTTTCCAATCGGGTCCTGACCTGGCCAGTAGCGCTCCGCCAGTTTGCTGTTCACAATCACCACCAGCGGCGCTCCCGCCCGGTCAGCATCGGTAAATGCACGCCCTTTGATGATCGGAATCCCCACCGCGCGAAAGAAGTTGCCCATCACCTGCGGCGGCCATCCAATGTTCAGGCCCGCGCCTTTCTGCGGAACATACCCCTCCGGCGTGAATGTTCCCAATGGACCGCCGTTCGACATTGGCAGTATCGTCGTAAAACCCACCGCCTCCACTCCCGGCAACTGCTCCAGCCGCGTGCGAAGCCCCTGGTCAAACGCATCCACCGCCGCCTGGCTGGTATATTGCTGCCGCGGCAGGCTATAGCTGGCGGTCAGCAGATGGTCCGCCCGGAACCCGAGCGGCACCGAACGCAGCTTTTCAAAACTGCGCAGCAGCAACCCAGCCGCCATCAGCAGCACCAGCGCCACCGCCAGCTCCGCGACCACCAGCGCCGACCGCAGTCGCCCATGTCCACCACCTGACGACCCTGTTCTTCCACCTTCCTTCAGCGCCTCGTTCACGCGCGTCCGCGCCGCAGCAATTGCCGGAATCAAGCCGCACAAAAGACCGGTGAGCACCGCCAGCGCCAGCGCGAACGCTGCGACTTTCCAGTCCAGCCCAATCGAGCTGACCCGCGGCAATGTCTCCGGCAGCAGGCTCACGCCCACCCGCAGCGCGCCGGCCGCGAGCGCCAGCCCCAGCAGGCCACCCGCCGTGCTCAGCAACAGCGCTTCCAACAGGCTCTGCCGCAGCACCGCAGCCGCGCCCGCGCCCAGCGCCAACCGCACAGAAATCTCCCGCCGCCGCCGGATCACCCTCACCAGCAGCAACCCCGCCAGGTTGGCGCAGCCAATAAACAGCACCACCGCCACCGCCAGAAACAGCATCCGAATCAGCGGCCGCGCCTGGCCAACCGTCACCTCGCCCAGCCCCGCTACATGGGGATGAACCTTGCGGCTAGCCAGTGCCGGCGGAAAGTTCCGCATAATGTCCTGCGCCGCTCCCTCGGAATCCGCCTGTGCCTGCGCCGCGCTCACGCCCGGCTTGAGCCGGCCCACCAGGTTGTAGCTCCAGCCGCCCGCGCCCTTAATGAGTTCGTTCTGCGTCAGGCTCATCGGCACCCACAACTCGCTCCGGTCCAGCTGCCCCGGCTCCAGCGGAAACTCAAACTCCCGCGGCATTATCCCGATGATCTGGTAGGGTTTCCGGTCCAGCAGCAGGGTTTTTCCAAGCACCTGCCCGCCGCCGTGGAAGCGGCTATGCCACATCTCGTAGCTGATTAACGCCACCTGCGCCGAGCCCGTGTCCTCCTGCTGGGTAAACACCCGGCCCATCAGCGGCGAAACAGCCAAAGTGGGAAAAATCCCCGCCGTGAGCCGCGTACCGATCACCTGCACCGGTTCGCCCTGCCCTGACAATTCGTAAGTGGCCGGCTGGTACCCGCCAAGGCTGCTGAACCCATGTGTGTCGCGCATATAAATCCCCATGCCCGGCGCCGTCACATACGGCATCAAACCCTCGTCATAGTCCACGCCTTCCAGCCGGTCGCCCAGCACCACCAGCCTGTCCGGCTCCGCAAACGGCAGCGGTCGCAGCAGCACACCTTCCACAATGGAGAAAATCGCCGTGGTCGCGCCAATGCCCAGCGCAAGCGTCATTACGGCAGTAAGGGTAAACCCCGGAGCTTTGCGCAACTGGCGCAATGCAAACCGCAACTCTCGCAGCAAACCTTCCATTTCGCCTCCCCGTGACGAGCCGGCTCCAGGCCCGTACTTCCTGTCCTATCATCTCCGAAAGTTGTTAAGCCCGGCGAGAAATCCAGCTGGCGCCCTGCTGGCGCGCCCCGTTCCCTGCGCCATGCCATAGGATGTACTCATGCTCCGCGTGAAGCTTCTGGACCCCGCCGCCCGCGCCCCCGTCGTTGCCCACCCCGGCGAAGACCTCGGCTACGACCTCTTCGCCCTTGAAGGCGTCCTTCTCGCCCCCCGCCAAACCGTTCGCGTCCGCACCGGCGTCGCCGTCGAGGCCCGCCATCCCGCAACCGGCATGCCGCTCGGCCTTTTGGTCCGGGACCGCTCCTCCATCGCCGCCAAAGGCATCGCCACCACTGCCGGAGTGATCGATGCCGGCTACCGCGGCGAGATTCTCATTCTCATGACCAACCTCGGCGAGGCCCTTGTCGAAATCCACGCCGGCGACAAGATCGCCCAGATGATTCCCGTCCCCGTACTCACCGGCGCCGTCCAGACCGTTGACTCGCTGGAGGACTCGGCCCGCGCGGAAAAGGGCTTCGGAAGCTCGGGAAGCTAGCAGCGACCGCCAACAGCGACCCTCGCTCCGAAAACCAGCCTGGAACCGCCCCCCGCCCGGCTGCGTATCGATTATTCAGGGTTAAACTAGCGCTCGCCCGGCCAAAATGGCGTGCACTACCTCATTCTGTCAGCTTCAAACGCGGCCTGAGAGCCGTCTGCTGCGTCCATAGGAATAGCGGATCGAAAAGCGCCGTCACTGAATGTTGGGTAAACTAGGGGAAATCTGAAAGTGGGATTCGCTCAGACAATGGGCGTGCAATCCAAGGCAGATGCTTGACACACCGCGCAATTCAGAGCGCGGAACATCGCAAAGGGCAAGTTGCCGTCAGCTTCAAGCGAAAGGCTGATAGCCAAGAGCTAAAAGCTGTTCTTACGAAAGCGGAACCATGCAATTCACTGAGGCCTTCAAACTCGCGCTGCAGTCCCTCTGGGGCAACAAGCTCCGCTCCATCCTCACGCTGATCGGCGTGGTCATGGGCGTGGCTTCGGTCATCATGGTCATCACCCTGGTCGACGGCGCCAACACCTACGTCAGCACCAAGCTGGTCAGCCACGGCGCCGATGTGTTCAGCGTCCGGCAGATGCCAGGCGTCATTTTTTCCGCTCAAGAGTACTTCAAGTTCAACAAGCGCAAGATCCTGCGCATTGAGGACTATCAGGCCGTCCAGGACAATTGCGCCCAGTGCGGCGATGTGGGTGTGCGGCTGGACCAGAACGTCACCGTTGTGGCCGGATCAAAATCCAGCACCGACACCGACATGCGCGGCATCACCTGGACGATGGTCTCGCTCGATAACCTCGACATCGATCAGGGCCGCGGCTTCACGCCCGCCGACGATTCCAAGGCTACACACAATGCGATTGTGGGCTACGACATTGTGGACAACCTGCTGGGTGTGGGCGATCCCATTGGCAAAGAGATCCGCGTCGGCGGAATTCCCTATACCGTTGTCGGCGTCGGCGCACGCCAGGGCAAAATGCTGGGCCAATCGCAGGACAACTGGGTGGCCGTTCCCATCTCCACTTTCCAGCAGACCTACGGCTACAACAACTCGGTTGACATCTATGCCCGGGGCGGCCTCACCGCCGAGTCTATGGAGCAGGCCAAGGACGAAGTCCGCGTCATCATGCGCGCTCGCCGCCACGACCCAGTCGGCCAGCCCGACGACTTCGAAATCGAAACCAACGACACCTTCCTCGACATCTGGAAGCAGTTCTCCGCCATCTTCTTTGACGTCGTCATCGGCATCGCCTCTATCTCACTGGTGGTTGGAGGCATCGTCATCATGAACATCATGCTCGTCTCGGTCACCGAGCGCACACGCGAAATCGGCGTTCGTAAAGCCCTCGGCGCACGCCAGCGCGATGTGCTGCTGCAGTTTCTCATCGAGAGCGGAACCATGGCCCTGCTCGGCGGTTGCATTGGCGTCGCCTGCGGAGTCATCGTCGCCAAGCTCATCACCCTCATCATCGGTTTCCCCACCAGCGTGCAGATGTGGAGCGTCGTTCTCGGCCTCTTCATGGCCACCGCCACAGGGGTCTTCTTCGGTGTGTACCCCGCCAGCAAAGCCGCAAAGCTTGACCCAGTGGTGGCGTTGAGAGCGGAACTGTAGGAGAAGCGGATGACAGGTTACAGATGACAGTTTTCAGTACCCGGAAGCGAAGTGTTAGGCGGTCCTCAATTGAACGTAGCAACCCCACGAGTGCTAACAAACAGCCCCCAAGAGCACCCACCGAGCTTCCCCAATTTGGTCACTTGTTGGAAACTGCCATCTGTAACCTGTAATCTGCATTCGCAGGAAAGTAGCTTCATGATTCAATCGTTCCGGGATTTACAAGTTTGGCAAAAGTCGATGCAATTGACCGTCGCAGTCTACCGGTTGACAAGGGACTTTCCAAGAGAAGAGCTTTACGGCCTGACCAGCCAAATCAGACGCTGTGCGGTTTCTGTGCCAAGCAACATTGCAGAACGTCAGGGCAGGCTCAGCTTAGGAGAATTCAAGCAGTTCCTGGGAATCGCCCGCGGGTCGAATTGCGAGTTACAAACGCAGCTGGAGTTGGCCGTCGCTCTCGGATATGGAACATCGGAGAAGATTTCCGAAGCGGAAGGTTTATCGAACGAAGTTGGAAAGATGCTATACGCATTTCTCGAGTCCCTCAATGCTTAGTTCTTCGGGCTCCTAAGACTGTCATCTGTGACCTGCGCTTCGGGCTCTTAAGACTGTCATCTGTAATCTGTCATCTGTAACCTGGAACGGAGTTCCCATGGCTCAAGGACAAACAAGAGAATCCGTCAAGATGGCGCTCGATACGCTGCGCACCAACAAGCTGCGCTCCGGGCTCACCATCCTCGGCATCGTCATCGGCGTCACCACCGTCATCGTCATCTCGTCGGTCATCAACGGGCTCAACAACCGCGTCGCCGCCTTTGCCGACTCGCTGGGCTCCAACGTCTTCTGGGTCTTCCACATGCCCGTCATCGGCGTGCGGCCGACCATGGAGCAGCTAGCGCGTAAGAAACTCACCATGGACGATGTCCTTGCCCTCCGCACCCTGCCCCATGTAGTGGCCGTCGATGGCGGCCATCAGTACAGCAAAGCTTTCGGCGTCGGCGACGTAAGCGCCAAGTACGAGGGCCACAAGGTAGCCGGTGCCATTCTGTGGGCTCACACGGCCCAGTTCGCCGATGTATCGAATCTCACTTTGCAAGAGGGCCGCATCTTTACCGATGGCGAAGACCAGAGCCATGCCAAGGTGTGCGTGCTGGGCCACGATACGGCGGAGATGCTCTTCGTCAACGGCGAGGACCCCATCGGCAAAGAGATCAGCGTAGAGACCAGCCTGTACACCGTGATCGGCGTCCTCGACAAGCAAAAGCAGCCCTTCGGAAGCGGCAAGAATCCCAACGACAACGCCATCATCTTTCCCATGGGAACCTTCCATAGCCTGCACCCCGAAGTGCTGGACCTGTGGGTCAGCGTGAAGTACGACGACCCCAAAAACAAGTCGATCGTCGAAGATGAGATTCGCGAAATGCTCCGCATCCGCCGCAAAGTCAAAGTCGAAGCCCCCGACGACTTTGAGATCTTCGGCCCCGACTCCCTGACCAAGCTCTGGGGCAATATTACCGGCGGCCTGGTCGCCTTCATGATCGCCGTCTCCTCCGTGGGCCTGCTCGTCGGCGGCGTCGGCGTAATGAACATCATGTTGGTCTCGGTCACCGAGCGGACGCGTGAAATTGGGGTCCGCAAAGCCATCGGTGCAACAAAGCACACGATTCTCACCCAGTTCACCATGGAAGCCATCACCCTATGCGCCGTGGGCGGCCTGTTCGGCGTCGGCGTCGGCGCCGTCCTGACCTGGATCGTTTACTACCTGCCCATCGGCCTGCCCGCCACGCTGTCCGCACTCTGGGTAAGCATCGGCTTCGGCGTCTCCTGCGGCATCGGCCTGATCTTCGGCATCTACCCCGCCTGGAAAGCCGCCAACCTCGACCCCATCGAGGCCTTGCGCTACGAGTAGGGCGGTGAAGAAGTGAACGAGTGAGACAGTGAACAGAAGGCCTTCTTCAATCCTTCACTCCTTCACTTTTTCACACTCTAGTAAACTGACTCTACGCATGCCGCACATTCTCGCCCAATCCGTGGAGATCCTCACCACGGTGCTCACCCTGGCCGGCATGGGCTACTTTCTGGCCGCCCTCATCGCGGCTCAGGCCTTTCTGCGCGCCCGGCGAGCGCCACTTCCCACCTTCTCCCCCGGCGTCACCATCCTCAAGTCCCTCAAGGGGCTCGATCCCAGCATGATCCAGGCCTTCCGCTCCCACTGCCGCCAGACTTACGCGGGCGAGTATGAGCTGCTCTTCGGCGTTTCCTCGCTCGACGACCCCGCGGCCGCCGCCGTCCGCCAGCTTCAGATGGAGTTCCCCACCCGCAGAATCCAGCTCGTCGAGTGCCCCCTGAGCCTCGGAGCAAACGGCAAAGTCAGCACCCTCGTCCAACTCGCCGCCCACGCCCGTTACAACTACCTGCTCATCAACGACTCCGACATTTTTGTCTCCCCGCGCTACCTTGAGCGCGTGATGGCGCACTTAGCGCCCCAGCCTGACGGGAGTGAGACCAAAAAACCAACCGGCCTGGTAACAGCCCTCTACCGCGGCCGCGCTCATTCGACTCTCCCCTCGCACCTCGAATCCCTGGGCATCGCCACCGACTTCCAGGCCGGCGTACTGCTCTCAAAAATGATCGAAGGCGGTCTCCACTACGGCCTCGGCTCCACGCTCGCCGTGAGCCGCGAGGCGCTCGAAAAGATCGGCGGCCTCGAAACCCTCGTCAATCACCTCGCCGACGACTACGAGCTCGGCGCCCGCGTCGATAAGGCCGGCTTCCGCGTAGCCCTCAGCGCAGAAGTCGTCGAGACCGCCATCCCCGCATACAAATGGCGCGGCTTCGTCGACCACCAGCTCCGCTGGTCCCGCACCGTCCGCGATGCCCGCCCCTGGGGCTACGCCGGCCTCATCTTCACCCACGGGTTCGCCTGGGCCGTGCTCAACGTTGTCGCGAGCGGCATGAGCCCCGTGAGCGTGTGGCTATTGGGGCTGAGCTTCTTCCTCCGCCTCGCCGTAGCCATGACCGTCGGAGCACAGGTTCTCGCGGATCACCAGGTCCTTCCCACCCTCTGGCTCGTCCCGCTGCGCGACATGGTCGCTCTGTTCCTGTGGGCCTTCGGCTTCGCCGGCAACACCATCGTCTGGCGCGGCCAGCGTTTCCGCCTCAAACAAGGCAAGTTGGAAAAGGCGGCAAACTAGAGCAGATTCGGAAATGCTGTCGACTCCTGGCTTTTCCTCGGTGGCGAAACAGGCTGCGGAAAAACTAACAAATGGCCGAAGTTTTGAAAGGGCACGGCTTCAGCCGTGCCGCAAGTGGCTGAAAATAAACGCTGGGCTTTAGCCCCCGAGGGATGTTCTTTGTGAATCTTGACTCAAAACCCTACTTTTTCCGCAGCCGCTTTAGCCCCCGCGGGAATGAAATTCCAAACAGACCCACTAGCTCACCCACTCCAGCCCTGCGATACACTCATCCCGTATCCCCGGACCGCATCTTTGGAGGCCCCGTGCGCACCCTTCTCCTCGCCCTACCCCTGCTTTCCATTGCCCTGGCCGCAGCCGCCCAGCAACCCCGCCTCCTCGTAGCCGAAAAAGGCCAGCACTCCCTCGCCATCATTGACCCCGCCTCCGGCAAGCTGCTCGCCAGCGTGCCCGAGAGCGGCGTCACCGGCCACGAAGTCATCGCATCTGCTGACGGCCGCCTCGCCTTCGTCCCCATCTACGGCAACTCCGGCGTGGGCAAGCCCGGCACCGACGGAAACTCCATCGATGTAATTGACATTGCCACGCGGAAGGTGGTCCATACCATCCCCTTCGACCACGGCGTTCGCCCACATTGCCCGCTGATGGGACCGAAAGACGGCCTGCTCTACGTCACCACCGAGCTCGACCAGACCATCACTCTCATCGATCCCAAAACCTTCAAAATCCTCGCCACAATTCCCACCGGCCAGCCTCAGAGCCACATGCTCGTGCTCTCACACAACGGCCTGCGCGGCTACACCGCCAACGTCGGCCCCGGAACCGTCTCCGTCCTCGACATCCCCAACCGCAAAGTCCTCAAAATCATCCCCATCTCCAGCAACACCCAGCGCATCGCCATCTCGCCCGACGACCATTGGGTCTTCACCGCCGACCAGACCAAGCCGCAACTCGCCGTCATTGACACCACCACCAACTCCGTCGCCAAATGGGTCCCGCTCGAGGGCATCGCCTACGGAACCGCCCCCACCCCCGACGGCCGTTTCCTCCTCGTAACCCTCCCCGACCAGAACAAGATCGCCGTCGTTGACCTCAAATCCATGCAGGTCGTCCGCTCCATCCCCACCGGCGAGTATCCCCAGGAAATCGTAGCCCGCCCCAACGGCAAAACCGCCTACGTCAGTTGCGAACACAGCAACCAGGTAGCAGAAATCAATCTAGACAACTGGACGCAAACCCGCCTGATTGGCACCGGCAAAGCCACCGACGGCCTCGCCTGGGCGGCTGGAAACTAGGTGGCGTTTTGAGGTCCTTGTCCAGAGAGTTTTGTATCAGGGCACGACTTCAGTCGTGCCGCATACAGTTCAAAATCAACCTGGGCTTTAGCCCCTGCAAACGCACTAACCTCGCACCAACATCCAGGTTGCGATCCGCGAATATCTGACCGCTGCAGAGGATCTGGCGGGCGCTTGCAATTGCTCAGTCAGGCTCATCGTCAAACAGGCTTGGCGATTCTCCAAACAACTCTTTCAGGAAACCCGCACGGTAATTCACAAATCGACGGACGATCCGCAGGGGCTCTGTCTGCTCATACTCAATCTCGTGGATTTTTCCTTCATCGAAGGAAATGATCTGCGCCTCGGGAAATCCCAGGAGCACGGGCGAGTGCGTGGAAATGATGAACTGCGCATCTCTGAATTCTCGCAAAACATCGTGAATCAGAATTAGAAACGACAATTGCCTTTGCGGCGAAAGCGCCGCTTCCGGCTCATCCAACAGAAACAACCCGTCGCGTTGAAATTTGAGTTCCAGGAGGGTGAAAAAGGTTTCCCCATGAGACCTTGTGTGTAGACTTCGCCCGCCGTAAGCTTCTGTCATCCCTATGGCGTCTATGTGCGAGGCGACGTTGAAGAGACTCTCCGCCCTCAGAAAGAACCCTTTACCCGTCCGCTTGTCAAACGACATTCGTAACGCTCTTACCAACGGGTCTACAGAGTGGTTGCTCCCTGTACTGTCGTTCATGAAACTGCGGGTTCCACCCTCGCGGCCAAATCCATAGTGGGCCGCAATACCTTCGAGAAGAGTGGACTTGCCCGTGCCGTTTTCGCCGGTAAAGAAGCAAACCCGTGACCGCAAATTCAGGGCTCTGAAATTGCGAATCGTCGGAACCGAGAACGGATAGCATTCCCAGTCGTCCACTCGGTCTGGTAGGAGCGTGATTGTTTTGAGCATTGGCAGCTCTTTCTAGGGATTATCCGCGCTGGATGCTCACCCAATCTCCCGGTCCCACCCCTCCAGCACCCGCTTGAACAAGCTCATGAACTTGCCCCCATCCGCCCCGTCAATCAGCCGATGGTCAAATCCCAGGCAGTAGCTCTGCATCGCCCTGATCGCAATCGCATCGCTGCCCTCGGCGTCCGTAATCACCACCGCTTCCTTCTTCAACCCGCCAATCGCCAAAATCGCGCTCTCCGGCTGGTTGATGATCGGCGTCCCAAACTCCCCGCCAAACACCCCGGAATTCGTCAGCGTAAATGTCGACCCCGACGCCTCTTCCGGCTTCAGCTTTTTCGCCCGCGCCCGCTCCGCCAAATCGGCCATCGTCCGCGCCAGCTCCACAAAGCTCAGCGTCTCGGCCGCCCGCACAACCGGCACAATCAAACCCCACTCCAGCGCAACCGCGATACCTAAATGAACATTCGGGTGGTAGTGGATCGCCCCGTCCTTGAGCGATGAATTCACAACCGGATGCCGCTTCAGCGCCTCAACCGCAGCCGCCGCAATGAACGGCATGAACGTCAGCTTCACCCCATGCTTCTGCTCAAAGCGGCTCCGCTCCCGCTCCCTGAGCCGCACAATCCGCGTCATGTCCACCTTGTAAACCGAGTAGACATGCGGGGCAATCGCGACGCTCTCCACCATCCGGTCCGCGATAATAGCCCGCATCCGGCTCAGCGGCACAACCGTTCCCGGCAAGGTGGAAGGAGCCTGCACCGGCGCAGCAGCAGCCGGCATCGCAACCGCAGCCGGAGCGGTCCCACCGGGCCCATACTTGCTCAGATACCCCAGCACATCGTCCTTGTTGATCCGCCCGCCTGCGCCCGATCCGCCCACCAAGGCCGCAACGCGAACCAGATCCAGCTTGTTCTCACGCGCAATCCGCCTCACCAGCGGCGACGACCGCAGCGGCCGACCATTGCCAGGAGTAGCCGCCACTTCCGGCTCAGCGGAAACAGGCGTCGGAGCCTCCACGGCCCCAACTGATCCCTGATCCCTGACCCCTGACCCCTGCCTTGCCGTCCCCCCAATCACGGCTACCACGGTGTTGATCTCCACCGTTGCCCCCGTCTCCACCCGGATCTCGCTCAGCACCCCAGCCGCCGGCGAAGGAATCTCCGCATCCACCTTATCGGTAGAAATCTCAAACAGCGGCTCGTCCTTCTCCACGACGTCGCCAACCTTTTTCATCCACTTGGTGATGGTGCCCTCAAAGATGGACTCGCCCATCTGCGGCATCACCACCTCGATCCCAGCCTCAGACGCATGCCCGGCCCGCGCTCCGTCTGATCCCTGATTTCTGACCCCTGATTCCTCGTCGGAAACGACTGCAACTACCGTGTTGATCCCCACCGTCTCGCCTTCCGGAACCTTGATCTCGCTCAGCACCCCGGCCGCAGGCGAAGGAATCTCCGCGTCCACCTTGTCGGTTGAAATCTCGAACAGCGGCTCGTCCTTTTCCACCCTGTCGCCGGCCTTTTTCAGCCATTTGGTGATCGTGCCCTCAAAGATCGATTCGCCCATCTGGGGCATCACTACGTCGGTTGGCATAGATCCCTTTCTTCGCCATACAGGACAAAAAAACTCCCCCGCATCCAGCCGGATTATAAATTGCGCCGGGTTGACTAAGCCCGCTCCTGCCGCTCTACGCCAGCCAGCCGCTCAACCTCGGCAGGAGCTCGCATCGGCGTATCCTCGGCCGGAAACACCCTCGCCGCCGCCTGCTCCCGCAGCGACCCCAGCCCATCCACCGCCAGCACCTGCTCTTGGAACACCTGCCCAAACTGCCGCGCCGCCACGTCCGCCACCGTTTCCAGCTCCGGAACCGGTTCCGGGGCTCCCCCCATCTCCAACTCCAGGCTGGTCACTCCATGGTCTGCAATCCCGCAAGGCACAATCAGCTCAAAATCCCTCAAATCCGTAGTCACATTCAGCGCAAACCCATGCGAAGTAATCCCCTTCGCCACATGAATCCCAATCGCCCCAATCTTCCGAGCGCCTTCAGCAGTCTCAGGCCCAGGGTCCCTGGTCCCTGGTCCCTTGGTCCCTGCTCCACACCAAACCCCAGTCAGTCCCTCCACCCTTTCCGTCCTCACCTCAAACTCCAGGCACACGCGCATCAGCGCCTCTTCCATCCCGCGTACAAAATCGACTGGCCCCATCCGTCCGCCGCTTGCCGTCTTCAAGCTGCGCAGGTCGAATATCGGATATCCCACCAACTGTCCCGGCCCGTGGTAGGTTACATCACCGCCACGGTTGATCTCGTGCAGCGTCACACCGCGCCCCGCCAGCATCGCATCGCTCGCCAGCACGTTGGCCCGATTCGCATTCCGCCCCAGCGTCAGCACCCGCGGATGTTCCAGCAGCAGCAGCACGTTTTTCAGGCGGCCCTCTGCCACCAGCGCGGCAATCTCTGCCTGCAGCCGCAGCCCCTCGGCATAGTCCACCCGCCCCAGATACAGATACTGAATCATCGCTGCTTAGATTGTAGCCACCCCGCCCCATGGGCCATACCTTACCCCTTCGCCTTCAACAGCGGGGCAAAGGCCGCCCTGTGCTGCCACGCCACCAGGGCCCACAGCAGCGTCGCAAATGCGCCCATCCCTATCCCGCTCGGATTCATCGCAAGGTGGAACACAAGTATGTTGAACAACACCGGCCCCAGCAGCATCAGTCCCAGTCCCACAAACCGGTTAAACAGCAGCAGGATTCCTGAAATCCCCATCACCAGCCCCACGGCATAGGCGTAGTGTGTTGAAATCAGCAGCCCCAGAAACTCGCCCGCCGGACCCGGCGGCAGCTTGCCCATGGGGATAAAACCCAGGAAATTGTTCAGTCCAAAAACCAAAAACATCAGCCCCAGCAAATACCGCGCAATCGCCCCGACAATCTTCATGTGACATCTCCTTTTCTTGATTGAGAATCTAACATTGTTTTGCAGAGCGGCGCCCGCAAAATGGAGCGAGGATCAGAAGACCGGAGAACGCAATCTTCTGCAGAAGATGGCTGCCCGTCCCACCGGGATTCAAACCATTCCCTCTGGCACAACCGCACACCGGGACTCCAGGTTTGATACAGTGTCCCTACACGGAGTGCCGCTGAACGACCTTGTCTAACTCGTCCTCTCACCCACTGCCCCGCAGCCTCAGGCTTGCGGCGGCGTGTCTCTTGGCATCCAAAAAGAGAGGATAGTCTCTGTGCATCTCGAACAAATTGGTTGGAATCCGTTCTTCCAGATTCAGCTTTCCAGTCTGGCCCAGCTGCCTGGCGCGCCCGCCGGCATTCCCGGCCGCGTCGCCTCCGCAAACCACGGCCGCTTCACCGTCTGGACCTCGTCCGACACCGAGCAGCCTACCGAAATCAACGCCGGCGTCGGGGGACTGCTGCGCCAACCCGGCGTCCTCTGGCCGGCCGTCGGCGACTGGGTTCTGCTCCGCCCCGACGAAGCCGTCATCGACCACGTCCTCGTCCGCCAGACCTGTGTCTCCCGCAAGCAGCCCGAGCGCGAAATCCGCGAGCAAGTGTTGGCTGCCAACATCGATGTCCTGTTCATCGTCAGCGGCCTTGATCGCGACTACAACCCGCGCCGCATCGAGCGGTTCCTGGTGATGGCCAACGAGAGCGGCGCACGCCCCGTCGTCCTGCTCAACAAGGCCGACCTCGCCCCCTCGCTCAACCTCGACCTCGCCGAAGTTGTAGCTTCCGTCCAGGCCCTCAGCCCCGCCATCACCGTCCTCCCCATCAGCGCCAAGGCCGACTCCGACCTCGACGCGCTTCCCGCCCAGCTCCTGCCCAATCAAACCGCCGCCCTCATCGGCTCCAGCGGAGTGGGCAAGTCCACCATCCTCAACCGCCTGCTCGGCGACGAGCGCCAGGCCACCAATGCCGTCCGCGACTCCGACAGCAGGGGCCGCCACACCACCACCACCCGCCAGCTTTTCCGCATGCCCAACAACTGGCTGCTCATGGACCTGCCCGGACTGCGCGAGGTTCAACTATGGGCCAACCCCGACCAGCCGGTGCAGAATCTCGAAGCCAGCTTCGACGATATCCAGGCGCTGGCAGAGAACTGCCGCTTCCGCGACTGCACCCACAACGCGGAACCCGGCTGCGCCGTCACCTCGGCCACCATCGACCCCGCCCGCCTCGCAAACTTCCAGAAGATGCAAAAGGAGCTGTCCTACCTCGAGCGCAAAACCAACCCCAGGCTCGCCAAAGAGACCCGCGCCAAGTGGAACGCCATAGAAAAGTCCGTCCGCAGCCACCCCAAACGGAATTCGCCTTAGAGTGCAGCGGGGGCCGATTCGACGCTAAACTGGAAGCTGAAAGGGAAGTTGGGCAGCCATGCGCCCGTCTGAGGTGTTACCGCACCACCGCGAAACCATCCGCCGGCTTGTGCTTGAGGCGGGCATGGCGAATCCGCGCGTATTCGGCTCAGTCCTCCGTGGCGAAGATCAGGAAGACAGCGACCTGGATATGCTGGTGGACGCCGCGCCGAGAACCAGCCTGCTGGACCTGGCTGGCTTGCAGATTGAAATCGAAGCTCGAACGGGAGTCAAGGTGGACTTTCTTACGCCGGGATTCCTTCCCCTGAAGTTTCGGCAAAAGGTATTGGATGAGGCCCAGCCGGTATGAGCAAGCATCCGAAGCAGTGGCGCCGGAATGGACAAATCTGGGCGTGCTCACACTGTTCAGCCAATTCCTGCTGCCGCGGGTCAGGCTCCAGATCTTCTTCGGTGGCCTCGTCCCGCTTATCATTGCGCTGTTTCTCTTCTCGGCGATGGAGCGCGCAGATCGTTTTCTCAACAACCGCGTTGCCGGTTTTCTTGGTGTTTTGAGCTATTCCCTCTATCTATGGCAGCAGCCCTTCCTCAATCGGAACTCTCAAGGATGGTGGACGGAATTCCCACTCAACCTTGCGTTGGCATTTGTCTGCGCCCTGGCTTCCTACTACGCTGTAGAGAAGCCGTTTCTAAGGATGTACCACGCAACTCGTGAAAGGCCTTCCAAGGCCCTGGCGAGTGCCCCCTAAGCTTCATCCGTGCAATCAAATCGGCATTGGTGCTTGACCTCGATGGGAATCAAAGCGTTCAGCACTTCGATGTTCTCATCGCAAACGCATTTTGAAAATCGATCGAACCACGGAATGTGCCTTCCGGCAGGCCTGCAACCTGATTCCCCATACCCCATCCAAAAAAAAGCAAGTCCCTCCCCCGACCGACCTTGACTAACCTGCTTAAATCCAACACCTTCCGCC
>Ga0302140_10004443_pt1 | contig 17882 bp, 14 predicted proteins | sample I_Bog_E1_1_FD_202095 | JGI IMG/M metagenome (GOLD analysis project Ga0302140, IMG submission 202095) | Peat permafrost microbial communities from Stordalen Mire near Abisko, Sweden - I_Bog_E1_1 | ecosystem: Environmental > Terrestrial > Soil > Wetlands > Peat | place: Sweden: Abisko, Stordalen... | reverse complement strand
TTTTGTTGTTTTCTAGCTCTTCTACAATCAGGACATCTTACTGGTTCATTTTCAAATCCTTTTTCTTTGTAGAATTCTTGTTCTCCAGTTGTGAATACAAATTCATTTCCGCAATCTTTACATACTAAAGTTTTATCTTCCATTATTAAATTCCTCCTCTTAATTAAAGATTAATTTCGATCCATATAATTCTCTAAAAGGAGAAATGTACTTATCTATTAAAAACCTTTTTTATTACAATATTTATTATATCACATTTAAAATAAATTGCAAGTATTTTATTTTAAATGTGTAAAAGTTCCCATTTGGAAAATTATATTGACTTTCGTTCATTCTCCATCTATCGAACTTAATGATATTCATTAATGCACAATCAAAAAAATAACAAGTCCATTTGCCAGCCTATTTCCCATCATGCTGCGTCGGCAAATTGACCTAATAGGCGCGCTATGAGGGCAATTCGTCTCCTTGCTTGATGAAAAATATTCATGGCAACTTTGGACTTGTTATTTATTTTCATGTGCCTAAATACTTGAACATCCACAAAAAGGACTGTCTCTATTTTTTGAGACAATCCTTTTTTATCTTTATCAAATAACTATTAAAAATTTTTAATATGCAGTTTTAATAGTTCTAACACTACATGATATTGCAAAATTTATTACAAAGTATGTTGCAGCTATAGTTCCAAATAGCAAAAATACTTGATATGAACTTGCGAAGCTTCCCATAAGTATCATTCCTTTGCCTGTAAATTCTTCTATTCCAACTGCCCACAAAAATGATGTATCCTTTATTACTGTAACTCCTTGAGATAGAAACGTTGGAATACAACTTCTAAAACTTTGTGGTAATATTATATACTTTAAAGTTTGAAATTTTGAGAACCCTTGTGAATAAGCTGCTTCATATTGCCCCTTGCTGACTGAATTCATTCCTCCTCTAAGTATTTCTGCCATTATAGCTGAAGTAAATAAGGTGAATGATAAAATTCCTGAATACATAGGCGGTATTGGCACTAGAAATCTAATAGATAATATCCATAATAATAATGGTGTATTTCTAAAAATTTCTATATATATAGTTGCCATTTTTCCTAAAATACCATTTGAAAAATTTCTTAACACAGCAAGAATCGTTCCAAAAAACATACTTAATGCAATTGATACAAGTGATATAATTAAAGTCAATTTCATTCCATTTAATAGAAATAGCAAAGTCGTTTGATTAAATACTTGTGACACTTTTATAGCCCCCCTTCAGTTGCAACTGATAATCCTTCCATAGAAGTCTCAGAAACAGTTGTTTTTTCCTTCTTTTCTTTTAATTCAAGTTTTCTTGCAAATCTTGCGAGTGGATAGCACATTATAAAATAAAGCATACCAGATACAACATATGCAGGACCATAGTACATATTTGAACTTGACCATGAGTCTGTTGTATACATTAAGTCTCCACCTGCAATCATTGCTAATACTGACGTATTTTTTATTAAGTTTACTAATTGGTTTGTAAGTGGTGGTATTATTATCTTTATAGTTTGTGGTATTATTATATACCTCATAGTTTGAGTATAAGAGAATCCTTGAGACTTAGCTGCCTCAAATTGTCCCTTTGGTGTAGATATTATACCAGTTCTCACCACTTCTGCTATATATGCACCATGATAAAATCCAACTCCCAATACACCTATTAGAAAAACTGGTAATATCACCCTTATATATGGAAGTCCATTGAACAAAAAGAATATCTGAATTACCAGAGGTGTATTTTGAATTATTTCTACATATATTCTACTTATAATTTTAAAAACTTTTAATTTACTTGTAGAAAGTACTCCAAAGATAACTCCAAGTATTAATGCAAGTGCAAGTCCTAAAACTGCCACTTCAAGTGTTGTTAAAAATCCCTCAAAGAATATGTTATAGTCTCTAAAAACTGCTTGCCATTTAAACCATGCAAATGGACCGTTCATTACTTTATATCCCACTTTGCAATTAATTTATCCATTTCACCTGAAGTTTTCATTTCGTTCACAACTTCATTTATTACTTTAGCAAGTTCAGTATTATCCTTTTTACTTGCAATACCATATTCTTGAGGGTCATATCTATCGTTTAATATTACTGTAGAATCATCAACATATCCATTTAAAATAGATGCATCAACTGCAAAACAATCAACTCTTCCAGAATCTAATGCAGCTTTAATTTCAGGATAACTACCAAGTTCAGAGAATTTTAGTTTAATTCCTTGTTTAGTTGCTTCTTCTTCTAATGCAGTTTTACTTGTAGAACTTTGAGCTACGCCAATTGTCTTTCCATCTAAATCTTTAAGTGATGATGCACCAAGACTCTTTTTAACAAGTAACCCAACACCATCTTCTAAATATGAGTCAGAAAAATTATAACTCTTCTTTCTCTCATCAGTTATTGTAAATGTACAAGCATCCATATCTACTTCTCCATTATCAAGAAGTGGACCTCTTGTCTTTGCTGTAACCCCTTGGAATTCAGCTTTATTTTCATCCCCTAAAATCTTCTTTGCTACTTGCTTAGATAAATCAACTTCAAATCCTTCTATTTGACCTGTTTCAGGGTTTTTATAACCAAATTTTGGAACATCAACTTTTACCCCAACTTTTAATACACCTCTATCTTTTATTGCTTGTATTTCTTTTGCTTCAGAACTGTTATTTCCTCCTGTACTTGTTGATGATGACGAACCACAACCTGTCATCATAATACACATCCCTAAGCCTAATGCTAATAATACTTTTCTTAATTTCATATGTTTATCCCCCTATATCTTTATTTTTTTATATATATTTTTCAAACTCCGCAGGAGCTTGTTCATTAATTGTCAATTGTGAATTTCACTATATAAATTCTTATCTTATAATTTTATTTAAGAAGCTTTTAGCTCTTTCATTTTTTGGATTTGAGAAAAATTCTTTTGGATGTGCTTCTTCAATTATTTGACCACCATCCATAAATACAATTCTATCTGCTACTTGTTTTGCAAATCCCATTTCATGAGTTACAACAACCATTGTAATGTTTTCCTTAGATAATCCAACTAATACATCTAATACTTCTTGAATCATTTCAGGGTCTAATGCAGATGTTGGTTCATCAAATAACATTATCTTAGGATGCATATTAAGCGCTCTTGCTATGGCAACTCTCTGTTGTTGTCCTCCTGATAATTGACTTGGATAAGCATTTGCCTTCTGTGAAAGACCTACCTTTTCTAAATACTTTAATCCAGACTCTTCAGCATCTTTCTTGCTTACATTTTGAAGTTTTATTGGCGCTAATGTAAGATTTTCTAATACTGTCATATGTGGATATAAATTAAATTGTTGAAAAACCATTGCAGTACTTTGACGCACTTTATCTAAATCCTTTTTTAAACTCAAATCATATCCATCTACAGTCACTTTTCCTGAAGTTGGCTCTTCTAAATAATCCATACATCTTATAAGAGTTGACTTTCCAGACCCGCTAGGTCCTATGACAACTAATTTTTCACCTTCACCGACTGTTAAATTCACGTTTTTTAAAACATGTATATTTCCAAAATTTTTAACTAGATTTTCTATCTTAATCATTTATATTCCCCCATTAATTATAAAAATAGAGACTATTCTAATAGAAATTGCTTCTTGAATAGCCTCATTGCTATATTTTAGTTTCAAAGTAATACATTCCTTGTATCCCTTTAAACATTTATTAAATTTGTTATATAATTTCAATCTATAGTCATTGCATTTTATACATTCTTATAAATTTTCATAAATGCCTTTTAGATGTTCAGTCAATTTTACATTTTCATCATAATCAACTCGGCAATCAATAATAGCTGGTACTGTTTGTTTAAAGGCTTCTTCTAATGTTGGAATTAAATCCTCTGCTTTCTCAATACGATAACCCTTAGCATTCATACTTTCCGCCAATTTTACAAAATCAGGATTTGAAAAATCAACATAACAGCTCTTTCCATATTGATCAAGTTGTTTCCACTTAATAAGGCCATAATTACTATCATTGAATATCAATGTTACAAATGGTGTTCCAATACGAACTGCCGTTTCAATTTCTTGACTATTCATCATAAAACCACCGTCTCCAGTAATTGTTAGTACCTTTTTATCTGGATTAATTAATTTTGCTGCAATTGCACCTGGTACACCAATTCCCATTGTTGCAAAACCATTAGATATTATACATGTATTTGGTTTGTAGCAATCATAATGACGAGCAATCCACATCTTATGTGCACCTACATCTGAAACAATAATATCATCTGGACCCATTACTTTTCTAACATCTGATAAAATCTTTTGAGGTTTCATAGGAAAAGATATATCCTCTGAATAGCTCGCATACTCTGTTATCATTTTTTCCTTAATATTTAAAGCATATTCAGGTTCTTCTTTTCTTGTAGTTCTTCTTGCAATATTTAATAAAGATTCTGAAATATCTCCAACTACCTCTACCTTTGTTTGATATAATTTATTAATATGGGCTGGTCTATTATCAACATGTATAATTTCTATATCACCATTAGGATTCCATTTTGCTGGAGCATATTCCACGATATCATAACCAACTGCTATTACAAGATCAGCATTTTCAATTACTTTATTTACATAATCCTTTTGTGGAATACCAATAGTAGATATAAAATATGGGTTATCACATGGAATAATTCCTTTTGACATCATTGTCACAACAACAGGAATCTTTAAATCAGTTGCAAATTTAGTTAAAGCTTCACTTGCTTGTCCTCTTACGGCACTACTTCCTACTAATATTACTGGATTTTGAGCTTTAAATATTTCAGCTGCTGCTTCTTCAATTGTTTCAAGTTCAGCAATTTCTTTTGGTTGTATTTTTTTAATTAAAGGTTTTTCACAAAGATCAACTGGCATTTTAGCTATATTAACAGGTAAATCTATATGACATGCCCCAGGCTTTTCGCTTTCTGCATATTTAAATGCAATACGCACAATTTCATTTACTGCATTAGGACGCACAATCATCTTTGTCCTTTTTGTAATTGGTTCAAACATTTTGCATAAATCCAAAAACTGATGAGAAGTAATATGCATTCTTTCTGTTCCTACTTGTCCAGTAATTGCAACAAGAGGAGCTCCATCACTATGTGCATCTGCAACACCAGTAACCAAATTTGTTGCTCCAGGTCCAAGTGTAGCTAAACAAACACCTGCCCTGCCAGTTAATCTACCATATACATCAGCCATAAAGGCTGCACCTTGTTCATGTCTAGTTGTAATAAATTCAATTGAAGAATCATAAATTGCATTCATAACCTCGAGATTTTCTTCACCGGGAATACCAAATATATATTTTACTTCTTCTTCCTCTAAACATTTAACTAACAACTGTGCAGTATTTAGAGTTCTTTCTTGTGTTTTATTTTTGTTCTTATCCATTATTTTGATCCCCATTTCAAATATTATTATTAATACATAATTTTTTATGATATAAAAAAGGAGCCTTGGCATATATGCCAAAGCTCCTTCGCTTAGTTCTTAATCTTGAACAAAGTATATATCACAAAATTATTATAGTCAACGGATTTTAATACTCTGTGGTTTTTGTAGTTTTTTGTAGTTTTTAATATAGCTTAATTCAATACTTTAACTAATATTCCTTCAATAAATTTTTTCGTATTTATTTTTCCTTGTTCACCAGATGGATCTCTCAAATGTTGTATTTCGTGTCTTACTTGCTTAATTTCAAAAAGAGATGATGAATATTTCATATATATATTATTATTTAAATCTTCCATTCCTAAATTAGCTACAGCATTCATAGCCTTACTAATAGTTCGCCTAATACGTTGTTCCATTGATCTGCAATTGATATTTGCTAACATATTACCATAAAGTTCCTTAGCAACTTCCATATAAATTTCTTTTAACTGATATGGTTTAGATGGATACATTTCTTTTTTATTTATAATACGCAATATTACAAGCTTTAATTCATCCGCTCCAGACGTGCCTACAATATCTATATCTGAGAATATTTGTAATAGTTTTTCTTCTAAAGATTGCTGTATTTCTTTTTTTACTTCTCCAACTTTTTGAATTGCTTCAGGAAAGACTATATTTTTAATTACTGAAATAGATTTTTCTAATTCCACTTGTTTTTTCACATTACTAATTACACTAACTGTTTCAATCATATTAATTGGCTTATTAATATAAAAAAGTATTCCACTTTTATAAGCATTTGAAATCATTTCTTCTTCTTCAACCTGTGATATCATTATAATTTTACCCTTATATCCGCTATCCATAACTCTTTTTACAATTTCAATACCATCTACTTCTGGTAACAAAAGATCAATTAATAAAATATCAGGATTTAATTTTATAACAGTATCTTTTGCATTTTTTCCTGTTGTTAATATGGATATTACTCTACCCAGCTGATTTTTCTTAATTATTTGCTCTAAAATTTTTCCTATGGCTATATCATCATCAATAATCATAAATGTTGTTTCCATAAACAGTCCCCCCCTAATTTAGACATATTCAGAAAATAACAAGTCAATATGCCTTATTTAATATTTTTATAGTTTTGATATTGGTATACTAACCGTAAATTTAGTACCTTTATTTATTTCACTTTCTACTCCAATTGTACCATGTAAATCTTCTGTAAGATTTTTCACATGACATAACCCTATTCCTGTAGACATAGTTCCAGTATCTTCATTGAATTTAGTAGAAAATCCCACGTTGAAGATATATGGCAATATATCTTCTTCAATACCAGTTCCGTTATCCAAAACTGTTAATATTAATAAGCCTTCTGATACTTGCCCTTTTACATTAATTGTATTTATCCCATTACATACTTCAATTGCGTTAATAATCAAATTATTTAAAATAGCAAATACATCGTAATATCTTTTAATCGAACAATCTTCTATCAAATTAAATTCTATATAAATCCTAGGATTTATCTCTTTTATTTGTCGTTTTGTATTATCAGATATTATATCAAAAACCTCTGAGATAAGCATGTATTTTGTTTTTTCTACGTTTTCTACTAATTGATTAATGCCTTTAAGTACACGATCATTATTTTTACGAATTTCATGTGCATTTTGTGCAATTCCCAAAGCCTTAGTTGAAAATTCTGGTTTGCTTTTACTTATTTCATATAAATCAAAAGCTTCTTTCATTATATTATTTAAATCATTAGTTGACTTTTGTAGATAAAAAGCTTCAGCATATATTTTTGAAACCATCAAATTTAATTGTTCATAACGTTTCTGATGTTCTAATTTTTCAATATATAGTTTTTGATAGCTATAAACTGAAAATGCAATACATTGAATGAATGCTCTTATAAGTGCTGTTATTATAATAACTTTAACAGTAGATATAGTAACCATACCTCGAATTAATATTTCAATAAAATTAGATATAACATCAAAGCACACTAAATAACAAAATAAATTTACTATGGATTTATTTTTCTTTGCTAAAAGAAATATAGTTCCTAAAATTCCATAAGATATATAAAAAATAATAGCAGGAATAAAACCTACTATACTAATATCTGCCGTGGATGACAACATAAATAATCCAATGCTGCGCATAAAGGCAGTCAAAATACCTGCTATTATTCCAATCAAAAATGGATATATATTTTCAGAAATAGAAAATATAAAACCAATTGCAATAACACCAACGCCCAAAACAAATTTGCTGCTAAATGGATATATATATATCTGTGCAGAAATACTTATTAAAATAGAAAACAATATGGTATTTTTTAAACGAACTCTAGTTTTTGCTGTTATTCTCATTATTCTTATCCTTTTCATTTATAATTAATATCAAATGATATTTTCTTCCATATGCCTTTCAGAATGATACTACACTCATATAATTATATAATCAACCATATTGTCAGACCAACTTTATTTATTATTAGGCACATGAAAATAAATAACAGGTCCAAAGTTGCCATGAATATTTTTCATCAGGCAAGGAGACGAATTGCCCTCATAGTGGGCCTATTAGGTCAATTTGCCGACGCAGCATGATGGAAAATAGGCTGGCAAATGGACTTGTTATTTATTTGATTGTGCCTTAAACATTTGTTTCAAATTTAATGAAGGTTCAAATATATTATTTAGCCACTTGCTTTGATTTATATAAACACCCACAAAAATCATGGCTCCCCCTAACAACATTAACTTACTAATCTTTTCATTTAAAACAATATTAGATGATACCATAGTTATTAATGGAACAAAATATATATAATTTGTAGTTTTTATAGAGCCTATAGTATTTATTGCTTTATTCCACATTAAAAAACATAATACAGATGCAAATATTGAAAGAAAAAGAAAATTCAAAACAATACTAATATTTAAGTTCTGTGTTCTTAATAAATTAACCTTTGAAATAAATAAAATTGGTAACATCGTTATTATTCCATAACAAAATGTCTTTCTTACAATGAAAAGTTGACTATATCTATCATTTACCTTTTTTATTAATATTGAATATATAGAAAATAGAATTGCAGATATAATTGCCATTAAATCTCCCTTTGGATTTAATTTTAATACTTTCCCATTATAAATAACAATAGATATTCCTATTATTGCTATAATAAATCCTAAAAACATATTAATGGTGAATTTCTCGCTATTAGATATGAAATGTGCAATTAGTACTGTAAATATAGGTATTGCTGATACTATTAATGCTACATTTGAGGCATAAGTATATTGTAATGCTAAGTTTTCAGCCCAATAATAAAATGATATTCCCGTAGCCCCTAATAAAAAGAATAATATTTCTTCCTTTATCGGTAAAAGTTTAACTTTCTTAGGATAAATGACAATTAAAATAAGAAACGCTATAAAAAATCTATAAGCTAAGATTTCTTCTGGAGAAAACTGAGCTAATAATATTTTTGTTGATATAAAAGTTGTTCCCCAAATAATTATAGTTACTATGGCTAGTACATGTGCAAATATGTTTTTATTTTTCATTTATAATTACTCCTCTATCTTTTTATTACGACATCTTCAAAAAATAGCTAATCACTATTCTAGTTTATTTTTTAGATACCTAAGTAATTATAAATTTCACTTTAAGATAAGTATTGTAAAAAATTGCACCTATCCTTTACATATAGTTTTTATACTTCATTGGAGTTACTCCTGTATATTCCTTAAAACACTTTATAAAGTGGCTTTGATCATAAAATCCACTTTCTATCGCTATATCCGCAAAATCCATTTTGCTTTTTAGTAATTTTTTAGAATGATTTATTCGTAAATTTGTTATATATTGATGTGGAGACAAACCATTGCACTCACTAAATTTTCTGATTAAATAGTATTTGCTTACATGTGCTATCTTTGCTAAATCATCAAGCATTATATCATTCAAATAATTTTCATTCAGATATTGTTTGATTTCATTTATTCTTTTTAAATTAAAACTTTCATATATGTCACTATCTGAATCTATACTATTATTTTTAATCAAAAGAGATACATATTTTAATAATTTGGACTCATTTTCAATGTGTATTGTTTTGTTTTCAATATCATCAATTAATCTAATTATATCTAAAAACATCTTTTGATTTACCTTCATATAATCAAACTTGATTTTTTCACGTTGAATACCAAATCCTGATTTAAACCATTCAGTGTTTATATAAAGCATTCTGAAATTCCATCTTTGATAATTGTAAGGATTGCATTTGTGTGGCGTCCTTGGTGGAATTATTAAAAATGTCTTATCTGCAAGTTCATAAGTGTTACCTCCTATTTCTGTTTTAGTTCCTCCTCTTTCAATCAATCCTATAGAAACTTCATTATGAAAATGTGCTTTAGATGAGTGCATTGAATTATTACACTTTTTAATTTCAATATCTCCTTTAGTATTATCAAAAAAATATCTTATACCTTGCATTATTACCTCCAAATATTAAGTATTTTTCTAAGCTCCCATATTGGATTACTCCTTTTTTAATCATTCATATAGGTCTTTAATGTGACTTTCATTATTTTTATTACTAATAATACTATTTTTTAAAAATAATACAAAAAATTGCTTAATCACTCTATAATATTGCACTTATTCCATTTAGGCACAATCAAATAAATAGCAAGTCCATTTGCCAGCCTATTTTCCATCATGCTGCGTCGGCAAATTGACCTAATAGGCCCACTATGAGGGCAATTCGTCTCCTTGCCTGATGAAAAATATTCATGGCAACTTTGGACCTGTTATTTATTTTCATGTGCCTTAATCATAGTATTATGTATACTTTTTTAATCATAGGACAAAACTAAATGCATACTAAAAATAAAAGGAGTGCATAACAATGAAAAAAATTTTTTCAACTTTATTATTATTCATGTTATTTACCACATTAATGCTGCCTCTTAGGGCATATGGTATTGACAATGATATTCCCTTAAATAATTCTACTATAAATTTAAAGATGGATGAAGAAAAACTTTGGATTGATCATGTTTTATGGACTAGAGATTTTTTAATTAGTGATTTAGCATCTCTTCCAGATAAAGATATTGTTTTGGAGAGATTACTTAAAAATCAAGATGATATTGGTGCTTCCATCAAACCTTATTATGGAGAAGATGCTGGAAATAAACTTTCAAAACTTTTAAGAGAACATATTTTATTAGCTGGTCAAGTAGTAGCTGCTGCTAAAAGCAATAATAAAACTGATTTAGATAAATATAATAAGTTATGGTATAAAAATGCAGATGAAATCGCTAAATTTTTATCTAGTGCAAATCCTAATTGGTCAAATTCAGAATTAAAAGATATGTTGCATAAACATTTAGAATTTGTAACTAATCAAGCTATTGCTAGATTAAATAAAAATTGGAAGGCAGATATTGAGGCTTATGATAAAGGAGAAGAACATATGATTAAGTTTGCCGATGTGCTTTCAGACGGTATTGTCAAACAATTTCCAGAAAAATTTAGTTAATATTAATTACACATACGTTGTACTAACAAAACCGATAATAATTAGATCTTGTTAATCAAGCTCTAATTATTATCGGTTTATAGTATATGCTATATAGAAAAAGTATACATTACGCTTAGGCACTATGAAATAAATTTTTACCAAATAATATTAGCCAAGTATAAAATTATTGGTATTGTAGCTAGTGATAATAATGTACTCAAACCAACTAATTTTGCACCATATTCATAATCTCCTCCATACAACTGAGAAAACATTGGTACAGTAAGCCCTACTGGTGTAGACATCGCAATTAACACCACCGTTTTAATTTCCACTAGGTATGCTGGCAAAAACCTAAATATTATTAGTATTATCATTGGAATTACAATCAATTTTATAAAACATACAAAATAAGCATTTCTATCATTAAATAGTGTAATAAACTTAGATTTTGCAATATAAGTACCCAAGAGAATCATAGCAATAGGAGTATTTGTCTCTCCAACTAAATTAAAAGCGTCATAAAAAAGCTTTGGTATTTTTACTGGTGAAATAAAAACCAGCAATCCCATTACTACAGCAATAATTCCCGGATTTAATAATACACTTTTTACTGTAATTAAACTTTTATTACCTGATACCATATAAAGTCCATAAGTGTAGCTTAGTATATTAAAACAAACTAAATATGCTGATAAAAAGAAAACTTTATCTATCCCCATTATACTAGTAACTAATGGAATTCCAATAAATCCTGCATTAGCAAATCCAATTGCAAATTTATTAATTCTTTGATTTTTTTTAAATATAATTTCTCCTATAAGAAATCCCAGTAACATGGCACCTAAAGAAATCATAAAAGAGATTCCAAGCTCCTTTAGTTTCACCATAGAAAATTCCATTTGATAACGTGTAAGCATAATCAGTGGATTAATAACCCAAACTAACAGATTAGATAACTGCTTTGTCCCTTCTTCATTAATTAGTTTTTTTCTATATATAATAAAGCCAATTGCCATTAGTACATACATAATACTTATTTGCTCCACAATTGTAGACATAATCTCCATAATATTTTATCCTTTCACGTAAAAAACTAAGCCAAACTTCTTGTGATACATTAGAGTCATCACTATTTTATTAAGAGTTAACGGATATTTTACTAATCCATTACCTTTATTATTTTATCATACAAAATATATTAAAGTTCGAAAATTGGAAACTTAATAATTCATCGTATTTTATGATAAATCAGATCCATTTGTAGCAATTACTTTCTTATACCATTCAAATGATTTTTTCTTCTTTCTGTCGTAAGTACCGTTTCCTAAATCATCTGCATCAACATAAATAAATCCATATCTTTTACTTATTTGACAAGTAGACATACTTACCAAATCTATACACCCCCAAGGAGTATAGCCCATAACATCTACACCATCTTCAATTGCATTTGCTATTGCTTGCGTATGGTCTCTAAAATAAGCAATGCGATAATCATCTTGAATGCTTCCATCTGATTCTACTTTATCTCTATTTCCCAAACCATTTTCTACAATAAACAATGGCTTACGATATCTATCATACATATCTATCAAAGAATAATGCAATCCCATTGGATCTACTTGCCAATTCCACTCTGTTATATCTAAATATGGATTTTTTACACCAGTCGATAAATTACCATTAACTTTTTCTTTTCTTTCTGCATCAATACTAGAGACTAATGACATATAATAACTAAATGAAACAAAATCCACTGTATAAAGTCTTAAAATTTCTTCATCTCCTGGTTCCATTTTTATATTAATCTCTTTTTTATCCCATGCATTTTTTATAAACTTTGGATATTCACCAAAAACTTGTACATCTGCATAAAAATAATTATCTCTATTTTCTTTTAAAGCAAGCATACAATTTTTAGGATCACAATTTTCTGGATAGGTAAGGGTTCTGGTTAACATACATCCCATTAAAGCACCTGGTATTATCTCACGCAAGTACTTTGTAGCTAAACTACTTGCAACAAATTGGTGATGTAAAGATTGATAAATGATTTCCTCTAATTTTTCTTTTGGATAACGATCTGTTACAAGACCAATTGTAGTAAATGGATGTCTAAATACACTATCAATTTCATTAAATGTAAGCCAATATTTTACTAGATGTTTATAACGATTAAATACTACCTTACAAAATTTTATAAACATATCAACTACTGGTCTTTGATACCAACCATCATAATTATTAGAAAGATATAATGGCATTTCATAGTGATGTAATGTTACTAATGGTTCAATATTTCTTTTTTTCATTTCAGTGAATAAATTTTCATAGAATAATAATCCTTTTTCATTCGACTCATCTTCTATACCATCTGGAAATATACGTGTCCATGCAATAGAAACCCGAAGTACCTTAAATCCCATTTCAGCAAATAAATCTAAATCTTCTTTATATCTATGATAGAAGTCTACGCCATGACGCTTTCCATATAGTGAACTATCCTCACTTTTCATAGCTGCTTCAATATCTGCAGTACTAATACCGTGCTGTGCTACATAGTCTTTAGGATCTACTTTAGGTTTATATGTGCTACAATCTGCCACTGACATTCCTTTTCCATCTTCATTCCAAGCTCCTTCACATTGGTTTGCGGCAGTAGCTCCACCCCATAAAAATCCTTCTGGAAATATTGTTTTTCCCATTTTATTCTCCTCCTTTTATACTGAATAATTTAAGTCTTATTACGAAATCTCTTCAAAACTAACTTGTTACATTTTATCATCTAAGCATAAAAAATATATTAAAGTTCGAAATTTGGAAACTATTCTTAACAAAAAAAGCGCAATCACAAAATGTAATCACGCTCTTCTTTGTTTTTCTTCTTTATACAATTTATATTGTAATGCAATCATATCTGAAATAATTTGAAATGCAAAACTATGAATCTGTACAGTATTGCTATGTTGAAAGTTTATACATAAATCCACAAGCTTATTATTAATCATTTCACTATTTGATGTTATTAAAACTATTTTTGCTTTTGTTTCTTCAAACAAACTCTTTTTACGATTTCCTTCAACCATCTGATATTTACTTAAATAGTTTCCTGAATTAGAGAAAATTATAATTAATGTATCCTCTTTTGCGTTTCTTATATACTTATCTTGAAGCAAATCACTTGAATGAGTGAATATATTTTTTTGTTGATATGCTAACTTAATTTGTAAATCAACAGCACTACTTTGGGAAAATAATAACCCAAAAGCTGCTACATTATCATAATGGTAAATATCCTTAGCTAATTCATCAATGTTTTTCATATTCAATTTTTTACTTATTAAATTTATCTGATTTACAATTGATTCTGTATATTCTTCTAATGAATGATTTTCTAAGTAATTAATTATATTATTATTAAAATTCAGTTTATTATTATTAACACTATAATATTTAGTGGCTTCCTTAAATGCACTATAATCTTCATAACCTATGTCCCTACAGAACTTACTAATAGTAGATTTTGAAACATTGCAAATAGCAGCTACTTTAGAAATAGAAAATTCTCCTAATGAATTAAATATAGAGATTAATTTTTTAGATATATGATAATATGTAGATTCAACTTTGCCTTCATTTAATATAATAAGTAGTCTATTTAATAACTCATTCATTTTAAACCCACTTTTCTTATAAAATATTGTACTAATTCATTATTCAAAATATAAATCTTAAAATTGCAACTAAAACTATCCCAACAACTACTGTTAATAATAAATTATTCTTTTTAAGTTTTATATTGTCCCTTACAGATGAAATTAATAAAGAAAATAGACAATATTATACTTGCTATAGATGTATTTGATAATATCATACTTGAAGCAATAAACTGAGCTGATCCAGCATAAACAAGAGAATTATTTGATTCTTTCTCAATTTCCACAGATTTGTCCCCCTTTAATTTTAATCAGCTATTTATAAGCATACATCCTGTAATTTTTTCAAATTCCTCTTTAACATTTTGAAGATTTTCTTCTCCACTTGTGACATTTAAAGAAATAGTCATATTACTTGGGTTATAAGAAGGATTTTTCTTTAATATAATATTATTTTTATCACATAAAAGCTTTGCAATATTAAATAGTTCATTTTGATTCACTTTATCAGATATGGCAATGCTCCATCCTGTTTCGTTACAAAGATGACCTAGTTTTTCTTCAAATTTCTGTCCAATTTTAGGTGATATAAATATAAGTTCAATATATTTTCCTTTATGATTATTCTTTATACTTTTTTTATAAGGTTTATGTTCTTCAGCTTCAAATGATTTATCAATTAAATTTAGTGCTGCATTTTGCTCTATAGCTATAACATTATCAACCTCAAAATACAACTTATCACTAAATGAGGTATTGCTAGTAGCAGAAGTTCCTTCTTCAACTACAAAAAGTTTCCAGCCAGTTTTTGCTTCAAATATTTTACTTTCACTACTATCACATGTATTTTTTCCATTAAGGAATACTTGAACAGAAAGTTTATCTGGATAAAATGATATTTTTTTAATACTCATAGGATCAATTAATTTTTTAATGAGTAAATCTGCAGAACTATTGTTTATTTTTTCATTTAAACTTATTTTCCATTCTGTTTCATTATAAAAATCATCCATAATATTTTTAATTGACGAATCAACCCCTTGTGGAAAATCAAAATTTAATATGATTTCTTTTCTATCTGTCATCATGCTAATCTTTTTATACTCAAAGTCTTTGAATTTTTCTTCTACAATACTAGTAAGTGTTTGTAATGTAAGATCTTTAGGCTTTAAGTCTTCCTTTATGTCATCTTCTGTTCTTGCTTTAAATAAAAATAATCTTTTTAAATCACTTTCAAAATATATACTGTTTACAATAATTTGTTTAAAATCCTGTATGTCCTCAGTATCATTATTTTTATTAATCTCAGAAGGTTTGCTATTTCTAGACTCTCTTTCTACTTCAGAATTTTGTTGCACTCCAAAATTATTTTCACCACTCCACAGATATGATAATTCTTCAATAGTGAAAAGCTTATTATTATAATTTTCATAAATAAATTTCCACAACTCACTTATATTTTCTTCACATAATCTATCTTTTTTACTTAAAACATGTGGGAAACTTTTATTTAATTGCTTTCTAGGATTTCTAATATTTATGTTTATTTCCTCACCACAAGCTGGCGTAAATGTTCTTCCTATAAATTCATTTGATACTTCTTTCCCTAAACTTCTTATAACCTCTTCATTGCCATGAACTAAGATAATATTTCTTGCAGATATTCTTTCTAACACGCCCTTTATTTCATTCTTATCAGAATGAGCAGATAATCCTACTTTCCTAACATTACATTTAACAGGAATATTGAGTCCATTTATACTTAAGTATCTTTCACTTTCCTCATCTGCGTCTAGAAGATCTAAAATCTTTCTTCCCGGTGCCTCTTCATCTTGATATCCTGTAATTACAATATACCCATTTTCCATAGGTGCTATTTTTTCAGCATAAAATGCACTTGGACCTCCAGTTAGCATTCCTGAACTTGATATAATAACTACAGGCTCTTTTTGAGACAATATATCTTCTCTATTATCAGTTGCTTTAATTTCAATTATGTTATCATCATAAAAAGGACTTACTCCCTTTAATATTTTTTTCCCAAGAGAATTTTTTAAATATAATGGGTTATTTTTATAAGTCCTATTTATGTCTCTCACCATTCCATCAATATAAACCTTAACTTTTTTTAGACTTCCTTTATTCATAGCACCCTTTAATATAAGTATTACTTCTTGTGCCCTACCTAATGCAAAGGCCGGTATTATCATCTTTCCATTGTTCTCTATACATTCATTTACTGCGTCAATTAAAGCTCTTTCTTCAATTTCACGATTAGAATGAAGTCTATCACCATAGGTAGATTCAACTATTGCCACATCAGGTCTTAATCTAGGTAACTTTGCACCCTCAACAGTTCTTTGAGAAAATACTGAAAAATCCCCTGAATAAAATACAGCTCCTTCTGGGCTTTGAAGATAAATGCAGCTTGCCCCTGCTATATGACCTGCATTATAAAAAGTAATATGCATATCTTCAAACATAGGAAATTTCACTTCATAATTTATAGTAAAAATCCTGTTTAATGTATTTTCTACATCAGCTTCAGCATATAAGGGTATTTCAGCATCTCTGTTATTCATTATTTTCAAACTATCATATAATAAAACCTTAACTAAATCCTTCGTCATATTGTTCATATATATTTTAGCATTTGGATATTCCTTACTTATAATAGGTAGACATCCTATATGATCTAAATGGGCATGACTTATAATTATTGCATCTAATCCACCATAAGTTTGTACATCTCTAAAATTAGGAACGCTATCTTTACTAGCACTTTGCCTAATTCCTGCATCAAACAATATATTTTTGTCATTAATCTTAATTAAAATAGAGCTACCACCGACTTCTAAAGCTCCTCCTAAAAAATCTATATTAATAAATATCCACTCCTTATTTTTATATGTCTTAATATTATTTATTTTACCATATATATTTTTATTTAAACATAAGTGTTATAAGATAAGTTACCGTAAAAGAAATGTAGGCAAAAATTTTTACTTTTATAACAATATATTCAAATTCGATTTAAGCACAGAATATCCCTAAGAATTCAAAAATAATTTTTTTATTTTCAAGAGATTTAATTCTCTAATAAACCATGTAAAGCCTTAAAAAGTTGAGTTAATTTATTATTAAAAACTTGTATGTGAGATTCTTTATTAGAAAACTTTCTAGGCTTTTCGTATAT
>Ga0302140_10004441_pt1 | contig 17888 bp, 15 predicted proteins | sample I_Bog_E1_1_FD_202095 | JGI IMG/M metagenome (GOLD analysis project Ga0302140, IMG submission 202095) | Peat permafrost microbial communities from Stordalen Mire near Abisko, Sweden - I_Bog_E1_1 | ecosystem: Environmental > Terrestrial > Soil > Wetlands > Peat | place: Sweden: Abisko, Stordalen... | reverse complement strand
CCAGCGCCAGGCATCACCGCTAAGCGATACGTGCCTGCCTGACTTCTTTAGCTGTAATGCCTGGCGCTGGACAGGTCTCACCGGACGAAGAGATACAACAGAGTTACCAATAACCCAAATATTTCCTAAATCGACCTATTACATCTCTTATTTTCAATATCCACTTTGCTACAATAGGAAATGATTTTTCGCTTGGCACACCCCTTTGGTAAGCTGCATTGCAGCACCACACACGACCACACACGCCAAGTTATGACGCCACTTGTAAACAAAAACTTAAAATTCAATTGGCTCTAACTAGTGACAGACCACATAAAGCATCGTTGTTTAACATGAAGACCAGAAACTGAATCTTACGACCAAAAACTCGTCGAATACCACTCTTCGCCCTCTGTGTACGGTCCTCCGCTTAAGAACGAGAGCAAAATGATCGTCAAAGAGCTCAAGATTGAGGACGATCCCCTCCAAGCTCCCTTCAAGCTTTCCTCGCAAACACTCGATCACAGAGTGGTGCTTGCGCCCATGACACGAATGCGAGCTTCGGAGGAGGGAATCCCTCACCCCAGGACAGCAGAATACTACACTGAACGCACAACTCCCAATTCCCTTCTAATCTCAGAAGGAATCGTGATCCATCCTCGAGGGAGAGGATTTCCGAATACGCCTGGATTGTACAATGAGGAGCAGATACAGGCTTGGAAACCGATCACTAGGGCTGTGAGGGAGACAGGCGGGGTGTTCTTTGCGCAGCTGTGGTGAGCTCATTCCCTCTTCACTTGATGGCAAGAGATTGGAACGTCGCTGAGGAATGGACAGGCATGTAGGCCGTGTCGCTGTGCCTTCTCAAACAGGAGGACTTCCTCCCCTCTCATCAACCAAGAAGCTGTTGCCAGGATACCACCAGCTGTTCGGCGAGAGTAACAGTAGAGAGCCGTATGTTGAGTCCCAAGCTATGACCGAGACGGATATCAAAGAAGTGATTCAGCAATTTGCAACCGCGGCGCGAAATGCGATTCAGGCGGGCTTTGACGGCATTGAGATCCATGGCGGGAATGGATATCTTCTTGATACTTTCGTTCACGATAATATCAATGATCGGATCGATGCTTATGGTGGCTGTCTAGAGAATCGTCTTCGGTTTCCGCTGGAGGTTGTGGATGCTATCGTCGCAACGATTGGTAGGGAGAAAACTGCAATTCGGATCGCGCCTTTCCATGTACTGCAGCAGACGTTGGACAGTGACCGCATTATTACCTTTAAAAGGTATGCAGAGGAGTTGGAGAAGAGGGGCTTGGCGTATATCCATATGGTGGAGCCGAGGTATGATCAATACAGCACGGAGGGAGCTTTTTCTGGGAAGATAGAAGTTGTCGACCTGGGAGAGAGGACGTGCGGAGATAATTTCTCATTGTGGACATTTCGGCGGATTTTAGAAAGTACGCCACTTATTGGGGCGGGTGGATATGATGCGAATAGTGCCAGAGATGCAATAGCCGAAGGTAGGAGAGCTTGCTGAATGCGAAACTCATGGGCTGATGGTTTAACAGGGAAGGTGGATCTTGTTGCCTTTGGCAGACACTTCACTTCAAATCCTGATTTGCCTAGGAGGCTGTTTGAAGGTCTTCCTCTGACCAAGTATCACCGGCCTACGTTCTATACGCTGGGCATGAAAGGATATCTTGAATGGAGAACGGCAAAAGGCTTTTGATATTGATTTTCGGAAAGGGACAAATATAACAGGGAACGGCAGTCACGGAGAAAATGAAGTAATGATAACAACGAAAACGAATGGCAAAGTTGAGCTCATAAGCTAAATGCTCCTCATATACCGCGCTAATTTGTTTGGAAATGGAGGCACTTGCCACATCAAATTAAATCATTGTCAGGGCATTATTCCGCATTTACACGGCGAGGCATCATGTATAAATCTTGAAATCATCAATTGTATGTACTACGCCAGGCTAAAGATCAAGAACGCCCCCACATTTTCAAACCCAAAAGTGAACCTTTTCATGGACCAAACACCAAAGCACGAACCTCAATACTCTCCCTGCCAACAGCTCCTTCCGGAGTTCTTGGGTCTTGGAAGGCAGTATGGGGAACTCTTCCTCCTAGTACCTCCGTTCCGGGCTTCCGAGCTTCACTGTCGAAACACTCCAAGAACAATCTCTCATTATTCTTCATTCCTGAAAGGTAGTGCCATTTCTGAGCAGGATTGTATCTAATACCTGCAGTTTCACCAGTTCGGTCGGGGTATCTGTGTTCAATGGGAATGAGATCTTCATCCTTCAGGGTCGACGAGCTGGCAAAGCCGAGCGGATTGGCTTGAACTGGGCCGTTCAATGGACGCCAGATATTAATAATGCGGTATCTGCCTTGCAGAAGCTTTTCTGCCTCCTCAGGAAGGTGGTGGTGTACACGCTGCGTGGCCGACTTTACCGTTTGATCGATATGTACTCTCGTCACCGGCGCTCGAGGTGCGCCAGGAACCGAGCGGCGGATGGTATGATCGAAGAGGAAAACCCTGTTGCTTCCTGGAACATGGTCTAGGATCAACTTCTCAACCTCGGGATAGTAGTTCTTCTTGATGGACTCATCATCTGCGAAGTCTCGCTCGGCGGATTCGGGGACATCGGAGACAACTTGAAAGGCGTCTTTGTCGAGTGTGTATTCAGATTCCCGCCCTCGAATATCATGTATGGGGACTTGGACATCGAAATCCCCGAAGTTTCGCTGTGGCTGTCCGTTCGGGGCCTTCTCGACGTAATTGTGAGGAACAGATCCGTCTTCAGGTGGCCTGAAATAGTTCAAGGTGACGGTGGTATCGCCGCGAGGAATGAAACTGCTCGAATCGCCATTCGCATGGTATGCTGCCTCGGTTCGAGCAGATTGGGAGAGATTGTGTGCCGCGGTAGCTTGAAGTGGTTGTGCTGTTGTCATGATGTTATGTTTGGTATGTGGCAGTGATCGGGGAGGATGAGGAAGATTCTGTGGATGTTCTTGTCTCGAAGGTAGTGAATATGATCTGCTGTGTCTGCGCTGGACTGACTATGAGGGTGAGGTGTAATTAGCTCTAGGATGGGATAGTAGCAATATATACTTGTACTTGTGCTCAATGGTCGCACATTGTGGTAGTTTTGTCAGCGAGGGCAGCCCGAACGTCATTGATGGTTAGAAATCAAAATTGGAAATCGCGTTGCAACTACCACGCCCTCCCCCGCATACTGTACCCGCCAGTCGTCTGCCGAGGAAGATATAGGGCACTCCTTATTTCCGAGCAGGGCGCACCTCAAGCACGCAATAGTCGAGAACCTTCTTGACTGGACCAACAACGTGGGAGGAAACATCCCGGGCCAAAGTGGCGACGCTTCCCAAGTTATCGCCGAAATGTGATCACGTGTCTAGTAAAAAGTATGTGCTCGGGAGAAGTGTATCAGGGTCAATTTCTTGGCGAGTAAGTAGAAAGAAAAATATACCCAACTAACTGTCTGCAAATTCAACCCCCAAAGCTCGCTTTTTCCACTTCCACCTAGCTCGACTTATAGAAAGCCACATACTTCACCTGCATGCCACTCCCAAGACCCCCCACCGTATTTCCATTTGGCGGGCCGCCAACTGCAGGAAAGTTACTCCCAACAGCGACATCTAAGAGTGGAAAGAATGCCTTATGGGCGACGTTTCCCCACAAGACAGGGTCGTTGACATCCGCACCGGTAACAGTGTCAAAAATCTTGCCATCTACATACCACTCCAAGCTCTCCTGGCGCCAATCGCTCGACGAACGATTGACCTTGATAGCAAAGGTATGGAACTGATTGACGTCAAAAGCCTGCTTTCCGCCGCCCTTAGATATCTCGGGTTTGTTGTTGAGATCTGTCGAGTGAGGTCCATAATGCAATGATGCAAGTGTGTAGTCTGCACCGCCGGCATTTTCAAAAATATCCCACTCGCCGCATTCGGGCCACCACGTTCCCGACTTGTGGTCTTTTCCAAGAGCCCAGAAGGCTGGCCAAATACCTGAAGATCTCGGAGTCAGCATTGTCTCAAAAGTAATGAACTTTAGAAGCTGGAATAATGCTGCGGGAGCTCTATACTCCGGAAGACATGTTTTGGGAGAAGGTTGCCCTCTTTAAACATCCATAAAGGTAAGGCTTTGCTTAGAGAATGTCACCTACCGGCTTGCTGGCTTGCTGGGGCGGTTCCTTGGCGGAGCTCGGCTTGGAGTAAGAGACGATGGCCTGCGGGGCAGGAAAATGACTGCTTGCCTTCGAGCCGGCCTGAAGTCCAGTTTCCAGAAGCATCTTTCTCAGGCGTGATGTAGAGAAGACCAGAGCCGGAGAGCCTGGCATTTTGAGTGCTGGAGGTGTATGTTTGGACTTCACCAGTGCCTTCCGAGGGATTCGGGGGTTTGGAGATTACATCCCATTTACTGTCGTCGGGGCTAGCACCCGCGGAGCCGTTGAAGTCATCAGACCAGATGAGGGTGTAATTGTTTATTTGAGGTGCTGGCATGGTGTATGGAAGAAATGTAATATAGAAAAGGTGTAGAAGATAATTTAGACCTTCGAGAAAATAGGGAAAGTATTTTGAAGTCTTGATTTGAATTGTACTGGAGCTGATAGAATGAGATGTAAGAAGACTCTTAAATAGATGGAAGACTCGAAGAGAGGCAATAATCGGTACTTTCTTTGAACGTCCGTTTGCCCTTCAAGAGATAATGCTGACAGAAAAGTCTGGTCTAAAAGCCTCTGACACTATAAAATGTTGTAATATAGCTTTCATTCAGCTTTGAATTTCAGCTTTGGAAAAAGTAATTGAAGATTTGGTGCGCTTGCTTGATTGATTGATTTGTTCAATTGTACGCCCGCTCCAGCAGCCTTGAGGCCGCTATGCAGGCTTACCTGCGTGAGGCTTGTTCTTCTGCCTCAGGTAATACTAGTCCCCTACGTCCCCCAACCTCAAGTCGTAGCCCTGTGAGCTTCAGCTTGGTACTTCTTACATGGCCAAGAGCCGCCAAGAGCCGCCAAGAGCCGCCAAGGCTGCTGAAACTGTTCAAGGTTGTTCAGCTTCCTTCAGTGCTGCGTAGGCGGTGACAGGTTTCATGCTGCTTAGGTGAGTGGCTTGTTCTCTGGGTAACCTCTCGATACAATGTCCCAACCGTCTTTAACTAGTTCGGCATAATTTTGAGGTTGCAGAAACCACCTTCCCATTTCTTCGTCTCCTTTCAAATGCCAATCGAAGAATGCTACTGCAGCTTTTCCAAATAAGCCACCATTGACCTTCCCGTAAGTTCCCATATGTCCTACGGGAAGATTCAGCTTGACGGTAGGGATTCTGTTTGGCATATTTTGATAATCCCTCTCACACTACTTCATCGGTGAGCGGACAGCGGAGGGAAACAGGATAAAACGTAATCTTACATTTCCGTAAGCAATATCTGCAACTCCACCACAAAAGAACCCCACAGGAGCATGGAGCCTGTCGAAGTATTTGGTGTTCTCAGCATGGATTAAACCGCTGTTGAAGATGGCGGTCACAGTGACCCTCTCATCCAGGCTGGCGGAGTACGCTTGGAGACCACCGCAAGATTGTCCTGCAACTGCAAGGCGTGACTTGTCAAGGTGCTTCCATTCTTCTTGGCCAGCATTTTGATGGACCCAATCAATAGCATCTGGTATGTCCGTATGCTTGGTGGAGCTGAAGATGCCCGAGAGGTGTGGGACTCCGTTTGCGATGACAAAGTATCCATGCGATGCTATCTCTATCAAGAACTTGGAGAACCATCCTCCGTAACCTCTGCAAGCTCCATTCCCCCATAAAATAATAGGCAACGTGTACAAAGGTGGAAGAGTACTGATGTCTGGTTGGTATACAGTGTGTTTTGGGAGCGAAGGGAGGGACGAATAAGAGGCTCTGTAGGGACCACTGCCACCTCCCGAATCGGGGGTAATGGTTCCAATCGCTCCTCTGATCATTTGGAAGAGGGCATGCAAAGTTATGTTTGGCGTTGCAGTGGCAGGACCTGTGCCGAAGAGGCCAGTCTGCTCAGAGTTCATTCCCGGTATGCTGGAGTAACCACCGCGGTGCTTATTTTGACGACTCTGCATGATCTTTCGGTGCTCCTCTCGTTTGTGCAGTGACGTTGTACACGAACTTTGTGAGACAATGAGAAGTAAGGCAGGATCAGGGATACGAGGAGAATTTGGAGATGTGTAGTGCAACAATGGAGAAGGCATGCAGACAACCCGTTTCATCGAAAAAATGGGAGACGCGCATGGACATGAGAAGTTGCGAGGACGACTGTCGCACCACAGCTCAGTTGAAACAAACGCAGGGCGCTACACCCCATATGACGAAGCATTTATCTGGTGGGATATGGCCTTATCGTTTTGATGAAATAGGTCTGTAAATTGAAGAAGGCGCAGGATTTTGAATTCGATATTGCTCTGAGTGCCTGTACCGCTGGAGACCTGACTTCAGTCTCTGCAACAGGACGGGATGTTCAACTTTAGAGCTGCCGCTTTCAGCACAATTTGCAGGCCCCAATACCGGAGAAATATAAAAGCAGTTGCATGGCTAGAGTTGGCTGAGTGAAGCTTGAGAAGAAGTAATCGCGTGTTCCACGTGACGCCGTGACGGGGGTATTTTCGGCACATCCCACTAAGCCGTTTTAAGCCAAAAGTAAACACATTTACCTCGGCGCCAAAACACGATGCCTCAGACACAACAATTATGAATTCTTCGCATCTTGTACAATTTTGAGCATAGCATCGATTAGGCGCCCATCATCAAAGCCTCCCACTCTCCTAGTTCAGATCATGCAAAACATCAGCAACAACATCACCGATGCGACAACAACAAACATGGACGAAGCTCTAATGTCCTCGCCAGACCCCCTCAATGACACCCCGACTTTCCACTCACCCGCAAAACCGCGTCGATCGTCAAGAGTCCGACGCAGTCTGCCAGTTCAAGGCAGCTCTCCAAAGAAGCAGACTTTTGAGCTAGATGTTGGGAATGAACTCTCGCCACAGAAAATCAGGGTGACCGTTCAAGCTGGGGATTCCGACGCGGAAAATGCACATCCGGATTATGTTGTTGGTAGATCTCCCTCCAGAACTCGCGCGCCAACGAACCGTAGGAGGGAGCGTACTACGACTACAACGATACCTGTGAAGGGACTATCGGATTCAGAGGACGAAACCCAAGAAGTCGCGACACCGAAGCGGGGCAGAGGGCGACCGAAGAAGTCAACTGGAACTCCAGTCCCGGCGAAGAAGCGCGGACGTGCGGGCACACCGACGCGAAAGAATGGAGGTAGGAGGAAATCAATTGGCGATTTGGTGGACGGAGATGACTCGGACGACATCAATTTCCAGATTGGCAAGGGAGTTGAGATTGGTAGAGGAAAGGGACGCTCACGGTCGAGGTCGAGGTCGACGAAAGGAACTTCGCAGAAGTCTACACCAGCTTCTAGGCAGACCGAGTTCTCAGACAAGTTGATATCGAGTACGACAAGTAAGAAGGGAAGGGGCCGGAGGAAGACGTTGCTACCCAATGAAGTTGTGGTGCTGGAGGACCAAAGCAATGAACATGATGTTGACAATCAGTCCGATCAGGTGCCAGGGGTGTTGGAAGATCTTGATGCCAATAATGTGGACCCGCCATCTGCATATTCTACCATTCGATCAACGACTACAATCGGAGGGAACGAACCAGACATTATACTGGCCATATTTGATCCCGGCAACGAAACGCCACATAGAGCAGGCTGGTCAAGTCCGCGCATTGTCGAGGCTTTGATACCCTCAAGCACAGGGAGACGAAATGATACATACCCATCGCCATCAGCATCTCCAGAGAAGTCTCACTTAAGCCAGTACGGTGAAGAGAGCATTGCAATGGTCCTTGCTCCCCAAGAGCCGGCGGAGACGGAACATTATGGCGATAGCGATGTCGATGACCAGTATGAAGAAGAAATTGAGGATGATGTTGGCGAGCTTCGTGAATTTGACACTATTTTGGAGAGTGAAGGATTCAGCATGATATCTGTGGACTCGGTGCCCTCTCTCAAGGAACATCACAGCAGCCCGGGAAACGAGGTGGAGAAAGATGTGTCTAAGCTGCTTAGAAACAAGAGTCTTCTTACCGTCCGGGAAGCGGATGAGGCAAATCAAAACGACTCCTTCTCGAGTATTCCGGACGAGATCCTTGAAGCTGCAACTCCAGGTAGGAAGGCACAAAACCGAAACATCCTTTCAATTCAGAATACTGAGGCAAACGATTCGTTCTCGAGTATACCACCTGAAGTTCTCGAAGCTGCAACTCCGGGTAGAAAATCCCTCGTGTCCAAGATCCTTCGCAAGAAGAGTCTGGGTTTGGAAGATTCGTTTTCAAGCATAGCACCTGATGTACTTGAAGCAGCAACACCAGCCAAAGGGCTACCGAGGAGAGATCTGTCGGCAGCCAAAGCAAAGGCCGCAGAAACCTACGAAGATTCATTCTCGGCCATCCCATCAGCCGTTCTGGACGCAGCTACACCCGCCGCCACTCGCCAGCCAAGACCGAAGACCGATCGATTGAGTGTGCCAGGCGCACGCCTTAGTCTTTCTCCTGCCAATGCATCAGACTCAGCTGCACCTCGACTGCCAACCCCTGAGGAAACTCCTTCCCCTCCAGGAGACAAACTAAGCAAGCATGAATTTGCACTTACTACTAAGCCATCATCGTCTCAATCTGCAGCACGAGCTTCAGTAGAGAATCCTTCTCACGACTCTTCTTTCGTTCACTCACACATGCCTTCGTCCCCGCCATCTATTGCACCACGGAGATATACATACACAGCTCATCTTCGCCAGCATCGTCAGTTAAATCCCGATGTAACCCAAACACCATCCATTGTATTCTCTTCTCCGTCTTTGCCACCTGCACTTCCAGCTGCACGAGGACAGCCAGATCTAGGCCCGGCTTCAACACAAAGCCAACGACCAACACTCTCTCCAATTGTTCGTGCTGGAAGGGCTCTCCAAGATGTTGTTGTGCCTTCCTCGCCAAGAAGCCGCTCACAAAGCTTGGGTAGCCCGTTCAAGAGCCCGGCAGCTGATAGAAAGTCCTCTTCGAGCGCAATACGTCAATCGCGTCCATCGCCTTTACAGGAAAGAAGGGTTGGGCCGCTTCCAAGACTTGATCTAAATGGAGAACTTGCCGGGCTGTCTTCTCAAAGACAACCGTGGCCCAGCTCGAATCATCAAGAGGATCCTTTCAGCAGCCGTAGCCCATCTCAACCGAGGTCGCCTTCTCCTGAAGAGAAGCAGCAGTACAGTCTCGACCTTCCTGGCCAACGCCAGTATCCTGATTCTCGACTTTCAAGCATTACATCAGAAGTCGACTCCGTCAGAAGTGATGATGCAATGAGCTGGCAAGCTGAAGAAGAGATATCTCTTCCCGAAGGAAGGACATCCATATATAATGTCGCAATGCCGGCAGCCAGTTCGCGTGAGTCTTTACTAAGGAGTGAAAGCAGTAGGAATAGTGCCATGACCTCGGAGCGGGGATATGCCGCAGAGAGAGAAGCAGTAAGAAAGCAAATTGCGTCTGCTGATTCTAGTAAGGTCATTGTAATTGATTCTGACTCCGAAGTCGACGATGATCATGGCCATGAGGACGAAGACTTTAGTTTATTGTTAGAGACGCTGAATTCTTCTTCGCCAGCAATTCCACCGCAACGAGAACCTACGAAGGATGCTGTCGAAAAGCCAAGACGAAGCAAAATACCAAGTCCGTGGAGAAAGAATAGTAAACGACTAGTTTACAGCGACGAGCTTTCTCGCCTTGAATCTCCCATTGCAGATAGAGTTGCGCTTGCAAAGGATCTTGCTGTTGAAGCTACTTGTCAGCCAATTACAGTTCGACGAATTGAGACACCAGTTTACAGCGATGAGGTGGATCCTGCTGATCTCTCTGGATGGCAAATCCCCCAGAAGTCCAACTTCAAGCCTCGAGTCCGCGAGAGCAATCTTGATCTCTCGGCATTGCTTGCTTCGCCAGAAAAGCCTCTTCCGAGACTCACAACGAGCTCGAGACAGGCTTCTTTTCAACGACAATCTTCTTCGTCTCAAGCGTCATCCGATGAGAAGGTTGCAGAAAGATCACATTTACCTGAGACGAGATCTGGGTTAGTCACTGGATTCACACCGATCCCTCAAAAATCTGGATTCAACCCACGAGCTCGAGCAGAACTCTCCTCTTCTCCCATAAAGGAAACGTCTTTTGCTCCCAATATTTTCGGTGGACCTATGAAATCCAACTCGACGCGTCCTGCCAGCAGATTGCCGCAGCCTTCGTCACCAGCCTCAAGACCGCTCAGCAGCTCCTCCCCGAGCAGAACCAATAGTCTTCCAGCCCAGCATACGCCGTCCGTTCAAATTGCCTCATCAGTATGCAGTGAGGAGGCTGAGTCTTCCTCCTTGATTTCCAATGAGGAGAAGGAGAACCAGCCAATGCAAGCTAGAACATTGAAATGGACTGAAACCTTGCGGCTTCAATCAGCGACCGCGTTTGTACAAGCACCTCTGCCAACAACATCACCAACCAAGTCCTGTCTGCGCTCGCCTCTGAAGACCCCTTCTGCTAACTACGGCCCTGGAAATGCAAGTCCAAGCAAAGGAGTAACGTTCGTTTCCTCCTCACCCATCCCTGAATCACCAGTCACTGCACCCTTGTCCTCAACAAAATGGTCAAAAGACCATTGGTGCGTGCTAGACTCTATACTCCAATCATGGAAGCCGGAGAACCAATCATCGCCTTCCTCTTCTGTATCTTCAGGCGCCAATTCCGGGGAAGGAAGCAGGAGCGAGCAACCAAGGAAGAGAAGAAATTCAACAAGGGTAATCAGTAAATTGCTGGGGAAGAAGGTTTCAGCTCAGGGAGAGAGCATGCGTTTCGAGCAGTGGCATCTCGAGGCTGTGGATGAGTTCCGTGGTTGTGTGCCAGGTTGGGAAGAGAAGGTTGTCGCAACGAGGGTGTTTGCTTTGATTGTAGGAGAGGAAAGAAGGGCTTTGGGATTGGTTGGGTCGAGTACGGAAGATGACTGGCGTGAGAAAGCGTAGTAGAAAACGCGTGCCTTAAATTGTACATATGCGAGGTGTGGATTTCATTTGTTGATAGGACGGATTGATTATTGATGGAGATTAGCATGTTGGAGTCAATGGAAGAAACCTTTTGGATAGCCAAGTTCTCCAATCACAACGTTTGATTTTCATTCCACCTTGATCTGCGCCTCTAGTGTACAGTCCATATGCCACTTCCGCCACCGTTTAGCTCTCTATTCAAGCATAGAAGCTTGATTAGTATAAAGCACATCCACTACGCTGCTCAACTTCTCAATCGTCGCCAATGCAGAATCATAGCCCTCGTCTCTCTCCGTCTCATCATAGATAATCAAACACCCTGCACCTTGGTCCAGAACCCCGATAATAACCTTGTCCAGGATCATCTGGCTTAGCTTTCGCTCTACTTGTTGTGTGTCGAGTCCGACCATTTTAGCAATGTGCTCGATCTCAACGCGGGAAAAGGGCTCAATGACTTTAATAAGATTTTGCTCGAGCATGGCATCGTAGAGGCGGCGCAGATGGTTGCGGATGAAAGGGTCGCTGCCGAGTTCGTGGCGGTAGTCGCCAAGGGCTTTCTCGTATTCCTCAAGGGAGCGATTGGAATGGGCACGAGCGACGGCTTTCATGGCTTCCAGGTTCTTGCCAGCATATTTCAGGGCCTGCTTGGATGTCATGAGCTGGTTGACATCGTCGGCCAGGTTGAGCATGATCTTGCAAAGAAGCATGTATTGAAGCGCTGCAGTCGCTTTCTCGGGCTCGTCTTGGGTGTGGTATCCGTCTAAAGCTTCGATGAAGTACGAGAAAGCGGTATTGAAATCCTTGTCTTCTGCATGGAGCTTGCCAGACTGCATGTCCAATCCTGCTTGAAGAAGAGGTGGCGTATAGACTGATGCTGCAGATGTTCGAGCACTGGTCAAAGCAGCGCGACCTTTGGCTACATTTCCCAGTGCATGGTAAACGCGCGATTCCAGAAGTTGCACTTCCACGAGCACAAGCTTGTCATCCAAGCGCTTCAGCTCCTTCAGCAGGCTATTGATGAGAGTCAAGGCATCGTAGTAGGATGCTTTGGTCATGTAAAGTTGGACGAGACGGGTTTCGAGGTTCTGTCGAAGGAATCCACGACGTTCGGAGGTGGCCCATTCGATACATGACTTCGTGACAGAGATTTGGGTATCTGTGGAATTGGGGATCGCATGGAAAAGGTCAAGAAGTTGTCGGACTGTACACCCCATAATCAGTACCTCAGCTTCAAATAAACAATCTTCATCCACCCATACCTAGCTTTGCTGTCTTGGCCTTCGCGAAGGAGGATAACACTGTCCGACTCGTGGTGACCAGATCTACCAGCTCATCTGACTTCCTACACATCATTAGCAGTGCTTCTCCAAGCAATCTCCATTGAGTGGCTCACTTCTCATCTCGATACAGCTCTCCTAAACTGACCAGCGCAGTCTCATATTCCCGTACGGCGGCGTCTGAAGTCACTGAGGGAGGTTTGGAGATGATCTCTTTGTACAGAGCTTCTGCTTTCCTTGGGTCCGTCTTCGTCAACCCCTTTGCCTCCTCTATCCTCGGTGAATTCGCTGGTGCCATCTTGAGATGCTGAAGATGGATGTATGGTTGTGAAGGGGGATATGTTTAGGACCCAGGCGGAAGCTTGGGACGCGGCTGCGACTGGCGCTAAAATTCCCCCTGCACGAAAATGTTCAGCCTCCCGTAATTTTTTGACGACCAACAACCACTTATCGAGGAACTCAAGAAGGTGGCAACCAACAACTAATAGCAAAGATGGTGAGCAATATGCCTTCGGGGGATTTTTTAATATTATGCTAATCAGTATTCTTCCTAGAAAATCAAGGCTCTCTCCAGACCCTCGTCGTCTGCCCAGGCGCCTGGGTCGCATGTTCAAAGACAACCCCGCAATCTCGACCCAGCTCTTCACCCCTTCGAAAGAGCACGGGAATATACCAAGGCCCTCAATGCAACGAAAATGGAGCGCATGTTTGCGGCGCCTTTCATAGCCCAGCTTGGAAAGGGTCACGTTGATGGGGTTTATACTCTTGCGAAGGATCCGAATTCCTTGCAAAGATTTGCTTCCGGGTCGGGAGACGGGATTGTTAAAGTTTGGGATCTGACAAGCAGAGAGGAGATCTGGAATACGCAGGCTCATGAAAATATCGTGAAGGGAATGTCATGGACCAGGGACAAGAAACTGCTCACCTGCGCCGCGGACAGAACGATCAAACTCTTCGACCCATACAACACACCTTCTGGAGCTGCGCCAGCGGCAACTTGGCTGGGAGCCAATGCATTCACAAGTATATCTCATCATCGATCAAACGACTCCTTTGCTGTGGCTTCCTCGGTCATTTCGATTTACGATCTGGAAAGGCAAAACGCACCGCCAGAGGTTCTCCAGTGGCCAACGTCTACCGACACAATTACATGCGTAAAATTCAACCAAGTTGAGACCTCGATACTAGCCTCAGCCGCAACCGATCGCTCGATTGTCCTTTATGATCTGCGAACGTCGACCCCGGTGAAGAACACGATTCTAAATTTTGCGTCGAACTCCATTTCCTGGAATCCAATGGAGGCTTTCAATTTCGCTGTTGCTTCGGAGGATCATAATATCTACATCTTTGACATGCGAAAGATGGACAGAGCACTCAACGTACTTAAAAATCACGTGGCGGCTGTGATGGATGTCGAATTCAGTCCGACCGGTGAGGAGCTTGTTAGCGCATCGTATGACCGGACTGTGCGACTGTGGAGCCGGATGCAGGGCCACTCACGAGATATCTACCATACGAAGAGAATGCAGAGAGTGTTCTCCGTCAAGTGGACGCCGGACTCGAAATTCATTCTTTCAGGGAGTGATGACGGGAATATCAGACTTTGGCGAGCTCAAGCCTCGAAGCGGGAAGGCATCAAATCTGCTAAGCAAAGAACAGCGCTGGAGTATAACGAAGCTTTATCAGAACGATACGCACACATGCCTGAAATCCGACGGATCAAGCGACACAAGCACATACCAAAGGTGGTCAAGAAAGCCGGTGAGATTAAGAGCGAGGAGCTTAAGGCTATCAAGCGGAGAGAGGAGAATGAGAGGAAACATACCAAGAAGCAACATCAAAAGAGGAAGAGTGAGAGAGAGAAGATGGTGTTGGCTTCGGAAAAGTGATTTGTACATGGCGAAATGGAGGGAAATTGGCGTTAGAGAAATCTTAGCATTGACATGGCGCTGGAGAATGCATTGCTGCATGGAAATACCAAGGAGACTGTTTGTAGCTCTGAAACTACTTTGATACCACTGTTATGTCCTGTTATTTTTGTGAAGATGCTTCCAACAATTTCCTTTCCCTCTTTTTATGTGTACTCAGAGTATGGCCAGACATTGCTATAATCATGGTTCAATGTCCCATGCCTGCGAGAAGAATTATGAAGAAAATCTACCTAGATTTCTATCACATAAAACGAGATCGAGAAGTACTAGATTGTTTGAATCAAATCCACTGCAAGCACCAAAGCCTGGACTATGCGGCAAAAAGCAAGATTTGAATGTCCCAATTATTCTGGAACAGCACCCTTTGAATTAAGTTTTCCTTTTCAATCTAGGGCCCCAGTTTTACCCCTGACCCGTATTAAGATAAAAGAATGTTCCTAGTTAGACGGAACAATCCAAATCTCTTCCAACCACTCCTCCTCTACTTCCCGACATTTCACAACATACCTCATCATCGCCTCCCCTCAGTTTCCTTCTTCCCAATCGGTTATCATCGGATCTTCGGCTTTTGAACTATCCGTGAAATGCTCGGATAACATAGAATAACGAGTTTCGGCAAAAACAAAACATCGGCTTTGTAGTTCAATGGGTTAGAATACCAACCACAAGTTGCTTTCGCAATATCGTTATTCAGTCTGTTTAGTTTGTTCTTTGCTTGCTTCTCGGGTTGTTTGGCGTTTGTGCATAGTTGGAGATGGAGATTCGATGCCTTCCAAAGCCGCAAGATTTTTTGTATTTCATAACTTTTTTTGCTACTAAGGCAAAGTGACAAATTTTTGGTACTGGAATTCTTTGAGAAAGCAAAGTCAGTGTTAAGCGAGTGTCGTCCGATATCGCATGAGATGTTAGTAGAGAGTAGTGAAGACTGCTTTTGCTTGTTATAAAAATGAGACTCTCGCTACCATGTTCTAGTGAGCCATTGTCCTTGAGCCTGCTTGAGCAATGTAATCTTAGGTTGAGAATTAGATAAAACCTTGTCATGATTAATGGGCAGACAGCAAGAACTTTAATAGTTGATTACATGGTATGTGCAAATTTACTTCAGCTTTGATAGTATGAAGAAGCCTAATGAAATAATGAATCTACTTTTGACAAAAATTGATATGGTACCCATTTCAAATCAGGGTTTCAGTGTTCGGAGTAAGAAACCATATTCAAATAAGGCTGATGGGTTACAGGCATGAGCATCAAAGCCAGGTGGGAAAACTATAAAGCAGTTTTGCTGGAGGACTTTCCTTGCATTCTTCTATGATTAATCAAGAGAGTACGGAAGATAGTTCCAACAGCGAAGTTTGGGTGTAATCAAAGCAAGCAAATGCAGAGCAAAGGGTGGTATCATTTGGAAACATACTAACGCCTGTGATATGCTAGAAATCCCAAACTCCAAAGGCTCATCTAGGACACACACCTCTTCCGATGGCTACTCCTCCATGTCTACATTTTCGGCTTGTCTTTCAACTTCTTTCCTAGCTTCAATAGCACTCTCACTCATAGCATTCCTCTCTGCTTCTCCATCTGGCTTTCCCAACACTTCGGCAATGATTTCGCATATCTCCCGCTGCAGCTCTTCTCCAGGAAATCTTGCTTCCATCTCCTCAACGATGGTGTTCAGATTTTCTGGTCTGATAGGTCTGAGATTGAGGATCATGAGAAATTCAGCTTTGGTGAAGTCATAAGGTCGGAGGTGTTCGAAGAGTGTTCGGATGGTGTGCTCGTTATAAGGGAAGGGTTTGGATCCAAGAGGAGAGGGAGCTTCGTGGAAATAGTCAAGCAGCTGCAAGGCCTTAAGTCAGCTGCAGAACTATTATGTGATTTGGACCAATCTCACCTCTTTGACGACAGTCTCAAGGTTCCCCGGTCTTCTCCCTTGCATTTCTTTCTTCGCATATCTGGCCCTTTGATCCGTCAGATGTGTGTAGACTTCGTAGTTCGTCAGCGTTGCTGACTGAGCTTCGAGGATCTTCATTCTTTTTGCAAAATGTCAACAATCTTGCTCTGCAAAGACAAGCTGTGATCTCGAAATGTTGGAGCTCTAACATCCATGGGAGCAAAATTCTGCCACTTTGACCGCTCACCCCACCAAGACTTTCGCCGGAAACGGAATAGCCGAATAATTCTAGCTGCAAAACCTTACTTGCCCATGAAACTTTTGAAAGGCGACATAAAATTTGATATCAACCCACCCGCCTCCTCAAATGGACTGCAAACTCCAAGAAACGCGTGGCCGCCGTCCCTCGTCATAGCATCCATCCATCTCTCATCTCTTCTAATTTCCACCATCCTCCCCACCATCGGCCCTTCGTTCTTTGTTACCGCGGCTCTATCTCAGCCCACTCTCTAATATCCCGCAATCCACCGACAGGTATCTCCAGCCTCAATCACAACATCCTCCAGCCTCATTCCAGCTCTCAACCATGGTTCGTAACATCGTCGTCCTCGGGGGAAACTCCCACCCTGCTCTTGTCGATATTATCTCGAACACGCTCGGTGTTCCTCCCTGCAATCGAATCCTGAGTAAATTTTCTGTCGGAGAAAGCCGCCTCGAGATTCAGGACTCAGTCAGAGGCAAAGATGTCTACATCATCCAATCTGGAAGTGGTAAGGTCAATGACAATTTCATTGATCTCTGCATTATGATCTCTGCCTGCAAGACTGGATCCGCAAAGCGAGTCACTGCTGTCCTTCCTTTGTTCCCCTATTCTCGACAACCCGACTTGCCCTATAATAAGATCGGAGCACCCCTGTCGAAAGCTCCCACGGAAGTCAATCGAGGTGACTTCACATTCGAAAGCCGTCCTTCCACTCCTGGCCCCGGTCAGCCTCAAAGTGCTGGCCTCAGCAATGGTAGCGGCATGGATGGACTACAAAGAAAGCTGGTGAAGACGTCTCTGGAGCAACAAAATGGAAACTCGTACACGAACGGCATTACTCCCCCACGAAGATCTGACACAATTGACTCCTCGTCATCCTTGACCAATGGTCGAGGACGCGGTAGCTCTTCAGGATCCCAGACAGGTCCTGCGTTTACCACTCACGATATGGACCCTTCTATGCTTACTAAGGAAGCAAAAAGTGTGTTTCAGGCCAAGCCAGGATACAAGCAATGGGTTGCTCAGGCTGGAACGCTCGTGGCAGATCTTCTTACGTGTGCTGGCGCTGATCACATCATTACCATGGATCTCCATGATGCTCAGTATCAAGGTTTCTTCGACATTCCGGTGGATAATCTCTATGGAAAAGGACTGTTGAAACACTACATCCGGACAAAGATTCTCGATTACAAGGATGCCGTTATTGTTAGTCCAGATGCTGGTGGTGCGAAGAGGGCAACGGCAATCGCGGATGACCTGAATATGGAATTCGCATTGATCCACAAGGTAAAACTTCCTTTAATTCTCTACTTGCGCAAACTCATTTCCCCTTAGGAACGTCGTCCCACACGTATCACAGACCGACAAAATGCCACTATGATGCTCGTGGGAGATGTTGCG
>Ga0302140_10004440_pt1 | contig 17891 bp, 22 predicted proteins | sample I_Bog_E1_1_FD_202095 | JGI IMG/M metagenome (GOLD analysis project Ga0302140, IMG submission 202095) | Peat permafrost microbial communities from Stordalen Mire near Abisko, Sweden - I_Bog_E1_1 | ecosystem: Environmental > Terrestrial > Soil > Wetlands > Peat | place: Sweden: Abisko, Stordalen... | reverse complement strand
CAAGAAGACTGGAAGTCCTATTGTTTTATGTATAAAATGTGATTCAGATATGATAATTAAAAGGTGATGCCACACTGATTGATGGAGCATCACTTTAATACTCGACCGTAGGGAGATTTTGTTCTTGGAATGTTAATATCACTTTCAGAAAATTATGAGGTTAAATCTAACAAAGAAAGTGGTTATGGAAAATGCGATGTTTATGATAATTCCAAAAGATGTTCCTAAAATAGGAATAATTATTAAATTTAAAAAAATTGATGATTTTTTAGATGATACTATAAAAGAAGCAACTACAGTGGCATTAAAACAGATAGAAGACAAAAAAATATGAAACGGAGCTATTGGTTAAAGGGGTAAAAGATATAATAAAACTTGCAATTGTATTTAAAGGTAAAGCAGTTAAAGTTACACAAGGAACTAGGTAAAAGATTATATGAAACCTATATAAACTTGATATGAGAGGATTAACATATGAATTTAGAATTATCCGCAAAAGAAAACTCATTAAATATAATAAATAGAAAAAGAATAAATGATAATATTAGTGCTGCCATAGAAAATAATAAAATAGTGTACTTATTTGCTCCAATAGCATGGGGGAAGACAATTGCTGTGAAAAATTATGCTAATGTTTGTGGGGAAAAAGTTAAATGGGTTGATTTAAGAAATAAATCATTCTTTATAAATGATTTATCTCTTGAAGAAGACATTTCTAGTTCAATAATTATATTAGATAATTTTCAAGAAGTGAAAGAAAAGAGATTATTAAATAAATTAGTTAAAATTATTAAAAATTCTTCTATGTTACATAAGTTTGTTATACTTGGAAGAAGTAAGCCTCCTGTTTGCTTTAGTGAATTTATTATAAAGAATAAAATGAAAATTTTAACGTCAGAAAGTTTAAGTTTTACAGAAGGTGAAATTAAAAATTTTTACTTAGAAAATCAGATAGAGTTAAGTAATATTGAAATAAAAAGTATTTTAACTTATACAGAAGGATGGCCAGCTGTTATGGTCATTATATTAATGCTTTTAAAATTAAATTATTCAATAGCAGATTTACTAAGTGAAACAAATGGATATATTGAAAATTTTATAGAAGAAAATATATGGAATAAATGGGATGAGAACAATAAAAAGTTTTTTATGTCTGTCTCAATTTTTGAAGAGTTGCCAATAGATTTATGTAGAGAATTAAGCAGACAATATAAGACAGAAGATATTTCAGAATATTTTTCTATTAATAAAGCTAAAGATTCATACAGAATGAATGAAGTATTATGCAGTTTTTTTAAAGATAAAGCAAAGATACATATGCAGGATACACTGCCTGAATTATATGATCAGATAGGGACTTGGCTTGAAGAAAATAATTATGAAATAGAAGTAATAGATTTATATTTTAAAACAAATAAAGAGGAAAAAATACTTACATTGCTTGAAAGAAATTATAGTGAGCATATAAGAAGCTGTAATATAAAAAATATAGGAAAGTATTTAAGTAAAATAGTAAATAAGGAACAAATTTATTCGCCAACAATATGTACATTAATGTTTATTTTTGAAACCATATATTCTGGATTTGATGAAAGAAATATATGGTATAAGAAACTTATAGAAATAAGAGAAACTCTTGAATCTAATAGTAAAGAGTATGTTAATGTTTTATTAAAAATAATATATATAAAATTTAATATAGAAAATACCAGATATACAGAGATATTTAAAATTTATTCTGACTTATTGACTGAAATACCTGAGAAAAGTCTTCCTATAAAAGATTTTATTCTAACAGAGGGATTGCCTAGTATTATTCGTGGAATAAAAGAGTACACCAAGATAATGGCTCATTATAAACTCATAAAAAAAATAGCAGGTTCTAAAATTTTATTAATACATGGAGAAGATGGGATAAGAGTATTAGATATTGGATATGCAGAATTTGAATATGAAAAGAATAATTTGAACTCTGCACTTAGCATTCTTACTAAGCAATTATACCCATGTGAAAATAAAAATATAGACATTATATTTACGTTAAATATAATATTAGGAAAAGTTTTACGTGCAGCGGGAGATATAGATAAATATGAAGATATTATGTACAAGCTGAAGGAAAAGATAGTAAATAACAAAGCTTTTTATTTATTGCAAAACTATAATAGTGTGAATTCAAGATTATATTTATTAAAGGGAGATGCAAATAAAGCAGAAAAGCTGCTTATTAATCCTACAGGAAATATAGACATAGAAATAACTTTTTTAGAAACCCATCAATATTTAACAAAAGCAAGATGGTATATAGCTATAGGGAAATATGAAAGAGTAATTATTCTTATTGAAAAATTATATGAATTAAATCTAAAGTATGACTGCACTATTAATATTATAGAGTGCTATATACTTAAAGCTATTTGCTTATATAAAAATGATGATAAAGAATCGGCTTTAGAAACAATTTATAAAGCTTTAAAATTAGCACAACCATATTCATATATAAGAATATTTGCTGATGAGGGTGAGAGCTGCTATGTTATTCTCAATAAATATGCAAAATCAAAACATGAAGATATTAGAGAAGAATATTTAAAATGCCTATTATCTAAAACCAGAAATTTTGCACAATTGTACCCAAAATACCTTGAATGGGATACGGAGATAAATAATTCAAAGCTCACTAAAGCAGAAGTAGAAATAATACATTTACTAAATAAAGGCATGAGTAATTCAGATATATGTGATTACTTAAATATAAAAATAGATACAGTAAAGTTTCATACAAGAAATATATATAGTAAATTAGGCGTTAAAAGTAGATTAAAAGCTGTACAAATAGCTAAAATGAAAAGGATTATAAAATAAAACCAATACTTTAGTGTAGTTACATTTGTAAATATTACTTGGTATAATTGTTAACATGCAAGCAAAATTGTAAATTAGTGGAAAATCAGGGAGGAGTTTATAAAATGAAAAGAAAAATGCATGCTAAAACCATAGCGATAGTTTTAGCAACAACAACGGTTTTACAAGCAACTGGGATAGCATCTCAATTACTTAATGGGGTACCATTTGAAATTGCGAATGCAGCAGTGAATGACACTACAACGGTAAATGACACTGTACACGTTACGACTGGAGCAGGAGCGACAACATCAGCAGCAATATCATATGATTTACCAACAGATGTAGATACTTTAACAGACTTAACAAATGCAAGTATAACAGTGTATGTTACAACTGGTGAAGGAGTAACAGTAACTACTACTGCGGCTGTTAATTATGATGCTGGCACAGAAAAAGTTAGCATAAGTTTACCAGATCAAACAACTTTTACAGATGGTACAGATATTTACACTCTACAAGGAGGATATACAGGTGCATCTTACGGCGTAACAGTTGAATCAACAACTGGAGCAGGCGTAACAGTAACAACACCAGTATCAGTAGATGTAACAACAGGTCCAAGTGCTCTATTTGCTACTGTTACAGATAGTAATAGAAATGATGTTACTACAAATTCAGCTGTAGATTATGTATGGTATAAAGATGGCTCAATGGCAACATCAACAGCTGGAGCTACTTATACTCTAGGCGATGAAGATAAAGATCACAGTTTTTATGTAGAAGTATCTGTTAATGGATATACAACAACATCTTCAGCTGTAACATATAATTGGTATAATGAACCAACGGTTACAAGTGTAGGAACTCTTTCAGATATAAATGTAGCAAATGGAACAGCTGAAGCTGCTATAACATTCCCAACAACAGTTGGAGTAACGTTATCAGATGGAACTACTGCAACTAAGGCAGTTTCAAATTGGACATGTTCTAGCTATGATGGAACAACAGCAGGAACTTATATATTTACAGGAGATGTAGCAGGTACAACTACTGCTCAAGCATCAGTAAAAGTTATAGTTGCAGCAGCAAATTCAACAACACCAACAGTTACAAGTGTAGGAACTCTTTCAGATATAAATGTAGCAAATGGAACAGCTGAAGCTGCTATAACATTCCCAACAACAGTTGGAGTAACGTTATCAGATGGAACTACTGCAACTAAGGCAGTTTCAAATTGGACATGTGCTAACTATGATGGAACAACAGCAGGAACTTATATATTTACAGGAGATGTAGCAGGTACAACTACTGCTCAAGCATCAGTAAATGTTATAGTTGCAGCAGTACCAGCACCAGGAGTAACAGCAACACCAGTTATTACAAGTACACCTGTTGTAGGAGATACAAGTGTAAGTGGAACAGCAACACCAGGAGCAAGCGTAGTACTTAGCGTAAATGGAACAGCTAAAGCAACTGTAACAGCTGATGCAACAACAGGATATTGGACAGTTAGTGGATTAACACTAGCGAAAGGTGACGTTATTAGTGTAATAGCAACATTAGCACCAAATACCGCAAGTGCAGCAACAACAGTAACAGTAGGAGCAGGAGCAACTGGCGGAAGTTCAAGTTCTTCATCAAGTAGTAGTAGTTCAAGTTCTTCATCAAGTAGCAGTTCAAGTGATAGTACATCAAGTAATAGTACATCAAGTCATAATACATTAAGCACTGGTTCAACAACAACTACAACAACTACAGCAACTTTAAAGGAAAATGCTGATGGTACTATTGAGTTAGTCGATGCAACTGGACAAGCTCTTACAGGATGGCAACAAGTAAATGGTACTTGGTACTTAGCTAATGCAGCTGGTATAGCACAAACAGGCTGGCAACAAGTAAATGGTGCTTGGTATTTATTAAATAGTACTGGAGCAATGGCAACAGGCTGGCAACAAACAACAGATGGTAATTGGTATTTATTAAAGAGTGATGGAGCTATGGCAACAGGATGGCAACAAACAAATGGTTCTTGGTATTTATTAAATAGTACTGGAGCTATGGCAACAGGTTGGCAACAAGTAAATGGTAATTGGTATTTGTTAAATAGTACTGGAGCTATGGCAACAGGATGGCAACAAACAAATGGTACTTGGTACTACTTAAATAGCGATGGATCTATGGCAAGTAATACACAAATTGACGGTTATAACCTAGATGCAAGCGGAGCTTGGGTTAAATAGAATATAATATACATGATAATTTAAAAATATAAAGTATAAAGAGAGAGTTTAAATGAAAAAAAGTTTAAGCTTTCTCTTTTTTATTTTTATTGAAATAAAGGGGAGTCCAGGGGGAAAATATGTTTATAGGAATTACGAGTAGATTAGACAAATTTATTAAAATTAAACAGTTTTTTTCTCGATTTCAAAATAGTACTATTGCCATAGTGTATAGATATACAATAGCAAATGAGTCACAAGTTCCTCATTAGCACCCCAGAGTACCATTTCTTTAAAAGTAGTGTGAAGGAAAAGTCAATATCATATAATAAAGTTGATTAGAGAATTATAGAACTACAAGGAAGTGAATAAATTTTGATAAAGAAACATGATTTTGATGCAGCTTGGAAATCAATTTTAGAAGCATTTGAAGTAGAAATAGTAGAATTACTTTTCCCAGAGATATTTAATAAGGTAGCTTGGAAATTAGGAACGGAATCATTAGATAAAGAGTTACAAGAAATACAAAAAGACATATTTGATAAAGATAGCAGTGAAAAAGTGATCTCTGATAAAATAATAAAGGTGAGATTAAAAGATAAAGGAAGCAAAATATTATTCATACATGTAGAAGTACAAAGCTATAGCAGTGAACGTGAAGTTTTTGGAGAAAGAATGTTCAGATATTTTTATAGAATATGCACACATATAAAAAAAGTGCGTAGCACAACTAAGAACTTATTAGATATAAATACGAAGATAGATCAGAAATAGTAGAAGCTGCAATATATACTTATAAAGGAGATCGTGGAAAAGATAAAAGCTATGTATATAAATTGCCAGAGATAGAAAATGAAATACTAACATATAATTTTAGAACTATTGATGTAGAAAAGATAGAACTTGAAAAAATCAGTGATGATAATCCGTTAAAATTAGTTTTTAAAATGGCAAAAAGTTTATTAGAAACAAAAACAACAGATGAAGACATATATGAAGCAAAAATAAAATTAGCAGAAGAATTAAAAAGTTATGATAAAGTTAAGAATAATGATCAGATAAAAGCATTAGTAGATTTTTTAGAATACTTGTTTTTAATCCAAAATTCAGAGTTGGAAAAGAGATATGCACCTATAAAAAGAGTGCGATAGCACAATATGGAACTAAATAAAAAGGCAATAGGAGGCGTATTTAAAATTAGTATAGACGAGATTAGAAAGTTGCATTACAAGGAAGAGGGCAGAGAAGAAGGAAGAGAAGAAGAAAAAAACAACTAATATTGAAACAATATAGTAAAGGGCTTTCTATAGAATATATTGCAGAGATAAATGAATTTGATATTGAATATGTAAAGGATGTATTAAGCAACTTCGGTCACAAGTTCCCTCAGTAGGGTGGCTGTCACCACTTCAAAAACACGAATCTAGGCGAAAACATTAGGTCAGTCACAAACTCCTTTACCAACACCTAGAAGCCCGTAAATTAAGAGGTACAAGCACTTCACTAAATTTGAAGATTTAGTGAAGTTTTTTATTTTAAGTAAATAGTTTATAGGATATAATATTAATATAAAGTGATTCTTAGCTTTAGGTGGAAGTTTTCTTAATAGGAATATAATTTTTCTCAACCTGAAGCTTAGAAGAACTTATCCAGGAGCGTGCAGCCGTTATCGCTTACTCATCTAACTTTAGGAAGAGGAGTTTCATATATGTGGGAGTATTACGGATGCTAGCTATCGGAGAAAGTTAATGTTAGAGGTGATTATATATGAATGAGAAGATCTTGGAGTTTACTATATTTTGTGTTGAAAGCTTATCTGAAAGATTAAATATCAGCGCTAAGAGGTGTATAAGATACTTAGAAATGATACGAATATTTTAGATTATTATATAATTCCTTGCTATGAACCGTTGCATACTCAGAGCAAAAGTTATATTGTTGATGACTTAATAGAAGTATTAAAAGAAAAAGTAGTTATATGATAGTATATCATGGCTCATATTGTGAAATTAAACATCCGAATATAGAATTTTCTAGAGATGCTTTGGATTTTGGAAAATGATATTATTATAGGTGGAATTGCTGATGATAGAGTATATAATACAATTGAATTATATGAAGATAATTTAATAAATAAAGAAGAAGCTTTGAAAAGATTGAGATATTATAAACCTAATAATCAAATTTGTATTGTTAATCAAGAAGTTATTGACAAGCATTTAAATTACCGAGAAAGTAAGGTGGTATAATTTATGGATGCTAATAAAATTTTACTACAATCTTTGTATAAGAAAATAATAATTGAATTTTCTAGAGTAACAGGAAAAGATTTAGAAGAAAGTATGGACTATTTTTATAATTCAATCACATACGATTTAATAAGTAATGGAGTTGGAGATATGCATTGCCGTGGAGTAAAATATTTAACTGATGAATTACTTATCGAGTGTGGAATGATGGAAGCACCCAATGTGAAATAACACTACAGTAGGGTGACTGTTACCATCAGGTGATAATTGCGTGGAGAATGAAATATTAGAATTATTAAAAAGTATGCAAAGTAGTATCAATGAACTTAAAGATGGTCAACAAGAAACTAATAAAAGACTAGATAGAATCGAAAAGAAGTTAGATAGTGTACACGAACAAACTGCTCATACTATGGAAGATATAACAGAAATAAAGCTTAACACTTCTAAAGACATTAGCAGTCTTGTTAATGTTACAAGCAGAAATTGTTATGATATAACAGAATTGAAAAGTAAAATAAATTAAAAATATCATATATGTCAAAAAAAGAAATTGCTCTGGAGTTAGGATACCAATCAATTACTGGAAATCTTAAAAAAGCAATAGACAATTTACTTAAACAAGGATTAATAGAATATACTATTCCTAATAAACCAACTAGTAAAAAGCAAAAATATAAATTAAGCAAGATCTATTTTTAAATAAGAAAATCTTATCTGTTTTTTGTTTTAGGTAAATAGTTTATAGGGTATAATAATTATAAGGTGCGAGCTGTGAAGTAGCATGTAAATACATGATTCTTCCTTTACTCAAGAATATTTATATTAAATTTTGTTAGGAGGATCGATTTTGGATATTCAATTAAATGAAGCTATTGAAATTTTAAAAGAAGAATTTAATCCTATAGTGATATATTTATTTGGCTCTGCATCTAGAAATGAACTCAGGAAAGATAGTGATATTGACATTGCATTTTTAACAGATAATGAGATAGATTCATATAAATGTTTCATGAAAGCACAGGAATTAGCTGATATTTTTAAAAGAGACGTCGATCTTATAAATTTAAATACATCATCCACGGTATTTAAAGCTCAAGTAGTTGGGAACGGAAAAAGAATATATTGTAGTGATGATACTAAACGCATGTATTTTGAAATGAGAACTTTTAAATCCTATGCAATGTTAAATGAAGAACGCGAAGTTATTTTAAAGAAAATTAAAGAAAGAGGAACTGTATATGGGAAATGATGTAATTTTAAATAAAATTGAAACTATTGAGAGATGTATAAATAGGATTAATGAAGTATATGATAATAACCCTGAAAATTTAAATGATTATACAAAACAGGATTCAGTAATTTTAAATATACAAAGAGCATGTGAAGCTGCTATAGATTTAGCTATGCATATTGTATCAGAAAAAAAATTAGGGATACCACAAAATAGTAGAGATTCTTTTGAAGTACTTAATTCTAATAATATAATAGATGATATATTAAATAAAAAAATGAAATCAATGGTAGGATTCAGAAATATTGCAGTTCACGATTATAAAACTTTAAATTTAAAGGTTGTACAAGTTATTGTTGAAAGCCATTTAAAAGATTTTAGTGAGTATATTTATTGTATAAATAAGTTATTATAATGATTAAATTATATAAGTTTGTATCCTTTACATTAGAGTGCATCATACTAAAATGTATATAAATTGATTTAATAGAGATTGTATACTATGAATAAATTAAGTATAATAAATTTGCAAAAGAGTTACAGCCTCAATAAGCAATAATATTTATATTCTCAAATATTATTGCTTTTTAGCTTCTTCTTTATTCTATTTTTCTTTACAAATATTTTGTTTAGACTTTTAAATATAGGTAAGTTTTCATTTTGCTTAAGATAATTCTTTTTTTTCGATTAGCTGTAGAGTAGCACATATTTTTCCAATAAGCATAGTTCGTTAAAGAATTATTTTTAAAGTAAACAAAGGTAATTAGTTCCTTTTCTTCTTCGCTTAAATTATCAAATGCTTGTCTTAACAATTCAAATTCTGATTTATTACATAGCATTTCTTCTAAACTTAAATCAGTGGAAGGAAGTGTATGCTCTAAGTTATCAGATAATGTTAATGCTTCAGATCCTTCTGCAGAGCTTCTATTCTTAGTTTTTTTAATTAAATCATTAATACTATTTTTAATTCCATTAGTAGCATAAGCGACAAATCTATGTTTGCTTAAATCATATACAGAAACGCATTTAAAGAGTATTCTATAACACTCATTTTGTATATCTTGTTGATCATATCCATTAATAAAAGTCCTGTTTGAAAGATTTATTATAAAAGGTCTAAATTCTTGGGCTAAATTTTCTTTTGATAATTTATTATTAGATTTAGCACTAGCTACTAAATACTCAATTTCTTTAAAATCCATTAAATAAAACACCTCCAATTAGAATAATCAAAAATTTATTATTTTATATTAATGAATATATGTATTAGAAGTAATATTATCATATTTAATTGTAAAAAAGAGGGATAAAATCAAAAATACGTATTTTACGTCGTTATATAAGGAAAACTTAATAATAAAGAATAAAGAGAAGTTAGTAGAACGTACTTATGTTTGCAGTAATAATTTGGAATGTTTGTAATTTGGAAAAATGTTTAACATAATGTAGAATATTAATAGGGAAGGGAATTATATTATAATTATATATATAAGATAATATTTTTCTATCTATGAATATGCCTACAGAATAACTTTAGGGATAATCTAGAACTTATATTTTAGGGGGAATAATAATGAACAGTATTGTTAAAATAATAACGGAGAAATTTGAAAATTGTAAGTGGTATGAAAAAATAAGGCTTTTAAGAAATATACATGCTTGGTCAATAAAACAAGTAGCTGAAAAATGTATTACAACTGAAAAGTGCGTTTGGAGCTGGGAAGTAGGAAGATCAATTCCATCAAAAAGAAATAAAAAGATAATAGCATCTGTATTTGGTGTTAAAGAGGAAATAATATTTGGATAAATAAGTTTATTCTAATATAAGTGAGGAATTGTAAAGCTACTTTAAATGAGAACGTATTCAAAAAAATCAAGCTAAGAGAGGGGACTCTAAATGGTAAAAGGGGATTTTATTAAAAAAGAGAAAATGGGGATTAATGGTTCAGATATTTGTGCCATCATGGGAGTTAATAAAAATAAAAGTTCATATGATGTGTATTTAAATAAGATTTCATTAGGGGATTTTTCCTCTGAGGAAAAAGAAATAAGTGAAGCTAATTATTGGGACTGTACTGTAAAAGAGATTATTGCAAAGGAATTTTCAATTAGAAGTGGAAAAAAAGTTAGAAAAGAAAATAAGCAGCTTATAGATGAAGAATATAATTTTATCATAGGAAATATTGATAGAAGAGTTATAGGGGAAAATTCCATTTTAATATGTAAGACAGAAAATGCTTTTTTTCCTACACCTACAGAGTGGAGCGGAGAAGAGTTACCAGCTAATTATTTACTTGAATGTCAACATTATATGAGAATTTCTAAAGCTGATAAATGTTATATAGCATCATTAATTAGTGGTAAAAAATTTGTATATAAGGAAATTTTAAGAGATGAAGATGTAATCAATATGATTATTAAAATAGAAAAAGATTTTTGGTTTAATAATGTTCTAAAAAAGGTTCCACCTAAAGTCGATAGTATCTGTGTATAAATATTTAATTAAGAATTAGGCACGTGAAAGAAAATAATAAGTCAAAGATGCGATGTATATTTTGCGTCAGACAAAATAGACTAGCATACTGACTTGTTATTTTTTTGAATGTGCCTTATGTGAGGGGAAAGTAATATGAGTGAAATTAAATGGATTAAGGTAGCTATAGGAATGTTTGATGATGAAAAAATAAAAATAATAGATTCAATGGCTCATAGGGATACAATTCACTATGTATGGATAAGATTGCTCATTCAAGCAGGAAAGACCAATGCAACAGGAAGTATATTTTTAAATGAAAATATTCCATATACAAAAGAAATGCTTTCTATAGTATTTAACAGACCAATGGAGCTAATAGAATCTTCATTAAAAATATTATCTGACTTAAACATGATAGATATTGATGAGAATGACGTTATTAATATTTCAAATTGGGAGAAATATCAAAATGTTGAGGGTATGGAAAAAATCAGAGAACAAACAAGAAAACGAGTTGAGAAATATAGATCAAAGAAGGACATAAAGAAAAGTGAAATTCAAGAAGAAACTCATGAGCATAGTAATGATTATGAAAATATTATTCAAGAGTCTTTAGAGGATAATTCGCCAAAAATTTGTAACGTTACTGTAACTGAACAGAATAAGACAGAGAATAAGAATAAGATTGAGAATAAGATAAAGAATAAGACTGAACTTGAGATGGATATAGAGAATAAAACTGAGAGTGAGAATGACATAGAAAATATGACTGAGTCTGAGAGAAAGATTGAGTTTGAAATTGAAAGTGTTATTGATAATACAAAGACATGTGATTCTTTTATTATCAAAACCAATATAAAAAAAGACATAATAAATGAATTTGACATAATTGAATACATTAAAAAAATTCATGGAAAAATTAAAGGAGGTAATTTAAATTCAATTAAATTAGCAGTATCCACTCATGGTGGAGAAAATGTTAAATTAGCTATTGATAAAGCATTAGAAGTCAATAGACCTAGAATGAATTATATCAATGGTATATTAAATAATTGGAAAATAGAAGGTTATCCTGAAGATTACGCAAATTTATCAAAAAGTAATCCTATGTATGAACCTAAAAAGCATAAGATTTTGAATTTTAATAACTTTGAATCTAGAAATTATGATTATGATATGTTGGAAAAAGCATTGCTTGGATGGTGAGGTATTCAGAAGTACCCATGGGGAAAATAGAGATTATTAAAGTCAATTAAATTAAAGTTATAAATTAAAGCCATGGTTATTGAAAAGTAACCATAAAATCATATATAAATTTTACGGTTACTTTCTGGTATAGATTTATTAATAAATAAGGAAAATATATCTATTAATTTCGAAATTATATTATATAATATTTATTAGGAGGCAACTAAACAGTTATAAAAACATTATAAAAGTTTAGAAAACTATATTAAAAATATATAATGAGGGAGGTGAATCGTTGCCAGCTCTATAAGGTTTTGGCAACGGTGAAGTAGACATGGATTTCTTAAAAGAATTATTAAAAAAAGATTTAGTTAAAAGACTTTTGGTTCTTATCATAATTGTATTTTTCTTCTTCATATTAAGGTCGATGCTTAATTTATTTTTACTCACATTTTTGTTTACATATATTGCGTACAGTTTACAAAGGGGAATTACGAGTAGATTAGATAAATTTATTAAAATAAGACCTATAGTAGTAACATTGTTTTTATATTTATTTATGTCGTCTACTATTGTATTTGTTGTTTATAGATATATACCAATAATTATTAGAGAATTAACTGAAATAGGTAGAAAAGTATCTAGATTTGATTTTAGATTTATTGGAGGAGAATTTTTATCAACTTATGTTGTACCATACTTTGGAAATGTTGATTTTATGTCAATTTTTAAGAATTCTGAGATGGATAATTTTTTGAGATTTGATCAATTTTTTAGATATGCTTCAAATTTGGGTACTTGGAGTTTTAATGTATTTGTAGCGTTGATATTAAGTCTTTTTTTCATGATTGAAAGAGATAAAATTAAACAGTTTTTTTCTGAATTTGAAAACAGTAGTATTGCCATAGTGTATAAATACACAAAGGATTTTGGAATTAATTTTTTGAATTCTTTTGGAAAAGTAGTGCAAGCGCAAATAATTATTGCATGTGTAAACAGCATTTTATCTGTGATAGTGCTTTTTATATTGAATTTTCCGCAGTTTTTAGGCCTTGGTGTTATGATTTTTCTATTTAGTTTAGTTCCAGTTGCGGGAACTATTGCGTCTTTAATTCCTCTCAGTATAATAGCATATACAGTTGGAGGTTTTAAGATGATTTTGTATGTCCTTATCCTTATAGCTGTCTTACATGCTCTTGAAAGCTATGTATTAAACCCTAGGTTTATGGCAGATAAAACTGAATTGCCAGTTTTCATTGTATTTATTACACTTTTAATATCAGATCATTTCATGGGAGTTTGGGGACTATTGCTTGGAGTACCACTTTTGATGTTTATTTTACATTTATTAAATATTAAACCAAGTTCTAAAAGCAGAAGACCTAAGAAAATTATAAGATTAAAAAAATGAGTTAAATTAAAAAATAGAAGCCTACCCTATTTATAAATCTTACCTGTTATTTGTTTTTTAGAAATATGTTTATAGTATATAATATAGGTAATAATCAAACTAAGGTATATTTCGAAAAAATAAAGCTTATAAAGGAAGGTGCATTAAATGAAAAAAACCATACAAATAGGAACATCTGACTTTAAAAAATTAATAGAAGGTAATAATTACTTTGTAGATAAAAGTATGTTGATAAAGGAATTCATAGAAAATGGAGCCGATATAATATTAACTCCTAGACCAAGAAGATTTGGTAAGACTTTAAACTTAAGTATGCTTAAATATTTTTTTGATATAAGAACAAAAGAAGAAACTAAAGAATTATTTAAAGGATTAAAAATAGAAAATGAAAAAGAAGTAATGAAATTTCAAGGGGAATATCCAGTCATTTTTGTTACTTTTAAAAATCAAAAACATATGTCATATGATAATTTTGAAGATGGAATTAAAATGTTACTATCTAATTTATATAAGGAACATGAATATTTATTGGATAGCGATAAGTTATCAGAATTTGATAAGAATGAGTTTAAAGAGATAATTTCAAGAAATCCATCCATAGGACTTTTATCAGAGGGAATAAGCAATCTTATGGGATATATGAATAAGCACTACGGAAGAAAAGTAATACTATTAATAGATGAATATGATGTACCAATTCAAGAAGGATATATACGCGGTTATTATAATGATATGATTGTGTTAATAAGAAATTTATTAACATCAGCCCTTAAAGATAATTCATATGTTGAGAAATCATTAATAACAGGGATACTTAGAGTTGCAAAAGAAAGTATTTTCTCAGGTCTTAATAATTTACAAGTAAATACCATACTAGGTTTTAAATTTAATGATAAATTTGGTTTTACAGAAGAAGAATTAAAAGAACTTTTAGAATATTATACTTTGAAAGAGAAAAGTGAAGATATAAAAATTTGGTACAATGGATATGTTTTTGGCGGGAAAGTAATATATAATCCTTGGTCAGTTTTAAATTATATTGATAATAATGAAGCAGGCTTTATGCCTTATTGGATTAATAGTAGTAGTAATGATTTAATTAAAAGATTATTAATTAAAGGCGACAATAATATGAAGCTTGAACTTGAAGAACTTATAGAAGGAAAATCAATAAATAAAGTAATTGATGATAATATAGTAATGGCAGAAGTTGAAGATTCAAATGAAAATATTTGGAGTTTTTTACTGATGAGCGGATATTTAAAATCTATAAAAACAGAAAATATAGAAGGAATACTACATTGTCAGCTTAAAATCCCCAATAAAGAAGTTCATATATTTTATGAAAACTTAATTGGAAAATGGTTTAAAGAAACCTTAACTAATCAAAAATATGAAGAAATGCTTAGTACTTTAATAAGTGGAGATATAGAAAACTTTGGCTATATTTTTGAAGAGTTTGTTATAAATAATATTAGTTATTTTGATCTATCAGGTAAAGAACCAGAAAGAGTATATCATGCTTTTGTACTTGGAATGCTTATATCGCTTTCAAAGACTTATGAAGTAAAGTCAAATAAAGAAAGTGGTTATGGAAGATACGATGTAATGATAATTCCAAAAGATATTTCAAAGCTTGGAATTATTATTGAATTTAAAAAGATAAATAATTTATCGAAAGAGAGCATAGAAGAAGGAACTTTAAAAGCATTAAAACAAATAGAAGAAAAAAGATATGCACAAGAACTTATTAATAAAGGTGTAAAAGATATAATAAAACTTGCAATTGTATTTAAGGGGAAAGCGGTTAAGATTATACAAGGAAATAAGGCACATGAAAGAAAATAACAGATCAAAGATGCGACGTATATTTTTTTGAATGTGCCTAAGTAAAGTGACGAAAAAGGAACTAAACATTGGTAGATCAACAACAAGTTATCCCAGAGGCTCAGTAAATTACAAAAGTATTCGACTAAGACAAAATTATCTGAGATTGAACAGGCTGGAGTAATACAGTTTTTTGAAATGACTTTTGAATTGGGATGGAAGGTTTTAAAGGATTATTTATATAGAAGATGTGGATTTTAGGGATTTAAAAGCCAATCCTATAGTTAGGATTGGCTTTTAAATTTAAGCTATCTCATAGCTAGTGACTTTTCTTTCAGTTAACTTTGAAGAATCCTTTTTAATAAATGCTCCAGAGTTTACAACAAAGATGTTTTTTGCAACAATAGTATCCATTAAAGCGTTAACTTGATCTTGAGTTATTGTGGATTTAACACCACTTATGCTGATAGCAGATTTGATTCCACCTTCAGTTAAAAAAGTCATAGATAATATATACTCCATTTGAATTTCACCTCCTTTCTAAGTAGATAAGTGAGAGTCCAAATCTTATATTTGGATTCTCGAACTTAGCTAACAATCATAGGGTACCCACTAAAGGGTATAAATTTCTTAAGCATTAACTACATTAGAAATAACATTTAAGAATGTATTTCCAGTACCAGCTTCTAAAACACCTTTAATAGCTTCTGCTACATCATAGGCATTTTGAACGTCAACATCATTTCTCACATTTGAGAAAGTCTTTTTAGTGTAGAGTGGGTCACCAGCTTTATCTACACTTTTTTGAACTTCGATGCTAAGAGAAGTTTCATTTGCAACTTTACTTATAGCCATGTGCTTCACCTCCTTTCTGTTGGATTCATAAAGTATATATGGATAATTTTAAAAGTTGACATACTAAAATGAAAATTTTTAAGAAATTTTTTTAGAATTTCCATAATTCATCTGATTTTTTATATATTTTGTTTTAAGTAAGGCACAATCAAATAAATAACAAGTCCATTTGCCAGTCTATTTTCCATAATGCTACGTCGGCAAATTGACCTAATAGGCCCGCTATGAGGGCAATTCATCTCCTTGTCTGATGAAAAATATTCATGGCAACTTTGGAACTGTTATTTATTTTCATGTGCCTAAATAATCTATAGGATATAATAATATAATTAATTGAATTAAAATTATTAATGAAAGACATGGTGATTGAATAATGAATAAGCAACCAATCCAACATTCTATTAACGAAATAGCTAAATTTCTTGCTGTTAGGGATATTGATAAATTAGATTGTAAAGAGTTAGAAAAATCATTTGGAATTAAAAAAGTAGATGTATTGGTTTTGCTAGGTAATTCTATTCCTTATACTATTAAATGTGCTGTAGAAGCATATAAAAATAACTTGTGTGATAAAATTCTTATTAATGGTGGTATAGGACATTCAACTGAAATACTAAGGGATCAAATAAGAAAAGATGAAAAATTTAATTTCATTCAAGTAGAAAATAGAGCAGAAGCTGATATATTTTTTGATATTATGACTAAAGTTTATAATATTCCTCGTGATAAGATTATTGTAGAAAATCAATCAACTAATTGTGGCGATAATGCTTTAAAAGCAATAGGTTTGTTAGATGAATTACATATTTCATATAGTTCTCTTCTTTTAATTCAAGATCCTACTATGCAGCTTAGAACATATGCATCATTTCTAAAATACATTGATAATAAGAAAGTAAAGCTTATAAATTACTCTCCATTTATACCTGTAATAAATAGTGATTTAAAATTAATAAATACAGATATAAATGGTATTTGGGATGAACAAAGATATTTAGAACTTATTATGGGAGAAATACCAAGGTTAAAAGACGATATCAATGGATATGGACCTAGTGGAAAGAATTTTATTGATCATGTTCATGTTCCAATTGAAATAGAAGAACATTATAACAAGCTAAAGGCATTGATTAATGATGATAATTTATATGGAAGATGTGGATTTTAGTATCCATTGAAAGTCATTTAAAAGACTTTAGTGATTATCTTTATTGTATAAATAAATTACTGTAAAATCTATCTTTCTAATATATAAAGAACGCTAATCAAAAGAGAGGCGTTCTTTTTATATACTATATTTTACAAATATGAAATCTATTTAACATTAAAAGAATAGATTTCACATAATAACAGTAATTTTATTAAAAAAATGCGTATAAAAACTACAAAAATATACAAAAGTAAGTGGACAAAGTCGAAATGACTTGCTATAATAATATTTGTAAACCAAAAGAAAAGCAAAAACAAAAGATAAAACATTAGGAGGAATATACAAATGATAAAAAGAATGAATAAAGTAACAGCATTATTAATAGCTGCTGCATCTATGATATCAATAGTGCCAGCTATGGCAGCAGATTCTACT
>Ga0302140_10004439_pt1 | contig 17895 bp, 16 predicted proteins | sample I_Bog_E1_1_FD_202095 | JGI IMG/M metagenome (GOLD analysis project Ga0302140, IMG submission 202095) | Peat permafrost microbial communities from Stordalen Mire near Abisko, Sweden - I_Bog_E1_1 | ecosystem: Environmental > Terrestrial > Soil > Wetlands > Peat | place: Sweden: Abisko, Stordalen... | reverse complement strand
ATGAGAGCCGGTTGGAAGTTTGAAGCAAACTAGCTGTAAAATTCAATTTTCCCATAAACTTCTTTCGGACTTTCGGACTTTTCCGACTTTCGGACTAAAAAATATTATGTTTGCGCAAATGAATCATGACCTTTTTGTTTACAATACTTTAACCCGAAAAAAGGAGAAATTTGTTCCGATCAACCCGCCGCACGTTGGGATTTATGTGTGCGGGCCGACGGTTTACAGTGATGCGCATCTTGGCAATTGCCGTACCTATATTTCATTTGACCTCATTTTCCGCTATCTGATGCATTTGGGCTATAAAGTGCGTTATGTGCGCAATATTACCGATGCCGGCCATTTGGAGGGCGATGCAGGAGATGAGGGGGAAGACAAAATATCAAAAAAAGCAAAGCTCGCTCAATTGGAGCCGATGGAAATTGCCCAAAAGTATACCGTTGGTTTTCATGATGTGATGCAGGCTTTTAATATTCTGCCGCCAAGCATCGAGCCGACCGCTACCGGGCACATCATCGAGCAAATAGAACTGGTAAAGCATATTTTAGCAAAAGGATATGCCTATGAAGTTGATGGATCGATCTACTTCGATGTGGAAAAATATAGCAAAACGGCAGATTACGGCATTTTAAACGGCCGCAACCTGGAAGACCTGCTTGCCAATACCCGCACGCTGGGCGGCCAGGACGAAAAACACGGAAAGCTTGATTTTGCCCTTTGGATAAAGGCCAAGCCAGAGCATTTAATGAAATGGCCTTCGCCGTGGGGGCTTGGTTTCCCCGGCTGGCATTTGGAGTGCTCGGCCATGAGCAATAAATACCTCGGCGAGCACTTTGATATACACGGTGGGGGCATCGACCTGGCGCCGACGCATCATACCAACGAAATTGCGCAAAATGTAGCCGCCTGCGGCAAAATACCGGCAAACTATTGGGTACATACCAATATGCTGACGGTTAACGGTCAAAAAATGTCCAAGTCGCTGGGCAATAGTTTTTTGCCGCATGAGTTGTTTTCGGGCGACAACAAAATTTTAAATAAGGGCTACAGTCCCATGACGGTACGCTTTTTTATGCTGCAGGCTAACTACCGCAGCACACTCGATTTTGGCAACGAAGCCATGGATGCCTCCGAAAAAGGTTTTAAAAGGCTGATGACGGCGGTTTCCCTGCTTGATGGTTTGAAAGCTTCGCCGGCTTCAGAGGTTGATATACAGCCGCTGCTTGACCGCTGCTATGCCGCAATGGACGATGACTTTAACAGCCCGATGTTGATTGCTGAGCTTTTTGAGGCCTCGCGGATCATCAATTCGGTAAAAGACGGAAAACTGAAGATAGATGAACATAACCTGGCTTTATTGAAAAAGACGGTTGGCACATTTGTGTTTGATATTCTCGGCTTAAAGGACGAGCAGGCCGCAAATGACGATCTGCCTAAAGTGCTTAACTTTATTGTTGATTTGAGAAATGAAGCAAAGGTTAACCACGACTTTGCCACGTCGGATAAGATACGAAATGGCTTGCAGCAAATCGGGTTTCAATTAAAGGACAGTAAGGAAGGTACCAGCTGGAATAAAATTTAATAGTTAAACGTACGTTAGTGAAGTGATTTTTCGTTTCGTCAATTGATGGCTGGCTTTATTTTTGGTTAAAAAAACATTGATGCGGCATTCCGGTTTTACAACCGGGCAATAATATTCAAATTTATCTAAATTAGCACACTCAAAAAAATAATGAAAAAAATAATACTTGCTGCACTGGTTATAATCAGTTCAGCGCGATTGGCATTTGCCCAGGCCCCTGCCGCCGATGTTAACAAAGCAGTAGATGCCGACAAGGAGTTTAATAAATTAGTTGGCCGGAAAGGCATTAAGGGCGGTTTTTTGGCTGTTGCCGATCCGGAAGGGATCATTTTTAAGCCCAACGCTATTAACATTAACGAATTTTATAAAAATATCGATCAGCAGGCAGGCACGCTAAGCATGCAGCCAAATTTTGCGCGTATCTCAACTAATGGCGACCTGGCATTTACCGCCGGCCCTTATGTTTATCAAAACGGGACCGACGATACGGACAAGGTTTACGGCGACTACGTTTCCATTTGGAAGGCCAGTGGCGATAACGGCGAACTAAAGTTACTGATCAACCTGGGGATACAACATCCCGAACCGGAGGTGGACGCCATAAGCGATTTTAAAAACCCGGATTCCGCCAAACAGGTAGCGCCCAGCAAGGACCCGTTTGCGGGGAAACGAATTATCCTGGCTACAGATAATGCGTTTAATCAATCCCTAACCATATCGGCGCTGGCAGCTTATAAAGAGTTTCTAAGCCCCGAGGGACGTTACTATTTCCCCGGGTTTGAGGCCATGACGGGCCAGGACAAGATCATGAAGTTTATTGACAACGAAGCGATCTCTATTACGGCGCAAACTACTAACGCCGGCCGTTCAACCAGTAACGACCTTGCGTACACTTACGGGAAGGCCCGCATAAAAAAAGGCAATGTGGTGAGCGACTATAACTACGTGCGCATCTGGGAACAGGATGCCAGCCACAAGTGGGATATTTTGCTGGAGGTATTCTCTGCAGTAGAGACTGAGTAGTTTTAAGTTTTAAGTTTTAAGTCGAAAGTCAGGAACAATTTTGACTTCAGACTTTCGACTTTGGACTTCAGACTTCAAAATAAACCATTTCGTCCGGATTAAGTCGATACACTGTATTGTTAATAAGATTTGTTTTTGTGGAAAATCCGCTTAAACTAATAAGCAAAAGTTACGTACAAAGTATAATCAGGAAAATTAAAATGGCCGATCTTAATCAATTTCAACGATCGATGGACAGGATCAACGAGATGCTGCATCATTTGATGCACTCCCCCGGCGATTCGGAAACCGTTTTTTATATTCAATCTCTTGAAAAAGCGCTTAAAACGCTTGAACTGAAAATGGAGGAATATAAACTGATCCTGAATGCTAATAAAAGCGCTTCCTTGTTTGACCTTTCCTTTTAATTAGCCCGACTGCGGGTTATCAGCTCGGGTCAACTGTTAAATCTCCTCAAATTTTAGTTAAATATTGTTAAGGGATGTTAAATCTGCTTGAGAGTTAACGCTTTAGTGCGAAATTAGTTGGAGTGAGTTGGAGAAGTTGTAAAGGTTGCAATATGTTGTAAAGGTTGGGAACCAAATCAACCCTTGCAACTTTTACAACTCGTTACAACCCTTACAACTCATTACAACCCTTACAACTAAATCCATGACCTACAAAAAGATCAACAACGTCGCCGGCTGGCTTTGTTTCCTTATCGCTGCCACCACTTATGTTTTAACGCTCGAACGCTCCGTAAGCTTTTGGGATTGCGGCGAATTTATTTCGTGCGCGTACCGCTTACAGGTGTCGCACCAACCTGGCTATCCTTTGTTTGCCATGTTGGGCAAGGCCTTTTCGCTGCTGTCCTTCGGCGATCATACCAAAGTGGCTTATTTCACCAATTTAATGTCGGCGCTGGCCAGCGGGGCAACCATAATGTTCCTGTTTTGGACAATAACCGCCCTGGCCAAAAAGCTGTTGAAGGCGGACGGCGAGCTTAGACGCCTGCAGCAACTGCAGGTGTTCGGCGCCGGGTTGGTTGGCGCCCTAGCCTTTACCTATACCGATACCTTCTGGTTTTCGGCGGTTGAAACTATCGTTTTTGCATTGTCGTCGCTGTGTACGGCGATTGTTTTTTGGGCGATATTAAAGTGGGAAACACAGGCCGATCAGCCCCGCGCGGATAAATGGATCGTTTTTATCGCTTACCTTATCGGTCTTTCTATCGGCATTCATTTGCTCAACATGCTCAGCATTCCTGCAATCGTTATGGTGTATTATTTCCGCAGGCATAAAAAAATCAACATAAAAAGCGGGATCATCGCCTTCCTGGTGAGCATCCTCATCCTTGGCGTCGTTCAGTTCGGCATCAGGGGCTATACCATTTATTTTGCCGCCTGGTTCGACTTTTTCTTCGTCAACTCCATTGGTTGGGGTTTTGGCAGCGGGGCCATCGTATTTTTCGCACTGCTTATTGGCCTGCTTGCTTATGGCATACGGTACAGCATCCGTAAAAAGAAGCCGATACTTAACCTTGCGCTGCTGTGCGTGGTGTTTATTTATTTTGGTTATAGCTCATTTGCCTATATCCCTATCCGCGCAACAGCCGGCACCGATTTGAATAACTCCCGGCCCGACAATGCCTTCACCCTCTTCGATTACCTTAACCGAGTGCAATATGGTGCGACGCCGCTGCTTTCGGGCCCGTATTTTGACGCTAAAATTGTGGACGAAAAAGAAACCGGCAATAATTACCGCAAGGGTAAAGAGCAATACGAAGTATCAGGCAAGAAAATAGATTACGTTTACGACCACACTACCCTGCTGCCGCGCATGTGGAGCACCGAAGCCGACGCCACCTATGCGCAGGACGCCCAGTTTTACAAGCAATGGCTGCAACTGGGCGACAACCAGGCGCCTACCTTTAGCGATAACATGAGATGGATGTTCAGCTGGCAGATCTACCAGATGTATGTGCGTTATTTTATGTGGAATTTTGTGGGCCGCTATAACGACGCCGATGGCCAGGCCAGCACTGCCGGCCTCGACGGCAACTGGACAAGCGGCTTGTTCGACGGTGGCAAACATCTGCCAAAATCGGTCACAAATGACGTCAGCTATGCGCCTTTGTATGCGCTGCCGCTTATTTTGGGGCTGATCGGTATGTTTTATCACTTTAAAAACAAAAGGCGCGACGCCCTGGCCATTGCGCTGCTGTTCCTGTTTACCGGGCTGGCCATTGTGTTGTACGTAAACCAAAACAATATGCAGCCGCGCGAGCGCGATTACTCCTACGTGGGTTCGTTCTATGCATTCGCAATATGGATAGGCTTGGGAGTAATCGGCCTGGCTACCTTTGCTGCGAAAAAGTTGAATGCCCGGCTTGCCACCCTGGGCTCCATCGCAGTTTGCCTGCTGGCTGTGCCGGTTTTGCTGGCCTGCAAGGAATGGAGAGGCCATGACCGGTCGACCAAGATGATCCCGCATGATATGGCCTATAACTTTTTGATCTCGTGCCCCAAAAATGCCATCCTGTTTACTTATGGCGATAACGATACCTATTCGCTGTGGTACGACCAGGAGGTGGAAGGCATTCGCCCGGATGTGCGTATTGTGTGTTTAAGCCTGTTTAGCGGCGATTGGTATATCAACATGATGCAAAAACCGATGAACGCCTCGGCGCCGCTGCCGATCACCATGCCTTTTGAAAAATACGAGGAAGGCGTGCGCGACTATATCTATTTTAACGACCAGAAGATCAGCGGCCCCACTGAGCTGAAGGATGTTTTTGACTTTATCACCAGCGACGACAGCAGGGCGAAAGTGGCTTACCAGGATGGTTCCATGATGAATTACCTGCCTACCAAGGACTTTAAGATCACCATTAACCCGGACGAGCTGGTTAAAAACGGCGTGGTGACGCCCGACCAAAAAAGCAGGCTGGCCACCACGATGGAGTGGAAATATCCATCCAACTATGTGATGAAAGATAACCTGGCCATGCTGGATATTTTGGCACATAACGAATGGAAACGGCCAATTTGCTTTACCACCACGGCAAGTCCCCAGGCCATGGTGGGCCTGATGCCCTATTTGTATAAGGAAGGTTTTGTGTACCACCTGATACCGTTTAAGCCGGTTGCCGACCCGAACGCCCAAAACTCAAAAACCAACAGCCTGGTGATGTACGATAACGTGGTGAATAAATTCAAATATGGCAATTTTAAACATGCCCGCTATTTGGATAATGTAGCGAAAACGCAGTTTTACCTGGAAATGGAAGTCACCTTTAATGATTTGAGCAAAGGGCTTATCGATGACGGCCGCCCCGACCTGGCGGTAAAAGCCCTGCACAAATTTGATAAAGAAATGCCGGATATTAACCCGGACATCGATACTGCTGCACAGAAATTCTTTATGTCGCAAACGGCCTATAAGCTGAATGATGTGGAACTGGCTAATCAATATGTAAAAAGCGTTGACGGTTACATTACCGACCAGCTGGATTATAACTACGAGCAGCTGAAAAACAATAATAACGAAGCGATTGACGGCCGCACCGTCCAGCTGGGCATGCAGCTGTTAAACGGCATGGCCGATAGCGCCAAAACTGCCAATCAATTAAAATTGAGTGATGAGCTTGCCGCACAGCTGAAGGATTATGAAGGTAAATTTGCGGTGCTGGAGGGAAAATAATCACCCACCATGTCATTGCGAACGAGGAACGAGTGAAGCAATCGCGAACTTTGCAGGCGGTAATGCATGTTTGTAACGCATAGTTCGCGATTGCCGCGCTGCGCTCGCAATGACAAATCGGATACTCCTTATCATTTCCACCCTCCCAATGCTTACCTTTACCTCAACATTATTACACCTTTATTCCCTTTTAAAATATGGCAGAAGTTAAGTGCCCCAATTGTGGTTTTGGATTTCCGATTGAGGAAGTGATGGCCGAAGAATATAAAAAAGAGCTCCGGGTAAAAATGCAGGAATATACCCAGCAAAAGGAGGAAGAATACCGGAGAAAAGAAGTTGAATTTACCGCTAAGGAACGGCAGCAGCAATTGCAATTTGAGCAAAAACTGGTTGATGAAAAGAAACAACTGCAGGCAATCATTGAACAATCCCTGCGCAAAAGCATCGGATCCGACTATGAAAACCAGCTACAGCTGCTGCAAAAGGCCAAAAATGAATCGGACGAGAAGCTGAAAACCGCCCGGCAAAAGGAGATGGAGTTTTTGCAAAAGGAAAACGCGCTGAAACAACGGGAAGAAGAATTGGAACTGTCTGTTGAAAGGAAATTACAGGCGCAGCGGAATGAATTATCCGAGCAGATACGCAAGCAGGAGACAGAACGCTTTAACCTAAAGGATACCGAATACCAGCTGCGGCAAAAGGAGCTGGAAAAACAGCTGGAAGACCAGAAAAAGCTGGTGGACGAAATGAAGCGCAAAGCCGAGCAGGGCTCCATGCAGCTGCAGGGTGAAGCGCAGGAGCTGATACTGGAAGAGCTGCTGCGCGATTATTTCCCCTTCGACCTGATCAGCGAGGTGGGTAAGGGCGTGCGCGGGGCGGATTGCGTGCAAACCGTGCGCAACAAATTTGGCATGGAGTGCGGCCGCATTATTTATGAAAGCAAACGCACCACCAGTTTTGGCGGCGACTGGATAGATAAGCTGAAAAAGGACATGCGCGCCATCGGCGTGGATGTAGCCGTTATCGTTTCGCAATGCTACCCCAAAGGGATGGATTGCTTTGGCGAAAAGGACGGCGTGTGGATATGCAGCTTTGACGAGGTAAAAGCCGTAGCCTACGTGTTACGCGACGGCATTATCAAACTGGCCAACCTTGCCAAAGCCCAGGACAACAAAGGCGACAAAATGCACCTGCTGTACGATTACCTGGTAAGCAACGAATTTGGCGAACAATGGAAAGCCATCCGCGAAGGCTATATGAGCATGCGCCTATCCATCCAGCGCGAACGCGACGCCATGGAAAAAATGTGGAAAGCCCGCGAAAAACAACTGGAAAAAGTGCTCATCAACGCCGCGCATATAAAAGGCTCGATAGAAGGCATTGCCGGCAGTGATGTGATCCATTTGGAGTTGGGGGATGATGAGGATAGCGGGTTGTTGCTGGAATGAGGGGAGCGCAACATCAAATTTGAACAAAGCCAGGCAGTTTATCACGGTGAAAAAAAAGAAGCGCCGTAATATTAGATCCTGTTTAAAAATTGTTTATCCGGACAATTGGTTTGCTAATAGAAAACTTATACTTTTGTTTTCTATTAGAAAACCAGCCTTGATATGTTTAATATCATTAACAGGAAAACGCTTTTAGCCTACGCTGAAAAATATCCCCAGGCAGAAAATGCATTGTTTGAGTGGTATTATGAATTTCTGAAAAGTGATTTTAAAACATTCCAGGAGTTAAAAGCCGTTTATGGCAACGCAAGCCTTGTTGGCGATGATCGTGTAGTAATAAACATCATGGGAAATCATTACCGCCTGGTGATCCGTGTTATATTTATGTATAAGACGATTCAAATTAAATGGTTTGGCACGCATGCCGAATATGATAAAATAGACGTAACGACAATCAACTATAAAAGTTAAGCTTATGGACCTCCAAATTATAAAAACTGAAAAAGAATACGAGGATTTACTGGATTGGGTTGAAGGTCAATTTGATTTAAATGTTGCGCCGGATAGTAAAGAAGGGCAGCAATTGCAAATTGCTTTATTGCTGATTAAACAATATGAAGATCTGCATTACGCCATCCCTTTCCCTGACGCCCTTGAAATTGTTAAGATGAAAATGAGCGAAAACGGGCTGATGAATAAGGACCTGGTAAACTGGATAGGCAGCAAGGGCTATGTTTCGGCCTTATTGAGCGGTAAAAAACCACTTACCCTGCGCATTGCCAAAGTACTTCATCAAAAATTAGGTATTCCGGCGGAGGTGTTGCTGGCCTGACAAACGGCAGCGCTATGCCGGCTGTCCGAAGTTTGTATCCCGCCGCCTGTTAAAGCGTGGACCCTTGAACAGGCGGTAATTAGGGGCATTGCGGGTTTTTAATCACTACCTTTACATCAACCTCCGTTATTTTTATGAGTGATTTTGCGCCATTAATAGACCACGTTAATAAACGGATATCCTTAACCGAAGCAGAAGCCGAGGAATTTGTGCATGCTTTTAAGCTGGCGAAGGTAAAAAAGCGGCAGTTTATTATTCAGCCGGATTTTGTACCGCGACACCGGAGCTATGTGCTGCAGGGCTCGTTCAGGGTGTATGTGGTGGATGATAAGGGGCAGGACCATACCATCCAGATGTCTGTTGAGGACTGGTGGGTATCCGATTATAACAGTTATATATTTCAAAAACCGGCTACTATGTTTGTGGTGGCGCTGGAGGATAGCATTATCCTGCAGCTTGCGCATGAAAAGGAGCAGGAGCTAAAAGCCGCCAATCCTAAATTCGAGACCTTTTTCAGGATCATGGCCGAGCGGACTGCCGCATTTTTCCAGCGCCGCATCATTTCGAGTTTAACGTTGACGGCAGAACAGCGATATGATGATTTTTTAGAAAAATATCCCCTGCTGGTTAACCGCATGCCCCAATATGCTATCGCATCCTACCTGGGGATGACTACCGAGTTTCTTTCGAAGATCCGCAACAAAAAAGTAAAGAAGAAAAGTTGAAGCAGTTCAACTACATTTCCTAATCCAGTTCATTTTTAAGGCGCGCCGCATCCCCCACCTTTGTGTTGTAATTATTAGCAAACATTTTAAAAATTCAACACCATGGAAACAATAGAAAAAAGAACTTTTACAGTTCCAACACGCGACGAAGTTTCGGAAAGCAGCCAGGCCATTTTTGACCATCTTAAAAAAGCGCTGGGCTTTGTACCCAACCTGTACGCCTATTTCGCCAAAAACAATACCGCCCTTGGCGATTACCTGGCTTTGCAAAACCGCAAAAGCACGCTGTCCGGTAAAGAAAGGGAGGTAATAAACCTGGTAACCAGCCAGATCAACGGCTGCCGCTACTGCCAGTCGGCACACACGGTTTTAGGCAAAATGAATGGCTTTACCGATGAGCAGGTGATGGAGATACGCAAGGGCACAGCCACATTTAATGCCAAACTGGATGCCCTGGCAAAATTTACCGCTTCGGTTGTCGAAAATCGCGGCCATGCAGCACAGGAAGCCAAAGATGCGTTTTTTGAAGCCGGCTACACTGAAGCCAACATGATTGATGTGGTAATAGTTGTGGGCGATAAGATCATCAGCAACTATATCCACAATTTAACCGGCTTTGAGATCGATTTCCCGCTGGCCGAAGAATTGAATTGATTGCACTTCAAGTACGAATGCGTCGTGCAGGTAAAAATGGCCGGCGCATTCGTGCTTTACGAGCTATCTCATATATCCTTCAATAAAACCCCTAACCGGCGTGAGAACGCCGCACAAAGACCATGAGAGCTGCATTCCTGAGGTACAGATACATATAAAATCTGCCTGGAAACAAAAAAACCACTGACAATATTTTGTCAGTGACAAAATATTGTCAGTGGTTAAGTGGTTATAAATCAGTTCTGTAGCGTTTTGTAGCAGGTTGTAGCACGTGTAGCGCTACAAAATTTCCATTCCCGACCCCACCGCTTCAGGCCTGGTTGCATTCCAAGGAGATTGGGCGAACCAAATCGCCGGCTCGTTTTGGCGAGGAACGACCGCCTGGTGGGCATTAGATTTTTTTTGCACAGCGGATATCAGAACTTAATCTATCTTTGGGCACAAAATTTACAGGCATATTCAAATGGCAAAGGCATCTGAAATTAAAGTAGGCAATATATTGCGTTTTAACGGCGAACTGGTAAGCGTTACCGAAGTGCTGCATCGTACACCCGGCAAAGGCGGGGCGTTTTATTTAGATAAGTTTCGCAATATAAAAACCGGCAGAGTGGTAGAGGCCCGCTTGGCTACCGACGAACAGGTGGAGATTTGCCGTGTAGAAACCAATGATTTTCAATACCTGTACCAGGAGGGCGATTATATGGTAATTATGGATAATACCAGTTACGAGCAGCATAATATACCCAAATCATTATTCGGGCAGTCGGCAAAGTTCCTGAAGGAAGGGATGGATGTGATCGTTTCGTTTGAAAGCGAGGAACCGATTATGGCACAGGCGCCAAACTTTGTTGAACTGGAAATTACCTATTCGGAGCCGGCTGTTAAAGGCGATACCTCATCGGGTGCGCTAAAAGCGGCTGTGACAGAAAACGGTGTGGAAATAAAAGTACCGCTTTTTGTAAACCAGGGCGACCGCGTAAAAGTGGATACCCGCACCGGGGAATATGTGGAGCGGGTGAAATAAGCCTGGCTAAACCTATTTTGTCATTTGAGCTTTACCCTTTAAACACGGGATTGCAAAACCGCCCATTTACTTTTGTAAAACGATCACTTTATTGCCGTCCTCCTGGGAATACACCATCGTACCATCATAGGTTACAAAATTGAGCACCAGGTTGGGGCAGCAGGTTTCCGTTGTGCCGGTATGAAAGATAAAGGTGTCCTGCGGCAGGTTGGCGATATTCATGGTCACCGTATCGGAAGCATGCACTGGTGCTACAAATACTTCAAAGCCCTGCTGTGCTGCAACGGCATCAAAGGTTACCGTATCCGCTTTGCCATTTACAATATGGTGCATAGCCAGTTGGCTGGTGGTGTATTGGGCCGAGGCGCCATAGAAAAGGTTATTGCCGGTAGTTTTGCTCACCACCTGGAAAAACATGTGGGGGATGGAGTCGGTATGAGCGGGGCAGGGCCCGCATGTTTGCGTGGACTTATGGCTGCAGCCGGGCATCAGTACCAGGAGCGCTGCAAGGCCTGCCAGGAGTTGAAGACATGTTTTCATCGGTACGCTTATAATTTGGGGTTATGTAATTATTACGTTTTATCGATCAAAGATCAGAACGATCCTGTCAAATATAAAAAAATTGATAAATAAATCGGTCGTCCCCGCGAACGAAAAGAAATGCTTTTTACCCTGCACGAAAATTTTTCCGCCTGGGTTTGTAATACACTTGTTTGTGTTTCAAAGGTGTTTTGCCGGCGTTTGAAGCGTCATTTTTTCGTCTCTATAAAAACTCATTCCAGCATCAGAGACCCGGAAAAATCGGGAATTAGATGAAAAAACGGCCGCCTAATTTCTTTGCTCTGTCCTGGGATACGACCTGTAAGCCAGGGCAAAGAAAATGAGGGCGGGCACCAGGTATTCGAGCACGTCAACAGGCCCGATCTCTTTTTTATCTAAGTCGAATGCCCTGTAAAGCAGCAATACAATGATGGCAAATCCGATCAAAACAAAAATGTAACGAAAAAAAGCTATTAGCATAGTTTTAAAACGATTGAGGAAATATTTAATGAATAACACCTCCAGGTTTGTCCCACTGGAGCGTTTGAATAATTTATCAGGAAATGCTGTTCAACGATTGTGCCAATTAAATATTTCAATTAAAGACTAATTATTGGTCGAAATTATAACGCCATGCGAAAATATTTAACGTTTTGTTGGGGAGTGGGTAACTCAATACTGGGGAAATATTTCCTTAATGGAAAGTACGTTCGGGTGGAGATTGAGGAGGCCAGGAACGGAGGGAGCCCTATTTATTGTCATCAATACCGCGACTTCTTCAAAAAAATACTGTCATTTTCAGCTTTGCGAAAAACGGCACGCCGGGCGTGTAACTCACCTGGTCGACGGGGGCGGCTTCGCCTTTGAGCTGCGTGATGTACTCAAACTGCGATTCATCCCATTGCCGGTTAAACAGGTTTTCGATAGCGATGCCTATTTCATAGCGTCTTTGGGTATAATTTACCGCCAGGTCAGTAATAAAATAGCCGCGGGCAGTTAGCGTATAATCGCTGTTGGCGGCCCTGTTGTGCAGGTAGCGGTAGCTGATACCGCCGTTTATGCCATTTTTAAGCCGGAAATCGAGTCCGCCGGTGCTGGTAAATGTTGGCGCCAGGGGAATATAATTGTGCCCCTCCGCACTGTCTATATACCTTGGCCGGGCAAAATTTGCGTTAAGGCTGGCAAACAGCCAGGAGGTAAACTGGTATCGCGCCGACAAATCGACCCCCAGCCTGGAGGTCTTCCCACTGGGGGTAACCGGCCCGGCCGGCTGGTCGATCAGGTCCTGGCCGAAGGTAAACTCCTGCTGCAAATAAAGGTACCAAAAAGCAGTATTAATAAACAGGTTGGGGGTAGGTTTCCAATTGAAACCGAGGTCGGCTCCATAAGCGGCAGGCAGTATCTCGAAGCCGCTATTGGCGATTACAACCCTGGCATCGTTTGAATGAAAGCCCTTGCCCGCTTTTAAATACAGCTGAAATCGATCGTTGAAAGTATATTGAACATTTACTTTGGGACTTACGATTGCTTTTTGTGCATCTGGTTTGGCGTTGGCAAAAATAGACGTGGCGTAAATATCCGAATCGGGTGCCAGGTTTTGATAATAGAAATAGAAATAATCCAGCCGCACACCCGCATTAAACAGCCAGTTGCCGGTTCGTACGGTTTCGTCGGCATAGGTATTCAAATTTAACTCTTCGGTGCGGCCGTACTGCAGGTAACCCAGGAATTGGCCGTTTTCCGTATGGTCGAGTTCGCTCGGGTACACATGATCATACCTGGAACCTGCGCCAAATGTGGTGGTATAAGTGGTATTGTCAACCGTGGCCGATTTTGATATTTTTCCATTATACCCACCAAAATCCCTGCGCTCGTACTGGCGAAATTCATCACCGGTAGTTGGAAAATAGTAGTAAAAGCTGAAGTTACTTACGAGGTTAAAAAAATAATGGGTGTAGTACAGTTGGTTATCCATATTCCAGCCGCCGCCTAAATTGCTGCTTAATTTGAGGCTCACATTTGTCCGGGCGGTGTGGCCGCCCTGCGCGGTATCCAGCGTACCAAAACGATTAGTGATATAGCCTTCGGATACTGCCCTATCGGGGATTTCTCCGGACGCCCGCCAATCTGATTTCAGGGTTGATATGATCGCGGTCAGCCTATTGTTGCTATCTAATCTTGTGACAAACTTGCCAAATACATTATAGCGGCTAAAATGCTCGGGCAGGGTAAAAGGGCCGCCATTTGAGTACAACCGCTCAGCGGCAATATAAGCGCTCTGCCCTTTTTTCTTTGCCTTTTCGTTCAACAGATTGATCATGGCCAGAACACGCAGTGTTTGGAACTGGCCAGCTTCAATTTTTATCTCGTCCTGCGGCAACACGTTTTTAGTGAAATAAGCCACATAGCCGGCAGTATTAAAATCGCCTTTATCGGTATAATAAGGCCCTTTGCCGAAATCGTAGCTGGACACAGTTTCAGGGATCAAAAAATGAAGGTCGGCATAACCCTGCCCGTGTGCATGCGAAACAGCATTGACCGGGATACCGTCAACGGAAAGATTAACATCAGTACCATGATCTGCGTCAAAACCTCTTAAAAATATCTGTTCGGCCTTACCCCCGCCCTGGTGCTGGGCAATAAATAAACCCGGAACCAGGCGCAGCAAGTCCTGGGCCGATTTAACCGGCAGCATATTCAAATCGAGGTTACTGAGGGCCCTGGAGGTATTAAGTGTTTGGTTATTAGTGATTACTACATCCTTTAAACTGATGACGCCTTTTCCGATGCCAACGATCATCGGCCTGCCAAAAATTGCTTTTACCCGCGTGGGTTTACAACCGATGCACGAAAAGGAAAGGCTATCCGCCTTAACACCGGCTAATACGAAATTTCCTTCCTTGTCGGTAATTGCCGTTTTTCCCGATGGTATTGCCATTACCACTGCCGCTTCAATAGGTTCGCGGGTTATGGAGTCGATGACTTTTCCTTTTATAACGCTGTTGTTTTGTGCAAAAGCAATATGGGCGACTAATATGGAGACGATAAAAGGCAGGAGTTTTTTCACAGGGGGCAAACGTAATGATTTATACAATTTACAGCACCTACGAAGTTTATCCTGGCGGGGATTTAATGACAGTGCCTTATTTATTGCGCCGGCTTTCTTTTGCTGATCTGTAAATTATTTCGGCATTCAACAAATCCGTCCGTCTATATCTTGCGTATCTTCTCAAAACACATCGACCGAATTTTAAAAAAATCAAATAATAATTTAACAATTTACTTATGAAAAAAGCTAAACAAATTATTGCTGCCGCCATCTTAACACTGGGCCTGGGCGGCGGCATTCTTTGGGCATCGGATCATGCTGATGCACCAAACGTGAAAGGTAAAAGCGACGACATTACCGACTTGTACGTGTTTCAAAGCCCCACAAATTCTGACAACATGGTTTTTGTAGGCAATGTACAGGGACTGATGAGCCCGGCCACTACAGCAACCGCCGCTTTTGACCCCAACACTGAGATCGAATTCAAGATCGACAACAACGCCGACAATGTTGAAGACCTGGTTATTCAATGCGTGTACAACAACGGCAAAATGTACATCTATGGCCCGGTAAAACCGTCGACAACCGGTACTACAGCCACCATAGTTGGTGCCGCATCGGTTGTTGTTCCGGTAACGCCTTATGGTCAGTCGCCTATTGTGGTAACATCAGCGAGCGGCATAACTGCCTTCGCCGGCCCGCGGGATGATCCATTCTTTTTTGACCTTGACCAGTTCCACGCAATCGTAGGCGGAACTGCCACAGGTTTTAACAACCCTGGAAAAGATTCATTTGCAGGCACTAACGTGATGAGTGTTGTAATTGAACTGCCAAAATCAATGTTAAACAGCACCGGTAAAATTGGTGTTTGGTTACGGACAGCACAAAATCATTAATCCTTTAAAAAACTTATGAACATGAAAAAGATATTATATCCTATATTAACGCTGTGCAGCCTAACCATCTTACTGGTAGCCTGCCATAAAGACAAACCGGTTACGCCGGTTAACACCGATCCGAACACCGGAAAAGTATTCGCAGTTCTTGGCGACCAGGTTGGAAGACCGGGCATAGCCACCGTGTTTGTAGCGGCCGCCGACAAAGATAATTTTAACGGTACCATACCTTCATTAATGAACCCGTTGTACCAGGCCAAATTTCAGGCCCAGCTACAGGCCTACAATGGCGGAAATTTTACCACGAATATTTTAGGTTTAAATGCCGCCCAGTTTACGGGCGTTTTGGCTACCGACGTGCTGAATGTTTCGACCACCGGCACAACAACCTATTACGACGGCACTAATGTGCTGACAGGAAGGAACTTGACCGATAACGTTATTGATATTAGCTTGACTTTGATATTTGGCGGCCCAACCGGCACATCGAACCCAACGTTAACATCAGACCACGTTCCCGCCAACGATAAGCCATTTTTAACATCTTTCCCTTACGAGGCAGCTCCCTGGTAATATTGGTTTGAATAGTTGATGATTGGAAGGGCCGGGGTTTTCTCCGGCCTTTTTTTTAAACGCACCACTAACAACCTTTTGCTCACGGTAGAAAAGCCTGCGTAAACTTGATAGACAACTACCCACTTTATATAGGTTATGGAAAACCAGTTTAACAATTCTTTTATCCGTTACAGCCGAATAGTCGGCATTTCATTAATGCTCTTGCTGATCAGCCAGCCGCTCTGGGCCCATGTGGTGGTGGGCGAGCTGGAGAAAATGTCGAAACCGCGCGCCGCGCTGGTTTATCTCGGCATCGGCTATAAGCATATTCTGCCTTCGGGTTTCGACCATATCCTTTTTATCCTCAGCCTGTTCTTACTAAGCCCTAAGCTGAAACCGGTATTATGGCAGGCCACGGCTTTTACGGTTGCACATTCGGTAACCCTGGGGCTTGCTATGTACCATGTAATAACGCCGCCAACCCGAATCGTCGAGCCAGTTATTGCGCTTTCAATAATGTATGTAGCGCTCGAGAATATTTTCTCGCCCAAACTCAAAACCTCACGCATCGGCGTGGTCTTTTTATTCGGATTGGTGCATGGCATGGGATTTGCAGGCGCTTTGGGCCATTTAGGTTTACCAAAGGACGCCTACCTAACGTGCCTGATTATGTTTAACCTTGGGGTCGAATTGGGACAGCTAACCGTAATATTAATTGCCTACTTCTTGCTGGCGAGGTACTTCGGAGATAAACCCTATTACCGTAGCCGCATCGTTATTCCGCTATCGGTAGTTATCGCTGCGATAGCGTGCTTCTGGACAGTGCAACGAATATTCTTTTAGTTTACAATCTTTCTAAAAAAGATTCAGCGTAGCTATCATTGACCGAAGTTTATTGCCTTTTGCTTCATTCAACGTAATATCGGGAGTCCGGACGTAAATTTGTAGTGTAGCGCTACACCTGCTACACCGCGCTACACCCTGCTACACCAATGACTATCAACAACTTACGACTGACAATATTTTGTCACTGCCAAAATATTGTCACCACTTTTCACGGCAATGAAGAATTCATACCATTTTTAGACAGTTTCTTAGTCCGAAAATCGGGAATCGCGATGACGATCCGGGCCGAAAGCCCAAAAGACGCTGCCGCTGATGTTTCGGCATAATATGACCAAAGTAAACCAATAATGCTGTGTTGGCCTGGGTTTTAAATTAAACGTTCGCAATCAGGATCGCTGATAAATTAAGGCCGCACCAAACGCTCCAAAGGAAAACAAAAAGTGTTTTTGAATCCTCTCCTACCAACCGTGCGGCCCTACAGTATGCGTTTTTTCATTCGTCCCATTGGGCAATTTAGCTGGGTTCAGATCAACACGCTCGATTTTAAATGTCGAATAACGAATTTCGAACGCCGAAGCTTTAACTTCAAAATTCAACATTCGAGATTCGGAATTCGAAATTAATTCTCATAACTTAATGATCGCGCCCTATACTTCCGCTTGCAGGTATAAAAATTACAAAATAAAAAAGCGTTCCTAAGGAACGCCTCGTAAAGTTGGCGATTATGTTCGCCTGAACAATCATTGTCGATAAACTTACTACTTTGAGTTATTCACCAGCTAATCGTCTAAGTTAGCCGCTAAGTCTTTTTCCATATCAGGGCTCAGGTCGTACTTGTTTTTTTCAGCCGCTTTAAAAAATTCGTTCGCATCGTAGCCTTTGTCGAGGCCCTTCATCAGTTTGCCCATATAATAAAGCTCCAGGCCCTCGAGCGGCTGACCGGATACGTATTTTTCAAATACCCGATAAGCCTCATCTTTCTTATTGTTCTTAAACAATGTATAAGCATACCATGCGTAGGCTTGCGGTGTGGTACGGTT
>Ga0302140_10004434_pt1 | contig 17902 bp, 14 predicted proteins | sample I_Bog_E1_1_FD_202095 | JGI IMG/M metagenome (GOLD analysis project Ga0302140, IMG submission 202095) | Peat permafrost microbial communities from Stordalen Mire near Abisko, Sweden - I_Bog_E1_1 | ecosystem: Environmental > Terrestrial > Soil > Wetlands > Peat | place: Sweden: Abisko, Stordalen... | reverse complement strand
CCTCTTCCCCCCGAAGCATTATCATCTGATAAAAGGCCCAAGCTTTCTTTTTAAGTCTCAAATATCGAAAAACTGCCTCGAAATCTTCTAAACCTCGACATTTTCTCATATTTTCCTTTAATTTCATCACGCCGAAAGCTCTGATTTTCCTCTTGATCTTATAAAAACCAGATTTAGGGTCTTTTCTCTTCCTAATTCGAGACTTCTGATTTAAAAGACGATTTGAGCCAAAATCACGAATTTATTGAAATAATAGTCCAATTTCACAATCCTTGGATCCAATTATCGATTTTGAGGCTTTGAGGTTTTTTCCTTCTGACCAAAGAAAATCGCTTCCAATCGAAGAAATAATCGAGTTTTTTCCTTTTGACGATATTTTGGAAAAGTCGCAATAAATCAACAGTTTTGATGCTTTTTCCTTTTTGACTCAATAAACGCCAATTCAACAAATATCGATGTTTTTTCAAATTATGCGCGGTTTCGCAGAAATTCAACAAATTCTTTAATATTTTCTTCATCGCACGACGTTTTTCGCCTGCGATTTTTATTTCCACCAAAGAATCCAAAAGTCTTTTGCGACGAATTTGGCAAAGGATTCGAAAAAAAACGAATAAACCGTGTTCCAAACGAAGAAATTTATCGATTTTGCCTGATTTGAAGGATGGAATTTCCTTATGGAGGATATTGTTCAATTTAAGCAGCTTTGAGCCGATTTTCCCGAGTTTTTCTGGGTCCATTGGAATAAATGAAAAAGTTTGAAATAAGAATATTAACAGATAAAAACAAGAATTTATTAGTTTATTAAGTAATAAAAAAACGAAAATTAATTAAGCCTTTTTTTCATGAAAAAAAAAGATCGAAAATTTCATTTTTCTTGTTTGAAAAATATTTTGAGAACGAATTCTCATTTCTTTTTTTTTTTATTTTAAAAAAAAAAATATTTTTAATAATATTTTTTTTTAGAAATGTAAAAAAAAAACTTATTACGAAGTTTTTTTTTTCATTATTTATTGAGTTTCTGATAAGAAAATCAGCCTAAATTAAATTAATCCTCATTCTTCCGAGCCCAAATTTGAAATTTTCTTAAAAAATCTGAACAAAAATGGACAACCGTGACGAGCTCCTGCGTTCCTACGTAAAGAAGTTCAAAGAACATAACGATCTAGAGGTCAAGCTCAAGTCCACACGTCTTGGTCTCCAATCCCTGCAAAAAGATTATGACAAATCCGAAGAACATCTCAAGGCGCTTCAATCCGTTGGTCAGATCATCGGGGAGGTCCTCAAGAAAATCGATGAAGAAAAATACATCGTCAAGGCGTCCAACGGGCCTCGATACGTGGTTGGGGTAAAGACAAGGCTCGAACGATCTAAACTGACTATTGGTGCACGAGTTTCTTTAGATATGACCACTTTGACTGTGATGAGGGTGTTACCTAGAGAGGTGGACCCAATGGTATACCATATGTTGACTGAAGACCCTGGTAACATTTCTTTCAGTGATATAGGAGGACTCAATGATGAGATCAGGACGTTAAGAGAGACTATCGAGCTCCCTATTACCAATCCGGAGCTGTTCAAGAGAGTGGGGATCAAGCCTCCGAAGGGGGTATTGATGTATGGACCTCCTGGAACTGGAAAGACTTTGATTGCCAGAGCTTTAGCTTGTAATGTGCAGGCGAAATTCCTTAAGGTGGTGTCTAGTGCTATAGTGGATAAATACATTGGAGAAAGTGCCAGAGTTATAAGAGAAATGTTTGCATATGCAAAGGAAAACCAACCTTGTATCATCTTCATGGATGAAATCGACGCCATTGGAGGCAGAAGGTTCTCAGAAGGTTCTTCCGCAGATCGAGAGATTCAAAGAACACTAATGGAATTGTTGAACCAAATGGACGGTTTTGACGAATTGGGAACTATCAAAGTGGTTATGGCGACTAATAGACCTGATGTTTTGGATCCTGCCTTATTAAGACCAGGTCGAATTGATAGGAAGGTGGAGATTCCTTTGCCAAACGAAGGATCTAGATTAGAAATCATAAAGATCCATGCGAGGTCTATAACTACTAAGGGAGAAATAGATTTCGAGGGAGTGTCGAAGCTTTGCGAGGATTTCAATGGAGCTGATTTGAGGAATGTTTGTACTGAAGCGGGGATGTTTGCAATCAGATGCGATAGAGATTATGTGATTGATGAAGACTTCATGAAGGCGGCCAGGAAGATAAAGGACGCGAAAAAGTTGGAATCCAAGATGGATTATAGTAAAATATAAAAGAGAAAAAAAAACGGAATAAAATTATAAAAGAAACAAAAATTATCATAATTCGTCAGATTTTTCAACCCTTTTTAAAATCTGATTTCTGATCTCAGATCAATAATTTTTTTCTAGAAAAAACCAAAATCAAATTTATTCATGGATCATCAAAATTGGGATTACACCGTATATTCCAAAGGGCCAAAAGGAGGTGAAAAAGGCGATAAAGCTGTTAACAAGGCCATGCGAGATGGTAAAGATGTGGAAACAATAAAAAAAGGTACCCAAAATCATTAAAAAATTTGAATATTTATGTATAATACTGTCCTAAAATAGCCCAGGCCACCAATAAAAAGGGAGCCACTGGATCAGAGATTCACAAGGCTATGGAAAGTGAAGAATTTAAGAGTATTTACAAGGGATTTTATTGAGATTAAGTCTTTTTATAGCCCCAGATCATGTGACTTTGGAATTTAGATTGGAGCTGCAAAAGGCCAGACAGGCCAAGAAATTGACTCAGGAGCAACTGGCGAAGGTAAAATGAAGGTTTTTCTCAGACTTAATATAAAATTATAGCTGGTGAATGAAAAACAGTCAGTTATTTCAGATTATGAGGCAGGAAGAGCCATTCCGAACAATGCGATTATCAGTAAATTCGAGAGGGCGTTGGCTGCTAGATTGCCGAGACCAAAGAAAAAGAAGGAAAAGAAGGGAGAAGATGATGAGTGAAAGATTTAGATATATTGATGGGAAACTTTCGTTCATTATTATTTAAATTTGTGGAATTTTTATTAGAGATGGCTTAGTTTTTTTAAAGGAAATTTTTCTTAAGTGGGTTTTTTTTTTTGAATTAATTAGGGGCTGGGTTTTCGAAATAAAATATTTATTTTATTTTAAAATTTTTTATTTCATTTAAAAATTAATTTGAACAATATTCCAAATATTTAAATTTTCAAAAAAAAGATTGAATATTCAAACAAAAAAATTTGAATTTTTTCTTTAAAAAAATTTCTTCTAGAATAAAGAAATCCCATTTTTTTCTCAAATTCATTAAATTTGAATTTATTTGATTTTTCTTAACCAAAATTATAACTTTTTTTTTTAATATAACAAATTTCAAAAAAAATCAATCAAAATGGGCAACGAAATCTCATCCAACCCAGTAGATCTTGAAAACATGCGTAAATATACTGGTTTCTCTCCAAAGCAAGTCGAACTAATCAAGTAGACCTCTAATTATTTTCTTCTAATTTTTTTACCCCATCCATTTCCCTAGGGAGCGTTTTGAAATGTTATGTGATGAAGACCTAACAATCGATAAAGAGAAATTCTCGAAGCTGATGCGCACAAACGCCGAAGAGACCAACCGAGTATTAATTTTTCTTTATAAATTTTGTAATTGATTGATTTTATCATTATAAAGCTCTTTGAGTTCTTCGACACCGATTCTAGTGGCAAATTAGACTGTTATGAGTTTATTTGCGGCCTGGGACTTTTATCTCAATCAACTCTCAAACAAAAGGCTGAAATCATCTTCAACCTATATGACTTCGACAAATCCAAGCTGATATCTCAAGACGAGATGGTGGTTCTGGTAAAAACAGTGATGTCAGCACTGAATGTCATGTGTAAAAAGCCGGAGGCTACAATACAACAGGCAGAAACTAAGACTTTGGACATTCTGAAGAAATATGACACGAATAAAGATGGGGAAATCAGTTTGAAGGAGTTCCAAAGCTTTGTGAGCAAAGACCCTGAGATCTTGCGTTATTTAACGACATATAATTTGATAGCTCATGATGATTTGAGGCCGGATTTTGGAGGCGGTGAAGGGGAAGCGATCCCTGATGTGGATAGTGACCTGGAGGCCGAAATAAAGATCAAAGACAATGGTAACATCAACCCGATGGCTGAGAGGATCAAATCAGGGATAGAACACACCCACAAATCAAAATTTGAAGAGGATGATTGTCCATATGGTCATCATCATAACAAAGAAGTTCCTGCTAACTTAAGTCAACAGCAAGCCTGGGTCACTCAAGTGAAAAATTCCATACCAAGCGACTATAAACCAAGACCAGGGGAATCCAACCCTCCAGAGGCCAGTCTCCAATTAGATTATGTATATGGATATAGATGTCATGATTGTAGGAATAATTTGAAATACGGTCCCACAGGAGAAATCGTATATCATACAGCTGCTGTGGGATTGGTCCTAGACCCGAAGAAAAACCTGCAACAGTTCTTTTTGGAGCATACAGATGATGTGATTTCCATAGATGTTTATGAGACTTTGTGTCTCACAGGACAAGTGGGAGTTAGTCCCATGTTATGCATTTGGGACCTCAAGACAATGCAAAGTAGATTGATACTCAAGGGAGTACTTCAGAAGGGGATCAATCACGTGTGTTTCAGCAATGATGGAAGGAAATTCGCTGCAGCGGGACTTGATGAAGACCATTGTGTTATAGTTTACGATCTGGAGAAGGCAATTGCTGCGAAACAAAACCCTTTATTGGCGAAAGGCAAATCAGCAGAGAATTTAGGATTACTGGCCTCCGGAAAGACCACCAAATCAGAAATTTTTGATATGAAATTCGAACCGACTGATAAGGGGTTAATAGCTGCTGGTTTGAAGGAGGTGTTGTTTTTGAATTTCGAAGGAGGGGTCCTGAAGATGTTGAAGGGATCATGGGAAAATTACCCTCTTCAGGCGGTTTTATGTATCAGTTTTATAGAAACCAATGTGGTTACAGGGATGTTTAAGGGAGAGCTGTTTGTTTGGAAAGGGAATAGACCTTATAATTCAGTGAAGGCTCACAACGGTCCAGTCAATGCTATTTGTTCTAGAAAATCTGCTAAAGGTCTTATCACAGGAGGCAATGATGGGGTGGTAATCATCTGGGAGGCTAACCTGAAGATATTAAGCAAAATAAACCTGGTGGACCCAGGTTTGAGAATCCTAAATCCAAAGATCCGTGCTTTAAATGAACTCAATGGGAATATCCTAGTGGGCACTCGTTCTGGTGAAATTATTGAGTTCCTTGGTGGCACCAAAGCTAATTTCCTAATGAGAGGCCATTATTCTGGGGAGTTATGGGGATTGACGACTCATCCTAATACTTCGCAAGCCTTCACGGTCGGTGATGAGCATCTGCTAGTCAATTGGGATCTCTCTTCAAGAAAGGCCAAGGTGTTCTCAAAACTAGATTACCCAGCAAGAACCCTCCATATATCTCCTGATTGCAAGTATCTTTCTGTGGGATGTCTCAATGGAAGTGTTTTGATAATCGACCCAAAAAGTCTTACGATAATAACCACATTAAAAGATCGTCAAAGTGAAGTAACTGTTGTCAAATTCTCACCAGTGGCTGGAGGATATCTGGCAGTGGCCTTCGGTTCACCGGATCATGAGCTCTTCATCTATAACATCAAAGCCAACTTCAAGATCCAAAGCAAACTCAAAGGCTCCAACTCGAAAATCATGCATTTGGACTTCTCAGAAGACGCAACCAAGCTTCAATTCACCAACACTTCCAATGAAATCTTCTTCTATGATGTGAAGTCAGGCAAAAGAGAACCCAATGCTGCTTCACTTCTGAAGGATGAAAAATGGGCCTCTTGGACTTTACCTGTAGGCTGGCCAGTTCAAGGCATTTGGCCCCCCTATACTCAAGGTTGTGATATAAATTCCGTGGATCGAAGCTACAATTTTGAAACTATTGTTTCAGGAGATGATTTCGGAAAGGTCAAACTGTTTAAATACCCTTCATCGAAGGAGAAGGCTGCATTCAGTCAATTCCTAGGCCATGCGGCGCAAGTTACCACTGTACGTTTCTCTTTCAAGAATGAATATGTTGTGAGTCTGGGAGGTGCTGATAAATCAGTCTTCCAATGGAAATACATCACGGATAAACAAGCCCAGGAAGAAGGAAATATGGCCTTTGGCGAAGAAGAGGATGATGAAACCACCTATGGTCATGGATTATTCGAGGAGGAAAAGTTGGATGAAGGCGATCAATTCATGGCCGTCAAGCCTTTCAAAGGGGAGGTGGAGCATTCAGTTCCCAGTTGGTTCAAGCCTGGTAAGAGAGATAATGACTTACCGAATGGTAATCTAGCCTTAAGATATGTGCATGGATATAGATGCTTCGATATGTATAATGGAGCAAAATATGGAAAAAGGGGGGAGGTCATTTTTATTCAGGCAGCCTTAGGTGTCATTATGGAGAATAAAGGGGGCAACAAGGCATTTGAACAAAGTTTCTTCCAAATGCATGAAGAAGATATCATAAGTTTGGCGTTACATCCTAAGCTGAATATAGTGGCGACTGGACAAATGGCCAAAGTTGGTAAGGCAAAAACTATTGATGTATATGTCTGGGATGGTGAAACAAAGGCAATATTATCACATATGAATGATTTCCACCTGAGGGCTGTAAATCAATTGGGATTTTCCCCAGATGGGTCAAAACTTTTGTCTGTTGGCCAAGATGATGACAATTCATTGGCAATTCATGATTGGCAAGGCAAAATTTTGTTGACCACCTCCAAAGTTGATAAATCGAAAGTTTCAGCTGTCGCATGGAAAAATGATCAAGTCTTTGTGACCGTTGGGCCTAAACATATAAAGTTCTGGACCTTAAATGGTCGTAACCTGACAGGTAAACGTGGGGTCTTCGGTCAACAAAACAAACAAGAGCCTTTGGTTTCTGTGACCTTCGCTTATACCAACAACCAATACTGCGTGACCGGGTCTAAATCAGGTAACTTATATCTCTGGACTGGGGAAGCTGCCAATAAACCTTTGAAAGCACATAATGGGGAGGTGTCAGTTCTCTTATCTAATAAACAAACGTTGTACTCAGGTGGTGAGGATGGCATAGTGATTATTTGGAGCTTTGGAGGTGGTGGTGCTTTGACGAAAACAGCCCAAGTTTGTGAAATGGCAACTCTTTCGAAATATAGGCCAGGAATCAGAAGTTTAGACATCAAGACGGATGGTACCTTACTTGTAGGCACTCGAGGAGCTGAGTTATATGAAGGGAAACAAGGTGTGAATTGGACGGCGATTTTGCAGGGACATTTCGAAGGTGAGTTGTGGGGTTGTGCGGTGAGTCCAGGCACTTACCGTTTCGCGACCTGTGGAGGGGATAAAACAGTGCGTTTATGGGACGCTCAGACGAAGAAGATGCTTGTGGGAACAGAACCTTTTGAGCAGGATTGTAGAGCCGTGGATTGGGCTCGTACTGGGAAGTTTCTAGTGATGGGTGATACTAAGGGGAAGATCTTTATACTGGATGCGAACACTTTGCAGGTGTTGAGCAGTTTACAGAGTTCCTTTAAGTCTGTGGAACAGGGTAAGGGGAGGCCTGCTTTAGACCCTTGGATTGAGGATATAAAGATCTCACCGAATTGTCAGATGGTGGCGTTCGGAGCTCATGCAGGGGCTTCCAACGTGGAAATCATGGCGATCAACAATAATAAGTTACAGACAAAGGGAATGATCAAGGCAGGACTGACAAGTGCACTGACACATCTTGATTGGTCTAATGACAGCGACTTCCTGGTGATCAATTCCCAGGCATATGAGTTAAAGTTCGCCAATGTTTCAAGTCTCAAGCCAGTGAGTGCTTCATCTTCCAAGGATGTAGATTGGGCCACTTGGACTTGTACTTTGGGGTTCTATAGTCAAGGTATATTCGGCGCTGGGATGGACGGCACTGATGTCAATTCAGTCAGTCGAGCTAATAATAAAAAAGTTTTAGCAACAGGTGATGATTTTGGCAAAGTCAATTTATTCAAATATCCGAGTGTGATTGAGAAAAGCTTGAATAAACAATACTCTGGACATTCCTCTCATGTGACTAAAGTGAAGTTTAGTTTCGATGATTGTTTCTTGATGTCAGTCGGTGGGAATGACAAGGCAGTGATAATCTGGGAAACTGATTTCGGGTCAGGAGATCAGAACAAGGCAGACATTATTGTGGAGAAGGAAGATGCCAATGAGCAAGAGGAAGAAATTGACCGCTCTCATTTCCTCCAAAAAAAGAAAAAAATGGTGGGTGCTGATAAGTTCAAACAATATAAGGACGGTTTCATTGCCAATCAAGAAGTGGAAAAACAGAAGAAAGTCGATAAAAAGCCTGAAGATGATATCTACGGTGAAGAGGAAGATAAAGGTGATGAAAGCATGACAATAAAGCCATGGATGGGTGCCATCAAAGAGCCTCAAGGCTATATCAAGCCCCCATTAAATCAAGACAAGCCACCCTTAATTTCATTAGAATTGACTTTTATCCATGGGTACAGAAGCAAAGACTCCCGAAATAACTTGAAATACCTTAAAAACGGTAATTCAATTGTGTACCCAGCTGCTGGAGTGGGTGTGGTTTTTGACATGGCTTCTAATAAGCAACGCTTTTTCACCCTTCATAACGATGATATCACTGCATTAGCCTTAAGTTCAGATGGAGTTACTGTGGCAACTGGAGAAATCGGGCAAAAGGCATCAATCTACGTTTGGGACTCCAATACAATGTTGAAGGTCTGTGAGTTTAAAGGTCCTTTAACTAAAGGGATAGCCGCTTTGGCTTTCAATCCCAACGGTGATAAATTAGCAGCTGCTGCAATTGATGATGCAAATACAGTAGCGGTTTTCGAGGTGAAGGTCCAAAATGGCGCAGTGCTGTCAGTTTCCAAAAGCGGGACTGAAAGCATTTTTGACTTGAGCTTTAAAAACGATTGCGAGTTCGTGGAAGTGGGTGTTTCTCACATAAGATTCTGGAATTTCGCCAATAAGACTTTGAATTGCAAGAGCGGAGCTATACCCAATACTGTCAGCAAGGTTCTGGTGACTGCGAAACATAATGCGGATGATTGTGTGGTGGGTGACAATATTGGTAACCTACAAGTGTGGAAGGAAGGCATGATGATCGGCTTCTATAAACTTCACGAGGGAGGCATTGACGCGTTGTCAGTGCAGGCGAGCTATATTTTAACTGGAGGTAGAGATTCTTTGATTAAGATTTTGGATAAGAGCTATTCACCGTTGGTGGTATACATTGCGGAACAGAATATTAAGTTTTCGTTATATCCAGCTATTAGAAGTCTGTGCTTCTCATCTGATTTTAAGAGCATTTTGCTAGGAACTCTAGGAGGAGAAATCTATGAGATTCAGACCAAGTAAGATTAGCTTATTAAAAATTCTATGAAAATTAATAATAGGGACAATAAAATCACCAACAGTACCAAATTTTACAATCCAAAAGAAATCATCAAGGGACATTTTGCACCCAATAAAGAAAGTCCTAATGCAGTATGGGGATTGTGCGCGTTTCCAGATGGAGATCTTTATTGCACTGTGGGAGATGATGGGACGTTGAGGGTGTGGTCTTCCAAGGATCGGAAACAAGTGAAAATGATTAAAACAAATTTGGATAGTCAGGGAAAAGAATTGCAGGTGAATCAGAAGACGAAGGATCTGAATGACGCATCTATGGGAAGAAGCATCGATATCAGTCCAGATGGGAAGCTCATCGCTGTGGGGTTCAAAGAAGGCACTATAAAGGTTTTTATCTTATAATAATTATTTTTTTTATCACTTTCTTCATTTATGATTAATTTTTTTTTTTTTAATTTTTTTTTTAATTATCTTCATAAGGTCTATGAAAGTGACAGTCTAGAACAGATTGCCAACTTCAAATGTTCCAAAGATTGGATATCCGACCTTAAATTTTCCCCTGACAACAAGAATCTCGCCATTGGCTGCCATGACTCCGCGATCTACATCTACTCAGTCCCTGACTTTAAAAAGAAAGCTGGTCTCAGGAAACACTCCTCCTTCATCACTCATATCGATTGGTCTGACGACTCCAACTTCCTGCATTCAAATTGCGGTGCATTTGAGCTTTTGTATTGGGACATCATAGGTTTGAAAAACATTCCCAACGGGGCGACACAATTCCGTAACCAAAATTGGGCCAATTGGACTTGTTCTTTGGGCTGGCCAGTTGAAGGAATTTATGGGACATCCACAGATGGAACTGAGGTGTGTTGTGTGGATCGTTCACATATCAAGCATCCTGGTGGATATAATTTAGTGGCTGTGGGGGATGATTTCGGCAAGGTCAGAGTGTTGAGGTACCCTAGTAGGAATAAAGGTAGTGAGGCGGTAGTAGGAGGGGGACATACCAGCAGCGTGACTGGGGTTAGATGGAGTGTTGGGGATGAATGGCTGTATAGTGCAGGAGGGGAAGACTGTTGCGTGTTCCAATGGAAGAAGATCATTAAGAATTAAAAAAGCAGGTTTTTCAAAAACCATTGATTTTTACTATGAAATTTATTATGAGAAATTTTAAGACAAATTTAGTTTAAGGACATTTTTTTGTTTATGAATTTTTCGTGTTTTTTTAAGAATTTTGAACATTTTTTGTAAATAATAAGAAATTTTCAAAAACTTTCTCAATTCTAAGCTTTTCTCTCAAGCAATTTATCAAAGAAACCTAGAATTTTCCGTTTAGCAGCCCTTATAGGGTCCTTCTTTATATTTTTTAGGCTAACTTCCGGATATTTTCCTTTTGCCAAAGTCTCATTCTCATTATTCTCTTCATTTTCAATATTTTTATCTGGCTCCTCACTTACTTCCTTCTGAAAATAATGTCCGACCTCAAAAAAGCCTGGCTTAAACTGAGGCTTGTCAAAGTAATTATTCTCCAAATCAATCTCTTCCACGTATTTCTTGGTTAAGCCCTTATAACATTGTTCAAGTCCAAGTATTTCTTCACAATTTTCCCCACATAAAGCCTTTTTTTCTAGTGCGTTGATTGGCATGCAGGTCTTTGTTTTCACGCACCAACCGCAAAAAACCGTCAAGGCACAAAGACTGCATTTTGTTTTTTTCTGGCATTTTTCATATGATTTCATATTTAGATCCTGGCAGTCGTCATTCGGGGCCAAGGCATTCTGTTGACTGGCAACACCCCCAAAAAAACCAGCAAAACAAGAAAAAAATAGAGAAAAAAATAGAAACTTCATTTTTCTCAAAATTAAAATAAAAAAACATTGTTTTTCTTATATTTATTTCTTTTTTAAGCATTTATCCGTGTATCCATTCAGCAGGTTTTTCAGCCACATTCCAGGTACTCGTGTGGAAACCCTATTGAAAATGCTTTTTGGGATGAACCCCTTCACATCAGTTTGTAGCACCATAGTGAAGTTTACATCATTTCCTTCTTTCTCTATCAAATATCCTGTGATAATAGTATCCGCTCTAACAAGTCCCTTGATTGGAGGTATTTCAGGTATTTCCACGCTCTTTAAATAGAGAACGTAATAATCATTTTCTCTTTGAAATAATCCAAATTTCTCTATTAAATCGCTATTTCTCTTGTTGTGAAGGAAGTGTCTGTATTGCACATAGTCTCTATTGCTGAAACCAGGGGGAGTCTTGATAACGCAATAAATTATATCAGAAAATTCGTTAATTTTCTCATAAACTGAAAGCTCCTTAACGATTTTATCCCATTCCTTACGCGCATCGCAATCTATTATCAATTGAACCAAAGTCTCCAAATCTACATCTTTGAGTTTTGCGAATACTTTAACGAGAACCACAGGATTTTCGCCGTCATTTTTCGAAAAAACAGAATGAAATTTATCTAAAAAACAATGACATTTCTAGAAATTGAGAAATGGAACCTTTAACCGCAGGAGCCCATTTATTAGCTGGATCCTCAACACTTTCATCGATAAGTTGCTTAAGGTAAGCGTAGTCTGGGTAAAACATAGCCTTGGAGGCTTCAGTTATGGGGGTATGAGGGGTAAAAGGTTGGTTGTCATTATTGTTTTCAGGGTCAATTGAGGCTATGAAGAGATCTTGAGGAGAGTCTTGAATGGTGTTTTCGACGGAATCTAAGAGTAAATTAATACAGTCTTTTTTTTAGATGGATTATAAAAAAAAGTGACTGAGAGGCTCCATAGGAATGCGGATTATTTATTTTAATTTAGGAAATAATAGGAATTAATAAGGAAAAAAATAAATGAGTTATTAATTAAAGAATTTATATTATTAAGTCAATAATGGCATATGTTTTTCATCCTCGTCTTTAAAGGTTAAGAGCGCCTTTTGGTCACTTTGCGTTTCTTCGATATAGTCCCCGATATGATTACCTTCAGTTTCTTGGAGTCGAGTTATTAATAATGCCACGATCAAACCAAAGGAACCAAATAACACCAGAGAAGATAAACCTTCATGTTGCAAGGAAACCACTACTATTGGTGTGATCAAGGCACCTTCAAAGAAAGAATTATGATTAGTTAATCGGATTTTATATAAAAAGTGTGATTTTTATTAAAGAAAATAATATAATTTTTCTTAAAAAAAATATGTTATTTAAAAAAAAATTTCATAATATGGGAAATTTAATAAAAATATTTAAAACAAACCTAATTTTCCAAATCCAATACAGATTCCAAACCCAAGATTCTTCACGACCGTTGGATAGATTTCCCCAGTGTAGCTCAATAATACAGAGCTATACACAGTAATGCAGAATCTCGCGGCCTTTTAATGAAAAACTTTTTCATCTCAAGAAAAGGACTTTTTTTATGTTACCATCGCAATGAAAACCGTCAATCCCTTCTGATAACAGCTTTTAGTCTGCGAAAAACAGCTGCTCGGTATTTTAAAGAAACCGATCGCCAGACATAAAACCGTGATACTTCCCACTAAAGTCAAGAGAGCTCTTATTCTTGTCATTTTTACTTTGAAAGGGCCTTGATAAAATTTCAATAAAAATGAAAAATTATTTCATTGAATAGGAAATTATTAAAAAACCGCTCATAAAACAAGCCACTAATTCAGCCACAGCAGTCAATAGGAAGTTCTCATGTACTTCCCCTCCAAACCCGGGCAATGAGAAAGCCAATCCAAAATATGTAAAGTTCTTAAAAAACCATAGAAAAAGGAGATAAACTGTCAAGAGTCTCAATGACTTATATCTAAACAAATCAATGTATCCGTAATTTTCGCTCTGGATTCTGATGTAATCCCTTTCTATAGGTTTGGGTTCATTGGTGTAACCTCTGGTAGTTTGAAAGTCATCCATTTCTCCTTCTAGTCGATAAGTAAATTGTGGCCTACCGTTAAACAACGCTATCTGATTCAACACTATCCTCGCCTCCACATATTTATTCATATTTATAAGAAATTTAGGGGTTTCCAACAATTGTCTAAATTCCAGAAATGATACAACTAGAAATGGGCAACCTATCAATACTATAGTTATCACCCTCCAATCATCTATAAAATATGTCAATCCAGCATAAATTATTTGTCCGAAAGCCCACACCACCGTCAGGGTCATCGAAGCGAAATTGCGGAACCTTTCTCCAGAAATCTCGTTAATATATATCATGGAAGTTGTTTCAAAACCATTGAAGGACATCCCAATTAAAAAGAAACAAATCAAAACAAGGCCTATCTCATCCATTAGTCCAAGTATTATCAAAGTTATCCCAGGTAACACTGATGATATCAATAAAACTCTCCTTCTGCCACTTTTTTCCGCCAGGTTTGGAAAAATCAGTCCTCCAAAAAAAGAACCTAAAAAGAACATGAACCCACAAAGACCAACATAATATTTTCTGGAACAAAAGAGGTCAAAGTCACGAGAAATAGAAGAAGGACTATGGTCTACGTCGATTTGTATTGGAAGACTGGCACAAGCTGTAATTTCATCACAGGATTGAAGGGCACCGTTGGGGGAATTGCAAAGGAATTCAGGAGAGGACAGCAAAAAGGGCATGCCCATTAGGAGAAAACAGAAGAGAGACCATTGCACTGCGAAGAGATAGATGGTTCGTTTTTGGTATTGGGAGTTGTCCCCCACGAACTCAAGTGCCTTGTCAAGAGAAATATAAGTGTTTTGGGATGAAAAGCTGGCTAACATCTTTGGTTTTATTAGTGATTTTAATGTGTTGTTTTAGGATGAAATTGGAATATTTTTTGGAAATTAAGTTCTTTTTTAAAATTGTGTTTTTTTTTAGAGATAATGACATTTGAGTTAAATAAAAAAAATTAAAAAAGGACTTATTTTCAAGGAACAAGGAAAGATGCATATGATTATATAAAGAAAGGGCTCAAAGTAACATTAAATTAAAATAGAAATTGAACTCATTAGAATCATGGCGAAGATAATAACAAGATATATAAAATAAAAATGTTTCATAAATTTGATATTCATTTTTTATTTAATTTATCCCATCCTATAAAATAAAAAAACTTCGTTTCTTCCTTCCATGAAAGTTCAATTTCTTTTGGCTCGTTTTCAGTAATATTCAAAACTTTGCAATTATCCATAAATGAGTTTATTTGGACAAAAAATCCATATGATAGTTTGGTTCCTTTATAACCAATATAGTCCGATTGCACTATATGGAATAATGGTAGCAATTTTTTGGCCATAGAATAATCCTTAAAATGTTTGCCTTCACCATGATCGGCACAATTCTCGACTCCCAAAATATCAAAGAACACACTGTATTTATTTTGTTCTTTGGTTAAGGTCCCAGAATGGAAATATCGAAGTTCATTTAGAATTCGAATAATAGGGTTCAAAGTCAAATTTCCCGACAATTCTGTTTTTATATGTTGCAATTATCTCCCCTTTCAGAAAACATATGTCTTATTAACGATTTCATAGAAATTTTCAATTTCATTCAAGTGTTTTAGAAGCAGAAGAGCCAAATAATTAAAGTCCACAGTTTTTGAAAATGTTTTTATTTCTTCACGAGACTTATTATCAAGATTAAGCTGATCTATTTGACATCTATTCAATTTTTTAATTTTTGTATCATATTGACTAGATTACGACTCATTATTTTTCTTCCTCTTTCTCAAGCATCCCACAATATTAAAGTTAACATTATTTTTAATATCCTTTCGAAATTCCTTCATTTTTATTCATTAATCCAACTTTATAAGTCTTGTGATCTATTTAAAGGTCTATCGATATTTTTTTCCTGTTCATAATATCCTTCCAAAATAAACGATTCAACATATTGACAACGGCCTTGAATAGTTGGTGGTGGATCTCTCCATATGGCACAATATCTATAAAGCAACAAGTTACGAACCTTCCAGTATGCAAACATTAAAAATAATTTTTTGAATCTATTTCAAAGAGCAGGTATTAAAATTGTTTTAAATCTTTTTCTTCAAAGGGTTTTTTTAGGTTCATTCCTTAATTTTTTAGTATGCATCCATTAAATTTTCATTTTGTTTATCCTCAATGATAAAGTAACATTCATTATTTGGAAGTAATTTCTCTCCTGACTTTCCTGACTTGAGATTGGTCTTAAGTATTTTCGCTGTAGAAGGCAACTTTTTTGAAAAGTGACTTGCAATTTCTCGTCATTGAAGCTGATTTTTAAAATAATATGAAATCCCATTTTTAAAATTTAAGCTTTTTTAAATCAATTATTAATAATTTCTTAATCTATTTTTTTTTTCAATGTGGTTTTCACAAAACAGACTTTCTTCCAAATTATACAATAAAAATTTGATCAACCCAAACTAATGTGCTTTTTGACCACTATTTTCACTTTTTTTTATATGGAAACCTGAGAACATCTTCGATGGTGACATACTCCCCTCTTTTTTCATTCTAGAAGGTGACCCTGACCTTCTTTTTTTCATTTTCTTCAGCACATTTGTGAAATTATTCTTCACGAAATAAAACTTGAAGATCTTCATTCTGTCCAAATCATCCAAAGGCTCATTCCATTCACTCTCTAAAATCGTCTTCTCTTTGCTTTCTCCATTTTTATGATGAAGGACGTTTCCCATCGAATCATCACTTTTTTTATGTCTATAAATCTTTTGATTGTTTTTGGCTTCAGTTGGAGTGAAAATCAAGTCCCTATCTTCAGTTTGGGCTTTGAGTTGAGGCGAAACGAGGTAATTTTGCTGGCCTTGAAACTTAAAGGCTTCTGAATCAATGCTATTAAAACTGCCATCTTTTGGTTCTTTTGGCGGGATTTTGGGGTTTGAGTTCTCCCGGATCGATGAATTCATTTTGATCAGTTTATTTTTTGGTGTTCGAGGAACATAATCGGAATATTTATGCTTTTTGAAAAAAAAAATTTTTAGAAAAAGAAAAAAAATTACATTATAATCAATAGGTTTGGTTTTTTCTCTTTCTAAGGTTTTTTGGGTCTTTATCTTGACTTCCTATTTTAAAATATGATTTTATATGTTGGAACATAAACAACCAAACAAAAATTAGATGAAAAAAAGCAATAAAAGTTTAAAAAAAAAATCAAATAATTAAAAAAAAAAACTACTGAATGTTCTTCAAATATTTCATCACGTTCCGCGTTTTCTTCTGCTTTTTCCAAGGGTTCGAATTCATTATTGGACTCCGGTTTATCATCGTTTTCCAAAGCAATATTACTGTCAGAAGCATCATTTTCGGCTGAAAGTTCAGATTCTCCGAAAGTTTTGCTCTCATCATTCAAGGTTTTATTTCGATTAAAGGTTATCATATTCATTTGCACGGTTTTTAAATTATTTGTCGCTTTGAATTTCTTTTGTTTTCTGATCAATTTATATCTTTCCTGATTCTCAGAAAAATTATATTGGTTGATGAAATATAATTTATTAGGAGTATAATGCAACAATGGACATTCTGAAATAAGGTGTTCTTTGGAATGGCATGAGAAACAAAGAATGTTCAAAATTTGGATGTTTTTGTAAAAAGCTGCATCATCTTTATAGAAGCAAAATTTCTCCTTTTTGGTATTTACCATAATATATATTGAAAATTTTTAAAAATATTGATAAAAAATTAAAAAATATCTGATAAAAATTATACAAAATTATCAATATATAAAGTTGCTTTTACGTAATCATCAGGAAATTCCTGAATCACTGCTAAAAAATCAGTTCTTTTCAAGCAAGCCATATGAGTTACAGAAAGGCTTTTGGCATAAATCAGCTTGGACTCTCCTGTAAGAAATGTGATTTCACCAAAAGTTTCTCCAACCTTGGGAACATTTTTTAAGAAAATTAATATTATGAACTTTTAAAGTTGTGAGTTTATTTTTAAAGCTGGTGTTTTGAGCCATTTGTTCATTGAACACCACATTAATCTCACCTTTTAGGATGAAGAAAATCGTTTTTTCGTTTTCCTCTTGATTCTAATTCCCAAATTATAATATTTTTATAGTTTTTTTTTTAACTTTTATCAAATCGTCAGGTGCGAAGGTCATTTCTGAAAAACAATGACTTAGTTTTTGAAGGAATTTCTCAGAAAATTGCGAAAAAATCTTATTTCTATGTAGCAATTTCCCATAAAGTTCCTGGAGACATTCTTCTTTAAGTGATTGTGATAGGGATTGGATTAAAAGAAGACTATCTTTATAATTCATTTTACTTTCTTCGAACATATATTCGAAATATTTCTTAATCTTCAATTGCAGGAACTTGCTGAGTCCACGTTTGTTCATATAATCGCTTAAAAGTTTGATTTTTTTCCTAATAAAAATTAATATTTCGAAAATTTAACATTAAATAAACTTGAATTCTCTGTCTTCTTGATACATCTCCTTGAAAATGTTGCCGATATTATTGATGGAATAAGCAAAGAC
>Ga0302140_10004432_pt1 | contig 17902 bp, 16 predicted proteins | sample I_Bog_E1_1_FD_202095 | JGI IMG/M metagenome (GOLD analysis project Ga0302140, IMG submission 202095) | Peat permafrost microbial communities from Stordalen Mire near Abisko, Sweden - I_Bog_E1_1 | ecosystem: Environmental > Terrestrial > Soil > Wetlands > Peat | place: Sweden: Abisko, Stordalen... | reverse complement strand
ATGATAGCACTTCCTTTTTGGTTGATTTGGCTCGCACCTAATTATACCATAAAACCTAGTGTTCATGCGACTTTTTACGTTTTTTTTGATTGTTTTTCAAGGTCTATTTATTGAATTTACTAGCTGCGAAACTTAAGATGTTAATATTAATTCAAATATTAAACTAATACAATTTTCCTAAGGATAATTACAAAGATTCTTTTTTAAGCATTAATTCAAAATAAGATAGATTAGGTAGAAATGCTTAGTCTACCTTTATTTTTTATTTATATTTAATGTTTTTAGGTACTCAAATTTAACAATTTAATTGTATTATAAATATAAAAGGAGGTGTGGGAGCAAATGGGAAATATAATTAAGATTAACTTGTATTCAGAGCTTAAGAGTAAAAAGAAAAAGCGACTGAGTATTCAAAACGTAGAAGAAGTCATTAAAAAGTATAACAGTTGGTTAGAAAAGACCAATAGAGAGGACAAAATAGAAAACTATGAAAAGTTTTTACAAACTCAATAATTATTTTTAAAGGGTAGTAAGCAGTTGAAACATTGTTTGCTACCCTTTATTTTTTCGGATTTATTATTGAAATTGCGATTCCATACATATATAATATACTAAATTATATATAGGAATGGAACGATATAACTTTCATATTAACGAACAATCTATAATTGGCATCAAATCATGCTTAAACCATTGAAAATAGGGGACTACATGGAGTAAAAGGCATGGAGTTTAAAAATGTATATGTCATTAATGCATGCGAAGAGACAATACCTCATGCGTCTAGTATAAAAGAAAATATAGAAGAGGAAAGAAGATTATTTTATGTTGGTATAACAAGAGCAATAGACGAACTTTATTTATTTTCTCCAAGAAACAGGAAAGGGCAGTTTAAGGAAGTTTCAAGATTTATTGTTGAAGGGAAATTAAATGATATGCCTGTGGATACTTATGGTTATGAGGTTGGCAATAAAGTAGCTCATGTAACTTATGGTATGGGAATTGTTGAGGAGCTTAATGAAGATAAGATTAAGCTCAAATTTGATGATGGGACTTTCAGGAGTTTTTCTTTGAAGGTGTTATTGGATAATAATTTGATACAGAAGATTGAATAGGTGATTTGCGAGGTAAATTAGGTTAAATTAGATTGTTAGGATTCCATTCATGTAACAGTTAAAAAATCGTTAAATGAATGGAGTGATTTCATGGCAAAATTAAGGCTAAAAACATTGAGAATCAACAATAATTCCACTAAAACAATTAAAGACTGCTATGAAGAGTATATGGATTATTGTAAGTCTATTGGACAACGAGAAGCTACTTTAGTTAGTAAAAAGGGTTTTATACATATGAATTAACAAAGCTAATAAGTGTCGAAGATAACGTTAGTGAATTGACTAAAGGAAAAATACAGAAACATATTAATATGATGAGGGATAAAGGTTATAAGGGTAATTATTATTCAACTTTTGTAATTAAGCTGAGAGCATTTTTGACATATTGCTTTAATAGAGAATATTTAGAAAAGTCTGATGTAAAAATACCAAGTGTGTTATTAGAAAAGAAGATAGTTTATACCGAAGCTGAACTCGATAGATTGTTAAATAAACCTAATTTGAATACTTGTCTAGTGGGAGATTATAGGTCATATGTGATAGTCGCATTTTTTATAAGTTCGGGGTGTAGAAGTGAGACTCTATTAAATGTAAAAGATATTGATTTTGAAAATGAAAGAATATTATTTGCTCATATGAAAACTAAGAGACAAATAAACATGTCATTAAGTAAGTCATTAAAAAACATATTACAAGAGTATATACCAGTACTTTAAATATCTTTGAAAAAAACTTTGAGATATACGCTGATTAATCTTATATCTCAAAGTTTTTTGTCAGATGGGTTAGAATTAGTTAAGAAAATACAATAGTTAAAGCATTTGCTTTGCTGATGTAACTGTTATCTCTAACACTCTAGTTAAAAAAGAGAACTTTTCTTTCATCATGTCAAATTCTGAACCTGACGCAAGGTATTTTGCAGTACCTTCAATCGCGAAGCCTGTTCCTTGATAATCTTTATAACCCAAAACTTCTTTACTACCTAAAGCAATCTTTACTTTATTATTTTGATTTACATTTTTTTCTGTTCTATTCATTGCATATGCAGGAATTAAAATTCTTTCATCAAATGTTACAACTAAATATGAGTTCCAAGTGTTAACCACATGTGGTTCATCTATCCCCCATGACACTATTGAAACTACACCTTCCTTTTTTAGTACATCAAAAAACTTTTCTGTAAGCATTATATATTTCCTCCTAAAAATTTATTAAACAATACACACGAGAATTACATACAAAATATATCGTGGATAAGTAATGTCTATAATCATTATATAATTGCATATTCTAAAAGTCAACAACAAATAAATATATTATAGATAAATATTATCTATAATTTTATTGTATAGATATTGACTAACAAAAAATAATGAAGTATTATGTGGGAAGATTAGATTGTTATATGGGAGGGCGTTTTTATTGCAATTTTCCGTAGGCGTAGAGTATGCATTACATTGTTTATTATATATGGTAGATATTCCATCAGGAAAATCTGTTGGAATTAAAGATTTAGCAACATATCAAGGAGTTTCAGAAACTTATTTATCAAAAGTATATACAAAATTAAGAAAAGCTGGCATTGTGAAGTCAATTCCAGGTGTTAATGGAGGATATGAGTTAGCACGTCTTCCTGAAAACATAACATTTTGGGATATAGTTGAGGCAGTAGAAGGTACGACCCCATTATTTCAGTGTGCAGAGATTAGGCAAAATGAGATATTATTAGATAAAAATAACTTACCTGATACATATACAAAATGCCCTTGCTTAATAAAAGTTGTAATGTTAGAAGCAGAAGAACAGATGAGACAGTATTTGAACAATAAAACTTTAGGATGGCTACATGAACAAGTTAGTAATAAGATTCCTGAAGAGCATGGAAAAGCAACGATTGAATGGTTCAATAATCTTAGATCACGATAAATTTAAGATTATTAAGAATGTTCGATTAATATAAGGAATGACAATAATAGAAATAGATATATATTCTGTACAGTCAAAAGTTTTATAAAAAAATTAATCCTTTTAGATAAATTTATAGTATCCTTTTAATTGTCTAAATCAAAAAGGAGGTACAATCTACCTAAAGAATTAACTAAAATTAGTTTATCATAATCTGGGTAGAGATTAACTATAAATTATGTGGAATTTATTTTCCAATAGAACGCTTTAGCATTCCGAAGGAACTTGTTCCGTGATTTAAAACCACCTACTTTCAGTAGAATGAGCTTTCAGTCGCCTTTAGGCGAAATCACTCATAGGTGGTGAAGTCCACCTATGAAAATTCTCCATACTTTAGTGTGGAGTGGTTTAATAAATAAAATTTTAACTAGATTTAAAGAATGTTTTTCAAAGCAAGCCTTATTTAATTGTTTTGTCATTATTATAATTGGTTTTATGTTACGCTCAGATTCATTAGGAGTAACTTCAATAATTCGTGATTTAAATCTTTCGCATAGTAGCTATGCTACGATGATACATTTTTTCCATGCTTCTTCATGGACATTTGAAACTATTGCAAACAAATGGTTTCAAGTTGTTAAAAGCTTTGTTCCTATTTATAAAGAAGATGGTGTAACAATACTTATAGGTGATGGTGTTAAAGCTTCAAAAGAAGCTCGTAAGATGCCTGGCGTTAAAAAATTACATCAGGAATCTGAAAATTCTTCAAAAGGAGAATATATATTTGGTCATATGTTCAGTAGTATTGGTGTGTTAGCAGGAAATAGTTCAAAATTATTTTGTATTTCTCTTTTCATCAACTGAACTAAATAACAAATTTTTTAGGTATTTGAGAAAGCCATCTCAAGAAATAGTGTCAGAAGCAACTGTAGCATGCTACTTACGGAAAAACATTTTTCGCATTCTGGCTAAAAATGCGGGTTTAAGCATAACTAAAAATAAGCAGGTAGACTCTTTGTTTTGTGAAGATCTACAAGTTTCTTAAGTGTACAGAAGTTTTGACTGTACAGTAGATAATATACAGAGATAATATATGTTTGTAACTTAGGATATTATTTAAATTCTAATGGAGGCTATTTTTAGCCTTCTTTTTGTTTTAATAAAATATTCACCCGAGAGAAGTGTAAAGCTACAGGAGAGACTAAGACAGGTGTGTAAATGGCTTGTGAGAAAAGAAAAGACTTCTGGGGACTTACCAAAGGGCTTCAAGAGATTTATGATAAGATGATAAATAAAGAGATTGGCAAGGTTTAAATGGCTAAATTATTAGGATGTGGTAGAACCATATTATACAGATGGATTAAATTATATGAAGAGGAAGTGTAGGATTTAAAGTTAGTTCTACTTTTTTTGATACTTCTAAATTGAATAAAATTAAAATATATATATATTATGTTAAAAAGATGAAAGGGGAATAAGCTATGGAAACAAAAAAAGTTTTAAAAGAATTTGGAACTGCAATATTAGTGATAGGAATAATTGGTGGTATCGTATTAATATTTATAAATACAGTATTAGGAGTTGGAAGTATAATATTGTCAGTATTTTGGTGGACTTTATGTAATTGGTTGAGTGAGATATTAGAAAATTCATATAAGAAAATAAGCTTATTGTATGAAATTAGAAATAAATTAGATGGAATAAAAGATAAATTGTAAAAAGAATATGAAATACAACAGTTAAAAGCTAAAGAAGTTAATTCAATAATTCACGTTATAATTATATAATTTCAAAAATAAGGCTAGAAAGAGTTATGAACATTTTCTAGCCTTAAAATTATGTGAAAATCTTTAAAAGCATTAGCAAACAATGAAGGAACTATAATTTCAATTGATTAAATCCTAAATTATTGCTGTTAAAGCTTAACAAGGATATAATATAAATAATTGAATAAGAATGGAACAAATTAATAAACAATCCTTCTAATCATTTTCAAAGCTCCTATTTGGCTAGCTCAAAATTAAGTTGTCGAATTTTATATGTAGTTAAAGGGACATGGAGGAGTTTTTCTTTGAAGGTGCCTTAACATTAAAAGACTAAGGATTAACAATAAATGCAACAAAATAATTAAGAATACATGAACTAGTGCAAGTTAATGTTCTAAATCTATTAGTTAAAGATCCAAGATATAAAAAAATTTTATTTTACAACTATAAGTGATATGCTTATTACCATAATTGGTGTTATATGGTGAGAAAATGTCGTTACAAAACTGTAAATACACTACTAAGTGGAATTCAGATAGTTATGTCTAGAGAAAACACAGTAAATATTGTAAGGTAGTTTATGTTACCTGCAGACAAGTATTTGGAATAACTCCAATTAAAACTCACTAGCTTTCAGGAGGAATTATTGATGTACAACTTTGTAGAACAAATATACTTAAATGAAGAAAAGTGCGTAGGCTGTAATAAATGCCTAAGTAATTGTCCAGTTATTAGTGCTAATATTGCTTACCTTGTTGATGGAAATAATAAAATAAAAGTAAATACAGAAAAATGCATTCATTGTGGAGAATGTATTAAAGTTTGTGATCATAATGCTAGAAGCTTTAAAGATGATACAGAAAGATTCTTTCAAGATTTATCCAATGGAAAGAAATTATCAGTAATTGCTGCACCATCTCTTATAGTAAATTTTCATGAATATAAAAAATTATTAGGTTACTTAAAAAATCTAGGGGTAAACCTTATTTATGACGTATCCTTTGGTGCCGACATAACTGTTTGGGCATATATAAGAACAATGAAAAAAGACAACTTAAATACCATAATAGCTCAGCCGTGTCCTTCAATTGTTAACTACATAGAAAAATATCAACCAGAATTAATTGAGAAACTTGCACCTATACATAGTCCAATGATATGTACAGCTATTTATATGAAGAGATATGCAAATATACAGGATGATATTGCATTTTTATCACCATGTGTAGCAAAAGCTGATGAAATTAATGATAAAAATACTTATGGTTATGTGAAATACAATGTAACCTTTAAAAAACTTACAGAATATTTAGAAGCTAACCATGTAGATATATCACAATATGGGGAATGTAATTTTGATGATATAGGTTGTAGCTTAGGTTTTCTTTTTAGCAGACCAGGAGGATTGAAGGAAAATATAGAATCACATATAAAAGATGCTTGGATAAGACAAATAAATGGTTCGCAGCATGCTTATAACTACCTTGAAGACTATAAAAACAATTTAAAACAAAAGAAACCAATACCTTTAGTTGTGGACATCCTTAATTGTTCTTATGGTTGCAATTTTGGTATAGGTACCTGTAATAAGTGTAATAGTTCTGCCAACATAGATGAAATTGACTATAAGCTCAATAAGTTGAAAAATATAAAAAAAACAGACAAAGACGGAAAATTAATTCCAAAGAAAATTAATTTTGTACATGATTATTTCGATAAAAATTTAAACCTTGAAGATTTTAAACGGTTATATAACCAAAGTATTAGTGTTAATGATATAATTGAACCCTCTGATAAACAATATGATGAAATATTTATTAAAATGAATAAACATACTGAGGAGTCAAGAAATATTAACTGTTCAGCATGTGGATACGGCTATTGTAAAACTATGGCTAAATGTATTCATAATGGATTGAATGTATTGTCTAACTGCATTGATTATAATAAGAAGGAAGTAATTAATGAACATCATTTATTAGAAGCAAAAAATGAATTCTTTGCCAATATATCTCATGAGTTAAGAACTCCATTAAATGTTATTTATTCTGTTTTGCAACTGCAAAAGACCTATTATAATAATTTAACCATAGACGATATTGCAAAATATAATAAAATAATTAAACAAAACTGTTTAAGATTAATAAAATTAGTTAACAATCTTATTGACTTATCCAGAATAGAAGCTGGGTTCTTTAAACCATTATTTAGAATGGAAAACATTGTGAGTGAAGTTGAAAATATAGCCTTGTCAATTACAACTTATGCAGAAAATAAAAAAATGAATTTAGTTTTTGATACTGAAATGGAGGAATTATATTTTAACTGTGATGCTAATTTAATTGAAAGAATAATGTTAAATTTGTTATCTAACTCCGTGAAGTATGGAAAAGAAAATGGAACTATTAAGGTTTATATTTATAAAGCGGATTTAAATAACGTGACTATTAGTGTAAAAGATGACGGAATAGGAATACCTGAAAAAATGCAGAAGAAAATTTTTGAGAGATTCCAAAGGGTTGATACAAGTTTATCCAGGAAAAGTGAAGGGAGCGGAATAGGTCTATACCTTGTAAAATCTCTTGTAGAAATTCAAGGGGGGACTATATCTTGTAAAAGTAAACTTAATGAGGGGTCTGAATTTTTAATAACCTTTCCTCTTGATAGTGAAGACCATGAACTGTCTTTAAACATCGAAAAACACATACTTTACGAAAAAAATAGTACTGAAAAAGTCAATATTGAATTTTCAGACATATATATGTAACATTTATTAGAAGTGCATATTAAAACAGGATTAGGTGTGATTCACATCTACTATTTAAAATACTAACAATACAAATTAACGTATAACGTACATTCTCTAATAAGATTAGGTAATTCAAATATATAAGTATAGTTAAAAGTTCATTTGCCATATCCCATACTATTTGAGCAGAGAAAAGGAAATAAGTAAACAAGCTAACTTTCATAGAAAAAATTTAAACAAATATTTTAAGTTATTGTATGAAGTTAGCTTATAATATATAATTTATAGTAGATTTAGGCATACTTAAAAAATAATAAGTCAGATTTTGTGTAATATGCCTTATTTGAGAATTTAAATGTATAAATAAAGCAATAAAGGTTGTGTTTATATGAAATTAAAAAGATTTAATCAAAAAGATATAATTTTTGCATTAGATATAGGGACAAGATCTATTATAGGAACAGTAGGTATAATAAAAGATAAGAAGTTCCACGTAGTATGTGAGAAATATTTAGAACATGAAGAAAGAGCTATGGTAGATGGTCAAATACACGATATTACTTTAGTTGCTTCTGTTGTTCAAAAAGTTAAAGTTTATCTTGAAGAAGAAATTCAAATACAATTAAATGAAGTATCAATTGCAGCCGCAGGTAGATTTTTAAGAACAGTTGATGTAAGAGCAGATATTGAACTTAATGAAGATGAAGAGGTAGATAAAGAAATTGTAAGAAGTCTTGAATTAAGTGCCGTAAAAAAATCAGAGGAAGAAATAGCTACTACAACTGAAGGAAAATTATATTGTGTTGGATATTCAGTAAAAAACTTTTATTTAAATAGTTTTTTAATATCTAATTTAATAGGGCATAAGGGCGAGAACATTGGAGCTGAAGTTATTGCAACATTTTTGCCAAGGTCTGTAATTGATTCGCTTTATTCGGTAATGAATAAGGTTAATTTGAAAGTTGTAAATTTAACATTAGAACCAATCGCAGCAATGGAAGCTGCAATACCAAAGAACTTAAGACTTTTAAATATTGCATTAGTAGATATAGGAGCCGGGACATCAGATATAGCTATAAGTTCTAAAGAAAGTATTTCAGCTTATGGCATGGTTCCAATGGCGGGAGATGAAATTACAGAAACTATTGTCCAAGAATATTTAGTTGATTTTAATACTGCTGAAAATATAAAAAGATCTATAGGTAAAGAAAAAGAAGTAACATATACTGATGTTTTGGGAATGGAAAACACAATATTATCAGAAAGTGTGTTCAAATTAGTTAGTGCTATTGTTACTAAAACAGCAGAAGAAATTTCTAAAAAGATTTTAGAGTTAAATGGTGATAAAGCTCCTAGTGCTGTATTTTTAGTAGGAGGTGGAGCGCATACGCCAGGGATTTTAGAAGCAATTGCTGATAAACTAAAATTGCAACCTCAAAGAATTGCTATTAAAGATAGACAAGCTGTTACAGAATGTATTTCAGATAATATATTAGGTTCAGCTGGAGTAACTGTTCTTGGAATAGCTTTAACTGCAATACGAAGTTTAGGCAATGATTTTATTGATGTTATTTTAAACAATGATCCAATTAGTTTATTCAATTCTCATAAACATAATATAATGGATGTATTGCTTCAATCGGGAATAAATCCTTCATTACTTATAAGTAAAAATGGAAAAAGTGTTAGATTTAATTATAATGGATGTAAAAGAATTGTTTTTGGTGAATATGGAATTAATGCTAAAATTACAATTAACGGAGAAGAAGCAACTCTTGAAACAGAAGTTAAGGCAAATGATAATATAATATTAGAATATGCACAAAATGGCAAAGATGCAGCTCCAAAATTATCAGAGCATATTAGAAATATAAATTCAATTTCTATTTATTTAGATGAACAAATTACAAATATTGATCCAGTAATACTTGTTGATGAAAAAAGAGAAGATTTAGATTACACAATAAACAATGGTGATAAAATAAATGTATTTTTGCCTTGCAACGTGTGTGATTTTAAGAAATATGTATTAAAAGAAGACGTGAATTTAGTAAAGGATGAAATTGCATTAGAAGATGCTTATGAAATTTCAGAAGGAGATCATATTGTAAAAGAAATTGAAGTGTTAGAAGATATTAAGGCTGAAGAAAATAAAATGAAAGCTATAACAAAAGATAATAGTGATGAAAGCATGGAAATTGATAATATAAATAATACAGATAAAATTGAAATGACAATTCAAAATGAAATAGCAGTTACTAAAGAAAAATTCGCTAGTATAACAGTAAATATAAATGGAGAAAATACAACATTAAAGGGGAAATCACAATATATAATTGTAGATATATTTAATTATATAGATTTTGATTTAACAATAGCAAAAGGAATAATTAATTTAAATTTAAATGGAGAAAAAACATCATATACAGCAAATATAAAAGATGGAGATACAATAGAAGTTTTTTGGAGTGCCATTTAAGGAATATTCAAAAAATGAATTGTTTGTTTTGAAAATAAAAAAACTAAATTATGGAGGAACTAATAAAGTGATAGATTTTAAAAAAGAGGCTGAGCTTATAAAAGATGAACTTGTAGAAATAAGAAGAGATTTACATGAAAATCCTGAACTTGGATTTCAAGAAGTTAGAACATCTAAAGTTATTAAAGATTTCTTGAAAGCTAATGAAATTCCTTATATTGAAGTAGCAAAAACAGGAGTATGTGGAATTATAAAAGGGACAAAAGAAGGAAATAATAAAACTATAGCTTTACGAGGAGATATAGATGCACTTCCTATTAAAGATATGAAAACTTGCGAATTTAAATCTAAGATTGATGGTAAGATGCATGCTTGTGGGCATGATGCTCATACAACAATACTTATGGGCGTCGGGAAATTATTAAATGAGCATAAAGATAAATTTTCTGGAACTGTAAAGTTATTATTTGAACCAGCAGAGGAAACTACAGGTGGAGCTCCTCACATGATAACAGAAGGGGTATTAGAAAATCCTAGTGTTGATTGTATTCTTGGACTTCATGTGGATGAGGAAACAGAATGTGGCAATATAAAAATAAAAAAAGGTGTGGTTAACGCTGCATCAAATCCATTCAGCATAAAAATAACAGGTCAAGGAGGACATGGAGCATCACCTCATACTACTGTTGACCCTATAGTTATTGCAAGTCATATTGTAATGGCACTTCAAACAATAGTAAGCAGAGAAATAGCCCCTGTAAATCCAATTGTTATAACTGTTGGAACTTTACATGCAGGAACAGCTCAAAATATTATTCCAGGAGAAGCTACTTTAAGTGGAATGATTAGAACTATGACTAAGGAAGATAGAACATTTGCCATAAAAAGGTTAAATGAAATTGTAGATGGAATTTCAACTATGTCAAGAGCGAAGGCAGAAATAAAGGTAGATGAAAGTTATCCTTGTCTTTATAATAATGATGAATTTGTAGATTTAATATGTGATAGTGCAAGTGAAGTTTTAGGTAAGGAAAATGTTTTAGAACAAAGAGCACCTAAAATGGGAGTTGAAAGCTTTGCATACTTTGCAAATGAAAGGCCATCAGCATTTTATTTTTTAGGATCAGGAAACAAAGAAAAGAAAACTACAGAGCCTGCTCATAGCAATTTATTTAACATAGATGAAGAGTGCCTCTCAATTGGAGTTTCGATTCAAGCTTTAGCAGCATATAATTATTTAACAAAGTAAGGGGATATTCAAAAAAATAACAAGTCGGTATACTAGTCTATTTTGTCTGATGTCTTGCAGACTCTAGACATTGTGACCATTGTGGGTATAAGTTCAACTAAATTCAGTTGGAATATAAAATTCCAACTGGATTTAGTTGAACTTTAGGTCATACTTTGTTGGTATATTCACCTAATAGCCCACTATGAGGCAAACATACCTCCTTGTCTGACGCAAAATATACATCGAATTTTTGACTTGTTATTTTCTTTCATATCCCTAGTTGCAATTGACAATGTACAATTTACAATGTACAATGCACAATGAATAAGCAAGTTCTTTCAGAATTGAAAAACATATACACATATGAAAAAAGTGCGAAGCACAACCAAGAACTTTATAAGCGCAATTAAGAAATTTATAAGCACAACCAAGAACTTTTTAAGTAAAACCAAGAACTTATACCACATGGAGATTATGTGGTAATTTCATTAACAATTGTCAATTGAAAAAATAGGAGTGATTATATTTGAAAATAGAAATAGGTCCAAATGAAGCAGGTCAAAGATTAGATAAATTTTTAAGAAAATTGTTAAAGGATGTACCTTTAAGTGCAATTTTTAAAGCTTTAAGAAAAAAAGATATAAGAGTCAATGGTGCAAAGCAAAATGAAAAGTATTTCTTAGAACTAGGAGATATAGTAGAAATTAAATACATACAAAGTAAGAAAGAAGATAAAACAGAAAAGTTTATTAAAGTTGATCCAAAAGGAATTAAAATTGCATATGAAGATGAAAATATGTTAATACTTGAGAAATGGATAAATGTATTAGTTCATTCGGATAGTAATACTAGTAAAGAACCAACACTTACAGATTATGTTCTTTCATATCTAAATGATAAAGGAGATTATGTGCCAGAAAATGAATTAACATTCACTCCAGCAGCATGTAATAGATTAGACAGAAATACATCAGGTATAATTATTTTTGGAAAGAGTTTCGACGGGTTAAAGTGCATAAATGAAGCTATTAGAGAAGATGAAATAAGAAAACATTATTATACTTTAACAAAAGGTAAAATAAGAGATGGGCTTTATGAAGCATATATAGTAAAAAATCTTGAAACTAATATATCAACAATATATGATACAGAAGTTAAAAATTCTAAAAAAATAGCAATGGAAATAAGTACAGTAGAAACTAATGGTGCATATTCATTTATAGATATTAATTTAATCACAGGAAGAAGTCATCAAATAAGAGCGCATTTAGCACATTTAGGAAATCCTATAATTGGAGACAATAAATATGGAGATAAGAAATTAAATTCATTTTTTGAAAATAAATATGGTTTAAACTATCAATATTTATATGCTTATAAATTAATTTTTAGAAATGTTAATGGCAAGCTAGATTATTTAAAGAATAAGACCATAGCAGTAGCATTACCTCCAATATTAAAAAAAATAAAACAAGATGTGTTTAAATTTTCAATTAGATAGGAGGTAATTATGGAAGAGCAATCAGCCAATAGCAGTAATAGAGGCTTTTTAATTCTTTCAATAGCAGGTCTTTTAACTAAAGTAATATCAGTATTTTATATACCTCTCCTTCAAAGAATAATAGGTCTTGATGGATATGGAATATATCAAAATTGTTATGAGGTATTTTTATTTGTATATGCAGTTACAAATTTAGGAACTCAGCCAGCTATTGCAAAAGTAGTTGCTGAACTTACTGCTCTAGGAAAACCCAATGATGCTGTAAGGGTTCTTAAAATATCAAGAACTCTTTTAGCTTTAGTTGGTGCAATATTAACTATATTCTTGATGCTATTTGCATTTCCTATTGGAAACATGATTGGTAATCCAGCAGCATCTTATGGAATTTTAATGCTAGCACCAAGTATATTTGTTACATCACTTTTATCATCTTATAGAGGATATTTTCAAGGTATAAGTAGCATGACTGCTATAGCAATATCTCAAGTACTAGAACAAGTTATAAATATTATAATTAGTTTAGCTTGTGCATTCTTTTTAGTGAAAATAAGTGTTGCATATGGTAGTGCTGGAGGTACTATTGGTACTTCAATAGGTGCTTTTGTTGCATGTCTGTACATGGTTTATATTTATGGAAAGAAAAATTTTGAAGAAGATTCTATAGAAGCTCAAGGGGATAATAAAAGAGTAAGAACTAGGCATATAATTAAAAAATTAATAAAATATGGTCTTCCAATCACTTTAAGTGCAGGTCTTCAAAATTTCGGTAGCCTTGTTGATATGGTAAATGTAAATGCTAGATTAGCATTTGCAGGATTTAGTTTGCAAGAGTCACAAGTACTTTATGGAGTCCTTGGAAGATATAAAACTTTGTTATCTGTTCCACTTATAATTGTAACAGCACTTGGGACAACCGTACTACCAACAGTGGCAGCAGCTATGGCATTAAAGGATAAAAAAGAAATAAGAAGAAAAACAACTTTTGCATTTAGAATTACTTTTATAATAACAATACCAGCAGCAATAGGTCTTTCTGCTTTGGGAAGAGAAGTTTTTGAATTGTTATATGGAACAGACCAAGGCTTTGAATTAATGGTAATGGGCTCAGTAGTACTAATTCTTATGGCAGTTGTACAAATCCAAACTGTAATACTTCAAAGCATGAATAAGCTTTATTTTGTTCTTGGAACTTTTAGTATAGGTATAGTTGCTAAGATAATTGCTAACTATATATTAGTAGGAATGCCAAGTATAAATATTTTAGGAGTAGTAGCGGGAAATTTTTTATGGTTTGCAATACCAATGTTTTTAAATCAAAGAAAATTAAAAAAGGCTCTTAGAGTAAAAATTCCTTTGTTTAGAAATATAATTAAACCACTTATTGCATCAACAATAATGGTAGGAATAATATTTATCCTAAAAGAACCTGTAGCAAGGTTAATAACACTAACACATGGAGGTATTATGCTAAAAGGAATTACAACGCTGTTGATTATTGTTATAGCAGGATTTGTTTATTTATACTTAATGATGGTTTTAGGTGGAATTAAAAAGAGTGATATGGATAGCATATCACCTAGGATATTTACTTTGTTGCCTAGATTTTTAAGGGTAAAACTTAAATAATTTAGGATTGAAAAAAATCTAAGTAAGGCTCCTGAAAGAAAATAATAGATAAACATACTGGTCTATTATTTTTTTGAATTTGCCTAAAATAGTAATAAAAAGAAAATAGAAGATATATTCTAGCTATAAATCTAGAAGTATATATCTTCTATTTTTTTTGAATGTGCCTTGTTTAGAAAATCATAAGGATTTATCATAAAACATAAATTTAACCTTCATTTTCTCCGAACGTGCCAAGGTATGTGAATATTAAGAAAACAAGTCCGATTACCATAAAATTGTTTATGATTAGAGAGTTTATGAATATGTGTTTTGAAAATAGGTTTACAATTAAGAAGGTTGAGAATCCTAGCAATAAATATATTATTATATTTAATTTTTTGAAATTAAGTTCAATATGTTTATTAACTTCGTACATATTAAGAATGAGCCCAATTGTGCAAGCTATGAACATTGTTAAACTATATCCAAAGATATTAATTGAAGGGATTGCAGTAAATATGTATAAACATATTAATTCAATTATAGCCTCAATTAAAGAATTTCTAAGAATTATACCTTGTCTATTAAGTCCATTTAATATTCCAAACATAGTTACTGCAGGAAAGAATATTGGGGCAGTAAGTGAAGCAAATCTAATATATGAACCTAAATCATACCTGCCATAAAACATTTCTCCTAAGGCATCTGGAATTACATTACAAATTATTGTAGTTGCGATGCCAAGTAAGAATGCGAATTTGATAACTTTTTTTATTCTAAGAGAAGCCTCATATTGTTTCCCTAAAACTAAAGTTTGAGAAAGGTCTGGAATTAACAATGTATTAATTGTAGCAACTACAATTAAGGGGATTGTTATTATACTTAAAGCCATTCCATTATATCTTCCTATCATACTTAAAGCCTCATTATAACTAAAGCCAGAGACAAGTAAGCGTCTAGGAACAATAAGCGTAGAAAGGGTTCCTAGAATATTAGTCAAAAATCCATTCACAAGAAGAGGTATTGATATAATTACTACATCAAAAAGAAGCTGGACTCTGCTTTCTGACTTTTCATAAGAAATAGGCATTTTGTTTATTGAGTATTTATAATAAATGAATAGGAAAAATAAGCTTTGAAATTCACCTATGCATAATGCAACTGTAGCTAAGGTTACCATACTTTCAAGAGTTTGAGCTTGAGTTAAGAAAATAAGCAAACTTACAGTTACAATTCTCATAGCTTTTTCAAAAATATCAATTATAGCTGGTACTGTAATTTTAGAAGTTCCATAAAAATACCCTTTAAGTATGTTTGAAATTGCAATACACACCATAGCAGGACAAATGACTCTGATAGCAGATACAGTTCGAACGTCATTAACACCATATTTTCCAATTAATGGAGCTGAAAAAAATACTATAATTCCTATTAAAAATGCCCAAGATATATTAAACAGTGAAACAACTCTAATAGTTTTTACAATGTTATTATGTTCACCTTTTTGTGTGTAGACAGCAGTTATTTTTGAAATAGATGCAACTATTCCAGCAGTCATAAGACATATAAATAAATTGTAAATAGGCATAACTAAATTATAAAGACCCATTCCTTCTGGACCTAAAACTTTAGAAAGATATATGTTAAACATAAAACCAAGTATACCTGTGGTTACATTAGATGCTATCAGTAAAAAAGAATTCTTAAAAAAATTATCTTTATCCAAAGTTCATTCACTCCTTTAAAGTACTATAAAGCATATTCAAAGAAATGATTAAATATGAGACTTTTATATAAATAATGTAGCTGTTTTAAATTGATTAGTTAGGCACATGAAAGAAAATAACAGTTATAAAACACATTTCATCATTAATATAAACAAGATTTTCAAATAAAGGTCTTATTTTGATATCTTTAAAATATAAATTTAACAGAGAGAATATATATTATACATAAGATATATTTAAGCAGTTTTTTTCAGATGACTAATTAAAACAGTAAGGGGAGGGTGAAGTGAAAAGGTTTCTAAAATTTTTAATTATTTCAATTGTAATAGTAGTTTTAGCATTTGGAGTATTCAAATTTTCTAATCAATATAAAATGAGTATTTTAAAAAATAATATCAGCTGGAGTGTTGCATACAAGAATTGTAAAAATTCTGTAGCTTTTGATAAAGATGACAATAAAAATATGTATATAGCTTATGATAATTGTATTAAGGTCATTAAAGAAGATGGAAGAGAAGAAACTTTATTGGAAGATAAATCATTAAAAATAGAAAATGTAGTTTTTTATAAAAATAACTTATATTTTATTTCTAAGGCAAATTTGTATAAGTATGATATAGAAAATAGAAATTTAAAATCAATCTTAGAAAATATACCTTGTGAAGGAAATTATTTAGATAGAAATTTAATTATAAAGGATTCAAAGCTTCTTTTATCAATAGGAACTGCTACAAATTCGGGGGTGGCTTCTTACGATAATAACTGTTCTTCAGATAAAATTCCTTACGATAAAAGTTCCATAGATATAACATTAAATGGATTTAATTATGGGAAAAATAAAACAGGTGCTTTTATGCCATATGGAAATTCGTGTGAGGAAGGACAAAAGATAAGAGCAGAAAATTTAGCCAATGCTTGCATAGTTGAAATAAATTTAGATAATAATAAATCATCCTTATATGCTTCGGGAATAAGAAATATTAAAGGCTGGGATTTAGATAGTGAAGGCAACTTAATTGGAATTGTTGGTGGTATGGAAAATATTGGGGAAAGACCTATAAATAGAGATTTTGATTATTTGTATAAAATAGATAAAGGAAAATGGTATGGATGGCCAGATTTTAGTGGTGGTGATCCTATAAGTTCACCTAGATTTAAAGGTGAAAAGGTAGTATCAACTATTATTAAGAATCCACCTAATAAAATTGTATCAACTCCTATCTACCAATATTCAGATGTTGGAACAATAAATTATTTAGCTATAGATAAAGAAGGGAGAATATTAGATAAAAATACAAAAGTATATTTTGACAGTAAAGAAAATATTATAGCAGCAATAAATACAGATAATATTATATATAATTTACTAAAGTTAAAAGATGACAGCAAAATTAATGGAATAAGATATTCAGAAGGAGATATTTATATATTAGATAGTGGAATAGGATGTATTTATAAATTGCAATGTAATAATTCAAACTTAGCATTTAATCTTCCAAAGTCAATATGGATATTTATAGGTATATTTTTGGTTATATTAACTTGTTTATTAATAGCTAAATCATATTTAAAAAATATACACAGATAAAAAAAGCGCGAAGCGCAATTAAGATCATTTCATAGATAAAAAAAGCGCGAAGCGCAAGCAAGAACTTATAAAGAATAAGGAGTATTTTTTTATAATATCTTTAAAAATACTGGACAGTCAAAAATTCTTTACAATTAACAAGCTTGTAGATCCTCATAAAATGAAGGGTCTACCTGCTTATTTTTAATTATTTTAGTTATGCTTAATCCCGCATTTTTAGCCATAATGCGAAA
>Ga0302140_10004431_pt1 | contig 17903 bp, 20 predicted proteins | sample I_Bog_E1_1_FD_202095 | JGI IMG/M metagenome (GOLD analysis project Ga0302140, IMG submission 202095) | Peat permafrost microbial communities from Stordalen Mire near Abisko, Sweden - I_Bog_E1_1 | ecosystem: Environmental > Terrestrial > Soil > Wetlands > Peat | place: Sweden: Abisko, Stordalen... | reverse complement strand
GGGCTTGTTTGACGCGCGTGGAAGAAAGCAAGGAGCCCCGGGCTGGAAGGCTTGCCTGGCGTAAATGCTGGCAGGCACTAGTATCCCATTTTCTGATTACGAGTCCTTGTTTGGTGGATTCCATCTTGGGGCATACTAGTTTTCTAGGATCAGTAGTTGTTGCATAGGCGAGAAGTCCAGCTGGCGGATGAGGAAGGTAGGGAACAGGGGAGAGTAGTCACGTCTTAAGGACTGCGATGAGGGAACGCCGAAAACTTGCGGGTGTGAGATTACCATGACTGATCTATGGACCCAGTATGCGGGTAGCCTCATTAGCTGTCTGCCCTTATCTAGAACCAAAATACGATCAAAGGAAGATGATAGGTCTTGATCCGTAGTCTATGCAAGGCAGGTTATACAATGGGTCCGATTTTGAAAGAAAATGCGGCTCAACTTTCGCCCGTGAAATGTTTCCAGCTGAACCATAGCGGCATATGAGACTATTGAGGGATGTTTGAAGGGTCGAATCACTTGATTGTCGAGGCAGAATCTTCAACTTGTACATAAAAACCTCTGGAGGAATGCCCATGTTTATTGTCTACTGGGTCACGTGGACTAGCCCAAGTCTGCCACATCAGCACATTCTCCTCAGTCTCCGACTTCCCCCAACACATTTAAGCAGTCCGCAGTCCTTATACAAAGCTCGGATTTGTTGACTAACCGCCATATTCTGGGAATAATTTATTAGTACTCTTGTAGAGTTGAAGAGAATCAGATCTGCCTAGACTCACTAGCATTCGACGCCTCTTTTAACACAGGCATACTGGATATACACATTGTATATAGCCTGTGGGATTGGGATCTTGAAAAAGTTAGCATAGTCATTGGCCATCTGATGAGAGCACAATGGTTACCGGGAAAGAATAAACAATGGCCACGGCGCTCAAAATAAGGAGAGTGATAAATGATCTCATTTTGAGTAAACTTGTAAAGATGAAGATATTTTGTGTTCTTTGAGTGTGTGGGAGTGTTTCAGAGAATTAGAATGAAGGGGAGTCGAAATTCGATGATGAGTCAAAAGGAGAAGTCCCCAACTTCTTGTACTTAAGGACGGAAACTTGGTGTATCGCTGCTTACGGGCATATTTCTAAACTTGCACCTGTCTAGTGCAGACGCGCGTTGAAGGCACAGTGCTGGTCGATCCTGCGGTTTTTGGAAGGTATTGTATTGTAACCTAATGGGGACTAGGACAGAGCAAGAAAATTCAACTAATTGCTCTATCCACTTAGTTGACTCTTGCGTCGTTTCAAGAAGACCTCCTGACCTTATGCGTCTGCAGACTTGACATGCTCGTGTAGAGATAAGGTGTTGAGCTCTTAGTGGATATTATTCCGAAGTCTGACTCCCTGAAACTTGATCTCAAGAATCAATATTTGTCCCCTGTCTAGGAATCCCACATGAAGGGCATTATCGTAATTGGCTATTCCGCAACTTGAACGAATAGGAACTGTCTAAATGCAGGCCAGACGCCATCAGAGGCTGGTTACTCTTACCTTTAACTAGCATCCTGAAACTCCGGGCTAATAGGGTCTATCCAAATATCAAGGCATGGCATAACTGTGGTCGTCATCCTTTGGCTGATGGGCAAGACAAGCTAACGAGGCACCTCGCTAATAGTTTCCAAAGTAATGTCAACCGATTGTCAAACTAAGACACGATTAGGCAGTCCAAGTTGTTTCTTCAAAGCTGGCAGGTTCATCCCACGCTCTCCCACTCCTTCCAGATGACCAAGGTCACTAAGGACTGAGAAAAGGGCCGATGCGCTGAGTATTCCTGACAAATAGCAATATACTGTCGCCTGTGTTTGAACACAGACCAGCCCGTTGGCCACAAACTATGCAGTTTTTTGGACTGATGACATGGGTTATGACTAGCTTGCGAAGCGTGTTCTCATTCGTGAGAATTGAAGCTAAGCACGCTCTTCACAGGAGGAAGCATATCAAAGAAATTGAAGCACACTCCATTTACACAAACTCCGTAAACTATTCACTTAGTATCGAGCTATGAGATCCCAACTCATGAGATTCCTCTCGAAGGGGACCAGCTCAACTCGCTCTTATGCCCACGAAGATCAAGAAGGGCTTCTTGGTAGTGACGCTACAACATTTCAAACAAAAGAAAGCAAAGGATCTCGTTTACTCTTCTTGTCGTCTCTCCTCCTGTTTTCGTTTAGCTTGATTCTCAGGTTTGTTCAGCCAAGCTGTGGGAATCTCAACCAAATCTGCAATACATACACATCTGCTTATTGTAAGTCATTGAATACAGCTCTTTTGAATACTTTGTGTATCAACTCTAAGCTTCTATCTAGCTTCTCCGATAGACGAAGATGTTAGCATCACATACAACACTGTCAGGCGAAATGGGTCTTTTATGAAAGAAACAATATATCGTGGACATGCAAGCCCTGAAGTTGATGCTGCTTGGGAAGCGCTTGGTACAGATTGTAAGTCTCCAACTCAGCACATGAGAGAAATAATGAGGGCAACTGACTTCTTTAATACTGTAGTTATGCCAATTCTTGTTCCAGAAAAGGATGCAGAGCGGTATGGCCTTGCTTCTGGTATGGTTAAACGGAAGGCAGAAGTGGGTGGAGGTTTTCCAGCACAAGTCGACACATTTCACCTTTTGCACTGCCTCGTATGTTTAATCACCTGAAACCTTATTTGTAACTGTGTTGACGAAGAGCAGAATCTTCTTCGAAAAGGATCTTGGTACAGCTATGAATATTATCATAACTTGGGAAAGGGGCCCTTTTCCAACCGAGATGAAGTTTTGCATTGGCATTTTGGTAAGGGAGCAACCAGAAGAAGTTTATGTGTTTGACTAACATGCTATAGGCCACTGTTTGGACATATTACGACAGCATATAATGTGTTCCGCTGATACAGGGCTTATCGGACAGTACTGGATTGATGGCATTGGAAATTTCGTGGACTTCAACACCAACCACAAGTGCAAGAACTTTGATGATATAAGACAATGGGTGGAAGAACACCAATTCTTCCCTGTTGAGGAAGATATTGTTGAGCAGAGGCCGGGTGATATCATTCTGCCGGAGATACCTTAAGCTTCCGGGTCATTGGTTTTGGTAGAAACAGTACATTAGGATTGTTAAAATATGAGGACGCTGGATTAATTAACTGCCTTACATCGAGCCCAAATCTCTTCCATTAGCGGCGTGTGCTTGACTAGGGAGGTAGTTATTTTGTCGCACCTTTTCCCTCGTTTGGGAGCCGCGAAGTAGAAATTTTTTTGGAAGGCACTGAACTTAACACCACAGTGGATTGAAATAAATTTGCTTCGGCTTGTAGGGCTTAAAAAACCCGTATTGGGATTCATAGCAAGCTTTCCTAAAGATCGAACTATGTAGTTACTCCCCAGCCACAACTCACTCCTCTTTTAGTGTCCAGTTTCGTATTTCCGCCATCTCATCACCAAAATCTGATTGAACCTCCACCCTGCCACAGGGTTTCTTCGTCTGCAGCATCGTTGTGGTACATATCGTAGAGGCGCTCAGAGTTCTCGGACTGAAGAACATCGTCCGATGACTCCGATCCTTCGATGTTATCAGTTACAACTCCTCTGACTATCTTGGGTCGTTCGATTGTGCTATAGGCAAAACATAACATCGTCCACACAATTAGAATTTGCTTAGCATGTACACTCATAGTATAGTTCACGGCCGTTCCATACCTTGAGCATGTAATCGAAGCAATGGGGCCAATGAATATCCTCATTCCAATCTAGTTCAATGTCTTTGTACCTATTTGCATCGTTAGAAGTGTACCGTGCAACCTGCTGATCATGCAGTGGCAGTCTGTCAGCCGCCACAGGTACACAGCTTCTGATATACACCGGTTTCATGTGCAGTCAATGCCAGGCTGCCAGCCAGATTGTTGGTCAGCATGGCTCTGTTGGCAATTGATCTGTGCCCAAACTTATCAGCCCTAAGATACGATCATGAAATAGACAAGCAAAATGCATTTTTTCTACTAAAACCAAAAGCTTTGTAATCCGGCTCACTCGCGCCCAGGATTAATGCATGCTTATCCTCCTGCTCACCGACGTTGCGCGGGAGCCAATTGCAAGCTTTTACTTCTATGAGATCACACGCGTGTCAGCACATGCCGTCACTTGTTTCATGATATCGCCCTTTTAACGTTCAAAGGTGGTCGAGGACGAAAACTGATGTACCTTCTGCTTCGGTGGTGCCACAAGAATGTCAAGCACCCAATAACATTTTCCTAGCAAATTCCACCAAATTCATCAATTGCGCCCCCTCCCTTGTCTCATTCACCCACCATAGCCACCTTCTCTCCCTTCTGCCTGCTAGCTCCATATGTCATAACCAGCTACCGCTGCTGAAACGCTCGTTGATCGAGCACGACTGGTCTTCGGTGAGAGTTGCCTGAAGCAATGTCACGATATTCCGTAGCTAATGTAGATATCGAGAGCAATCAAAAGATCAAAGGGCAATCAATGAGACTTCCCACATTTCGAAGAAAAGACATCAAAATCACTTTTACCCTCTATATTATAGAACATGAAGCTATCCACAAGTCAGCCCCTGTGCGATGCAGATGATATCTTCCATCAGTGGGACGTCACGTCAGAAGTGATTGTGGTACTCCTGATCAACCGAGAGACCTCCACGAGCACCCTCCAAGTCCGGGACTGGGACGGTAAGCAGCTCTGGCAAATCACCCTCGCAGAAATCGCACCATGGGGCGTTGCAATAGGTGAAAATTCCATTTTCCTGGGTTCGGGATCCGGAGCCGTAAGAGAATTCGATCTTTCTTCAGGGTACGAATATCCCATCACTCCCATTCCGCTCGAGAGCCTAACAGTATTTGCGGGTCGATTACTCATGTCTACTCCTTCCATGAGAGCACTACACATACAATTTGCACAACGCGAGATCCCAGCGGTACCTTGCTCATTATAGCAGGCTGTCATGATGGCAGTATCCAAGTCTTGGACCAGGCATCGAAAACTCGACGTTTCCACCTCACCGGCGTCCACACAGAAGGTATCTGCTCCTTCGACGTGAAAGAAAACAAGCTCGTTGCTACTGGTGGTACTTGTGCTGCGGTATGGGACCTATCAAACGGCGAGCTTTCCGAGAAATACACTTGCAAGGAGGGAAAGCTATTCTTCACTGTTGTTATCAATGATGAAATGATAGCTAGTGGGGGATTAGGAGGTATTATTTGGCTATTCAATCGCAAGACTGGGTAATCCTATTCCAACTACATCCGCAAGAAGTGTATTCTGACCCACGTTCAGTAATGTAATTGCTACCTTGTCTACCCATTCCTCTTGCCTAAACGGTCTTATACTCTATCGGCCCACCATCCTCCTTTCTACCGACACAAACGGACAAGTCTATCTCTGGTCCCTCGAAACGTACGAGACCATCAGCCATGTCAAGGTGCACGAGCACTCTGTCCTGACACGCAATCGTTTCAAAAACAAGATTTTTACAGGTGGGAAGGAGGGTGGTGGAGCGGATAATGTGTGTGGATTAAACTGCAGTTTGAAGTCTTGTGATCTAGAAATGTTGTTGCAGGGAGAGAACGTACAGCCTGCTGAGCATGGTTTTCCCTGCGTGATGTTGTGGGAGGCGAAGGTAGAGGGTGAGACGATGGTGGTTTGTTTGAAGAAGCGAGGGAAGCCATACTTGGACTTTTGGGATTTGAATTCGAATGTGTAATGAAAGCAGAATAAGTAGCACACTGCATCAATTCCCACACATTCCTATCCGAGGTGGGCATATCGGTGTCATGATGGCTGAGAGGAGATTTCCTTGGGTCAAGGGCTATAAAGACTGCGGCAATACAAAAGATGCCTATTTCGAAGAGAAGCGAGGGTCTCCTAACACCTATCTCCCCCAGCGGCTGTCTTCGCGTGCGTACCAGGTGGTACAGAACATTGGCAGCAGATTGTACAGACGCCGTGCAGTGTGGTAGCCCTAAATTGTACCTCGGAGTGACAAATGCAATAGATATAAGTCTTAATATTCAGTCGAAAGAGCTTAAAGGAAGAGAGAGCTGGAGTCTAGTTAGAGTGGGCGAAGGTACCGGAGATTTTCAAAAGGATGCCGAACCACGCACGTGACCGCCACCTGACACGGAGGAAGGGTGCGGATTTGGGCCTCCACCGAGATTTCTCCGCTGCAAACTCTTTCTTCGACCAGTGTCGAGCAGCATCACGGTTACAGCCGGAGCTCAGAGATCCATCCGTACCGTGTACCGCCAAGAATGGGTCCTCAGCCCAGCTAATCTGGCCTCCCTGGAAGCCCAGGGTCCGAGGCTGAACGTCCGCCATTCACCTAGCACCTTGGAGAGGTTCTGAGGGAAGGCTTCACCAGCCACCACCCACTGGCAGGGCGAAAGCTCTCGTATGATCAACGAGCCCTCCTTACACAATTTCATTTCAAGAACCAGTATGAAGAGCATAATTATATTTCTTGGTAATAGTAAGATTATATCATTTCGTATCTTGAGATCTCTATTTATGACGCCAATGATGCTCATTGTTAATGGCACTGCCTTCTGCTCGCTACTTCTCAAGACAAAGCTGTATTTTTAGTTTCATCTCGACTCTGTCTGAGAAACGGGAGCAGCTGCGTTCCCCCTGTTCCATGCAGTTCTTTGTCAGGTGTGGTGGAGGACGCAACGGCAAGGTTCCGGCCAATATTTTCCTTCGGCGCGTATTGTTTTGACGGCCGGATGATGTACCGGGCAATGATCTGAATATGGATGTCTCTGAATTTGCGAAGTTCGTCTACTGCGAAATTGTACGCCTGGCCAAGCTCAGGCACGCTGGTCTGCGCAGCAGCAAAGTCTCGAATGCTTGCCATGTCTTCCACACGCTGGAGGAAAGTGCGATGTGATCGTGGCATATATTTTCTCATTTCCTATTATGTTTGTCAGTGGAAGTGCAAAGTACGAGCCGAATACACCTACCTGGAAGAACTTGTTCTTAGACCCTGAGTCTTTCGAATCGCAATGTTCCACCCCAAGAACAACGTCACAAAACGCGATGAGTGAGCTTTGCGCATTACTTCCACCGCTGAACTGCCGCCACTCTCCTTTGCCATCGCCTTCATCATAAAATACACCTTTCGGAAGTCCAGCGCTAACCATATTCTTGCTTCCGGCCAGATATGGTCGAATTTGCTGATAGAAAACGTCCGGTCGGCATTTCTCATTCATCCTTCGCAGTATAGCACCCATCTCTCGAACGCAATATCCAAATTTGACGAGAGCTGCTAGGACTAAGTGTGAGTTCTTTGTACGGACACCGGCCATCGCGTTCAACATCACCGGAATGATCTCGGCACCATGTGCTTCGATCGTAACAGAGATGAGATAAAACCATTCTTCATCTTCAGTCCCGGTGAATGTGTGCAGAGCCCTGAGATTCTCTATCCGGCTCAAATCGGTGTCGGGGGTTGCAGCTTCAAAATTCCAGAGGTTGAGCGCCGAATATGTGGCTGTGGGTGGAAGACCAAGATACGACGCTATTTCAAGGAACGGGATGGAAATCGAAGGTGGGAGACGCTATTCTTGTTAGATAGAATCTTGCTGAAGACTTGAGACTGCTAATTACCTCTGATGGCCCTCCACCATCAGCACTGTTCCAGATGTACCCGTGGGTAAGAAATGAAAGTACTTGGTACGCTCTTTGCCATTCTCTTAAGTCACGCAAGTGTGAAGTTGACAATACTAATAAGGTGTCTACACGGGAACGGAGTGTCTTTCTCTTGAGAAGATCTGGCAGATATTCCATGATGTCCTCCCAGCTGGAATAATAAGGATCGCTCAATCTACGCAGAGGTAGCTCGTCAGGCAAAAAGCCATGTCGAGACGAAACACCAAACTCGGCCATGTCAACATCGACTTGAGTTAACATTTTGAATTGCTGATAGCGAAACGGACAGTGTAAGGGCAGGGTAAAAATATTTTTGTTGGTCTCAAAGAAAGTATAAGCACATGTTTGAAATCTATACTGACAAAAACAGGGAATGTGTTTGTGCATAAATGACACGAGAATCAGATGATCACGTCAGAGAAACTAATCATGATCTCCATCTATTCCTGCGGTCTTTCTGCGCGGCAGGCGCTCATGAGTGCCGGCCGTATCGCTCTTCACGGATCCGGAAGCGGAAGCGGATGACCAAGAAAACTGCTACGAAAACACAAACAAAGAAACTTTCCACTAGTGCTAGCTCGTAGATACCGACATTTGCCGATGGCATCGAGAATTTGGGGAGCGGGCTACAAAGTGAGTAAAGTTGTACCGTTTTCCAGAGTCTTCAATTCTTGAGTATCAATCTCTACTATCACAACTCAGCATCATGGGCTCAATCGCGACAGAAGACCTCCAGTCAACTGGAAAACCGACATTCCCAGGTGAAGCAATTACACTGGAATACGCTAGATCGCTTGATTCGAAAGATCACTTGCGATCATTCCGCCAGCAGTTCAAGATTCCCTCAAAGTCAAACATTAAATCAACGAAAGTCGTCAAGCAAGGTTTGCCCCACTACTACCCCTCCATGCACGTGACCTTGTTGACTTCCTTTAGAAGAGTCTGATGATTCATGCATATACTTCTGCGGAAATTCATTAGGTCTCCAGCCTCGAGCAGTTCCAGAATTCATCCAAACCCACCTCGACACCTGGTCAACGATTGGTGTGCACGGCCACTTTCGCCAACTTGAAGACTCCCCGCTATCCCAATGGCAGCTACTAGCAGAGCATGCCGCTGCCCAATGCGCCCCTATTGTTGGAGCGGCAGCCTCAGAAGTAGCGATCATGGGATCCCTCACAATGAATCTTCATCTCCTGATGGCTAGTTTCTATGTTCCGACAGCTACCAAAAACAAGATCATCCTAGACTGGAAAGCATTTCCCAGCGACCATTTTGCCATCGAGTCTCAGATTCGAGGCCACGGATACAACCCCGATGAAGCAATGATCATGATTGGACCCGAAGAAGGAGAGTACGAAGTCTCAACCGAGAGCATTCTGAAAGTCATCGATGAGCATGCCTCAACCACCGCATTAGTTCTCCTTCCTGGGATCCAATATTACACCGGACAACTTTTTGATATCAAGACAATTACTGCATATGCACAATCCAAGGGGTTGACTGTAGGGTGGGATCTTGCTCATGCAGCAGGAAACGTTCCCCTGAAGCTTCACGAGTGGAATGTCGATTTTGCCGCTTGGTGCACATACAAATACATGAACGCAGGCCCGGGCTCAATAGCAGGACTGTATGTCCACGAGCGACACGGCACCGTCGATTACTCTCAAGATCCGCAAAAGCCAGTGTTCAGGCATCGGCTGAGTGGGTGGTATGGTGGTGACCAGGCGGGGCGGATGAACATGGACAATCGTAAGTGCCTTCCTCCCTAAATTCGCACAGTCTTGTTGACCATGTAAACAGACTTCCGACCAAGCCCTGGAGCATCCGGATATCAAGTTTCCAACCCCTCAGTAATCGATATCGCCTCCATCTGCGGAGCTCTATCGGTGTTCAACCAAACATCGATGGCGTCCCTACGCCTCAAATCTGTCTCCATCACCGCCTACCTAGAATTTCTTCTCCTTTCAGATACAGAGGCATCTACGAGAGCGTTCAGGATCATCACTCCAAGCAACCACGAAGCCAGAGGTACGCAGCTGAGCGTTCTGCTGAAGCCCGGACGATTGGAAACGTTGATGGAGATGCTGGATGAGGCAGGGGTTGTAGTCGATAAGAGGAAGCCGGATGTGATCCGTGTTGCTCCTGTTCCATTGTATAACACTTACGAGGAGGTGTGGAAGTTTGTACAAATATTCAAGAAGGCGTTGGAGAGATGTGAATAATACAGCGTGTCATCTAGATCAATAGAGTGCCTATACTTTCTACATTTTTGACTCTTTGACAAAGAAAGTTTCATCCCGTTTACCCAGTAGAACTGGGCAGCGCACGTGATCCACGATCGTTCGACGAAACTATTTTCTTGCGGATACTACCTCTCCCAAACTATCCACTCACAACAGCCATAACCTCAATCTCATAAAGCATCTCCTTCGTCGCCAAACCCGCAACTCCAATCAACGTACTCGGCGGCGTATGGCCCTCCATCCAAGCCATATACCTCTCTACCCTACCCTTATAATCATGTCCCTCAATACCCACAATATATTGCCTCACCATGACAATATCAATTTTCTTCGCACCAGCCTACTTTTATTAGTCTCCTCCTATTTTCATTCTAGCCTTCCATGAGAGCAAAGTAGAATGACTAAACTTACAGCGTCAAGACAAGTCTTCACATTCTTCAACGCGATATCAACTTGTTCCAGAAAAGATGGTGGCGTGGTGTTCGTAGTTGAATCGCGTCCGATCTGGCCAGCGAGAGTGATCAGCCTGCTGGTTGGGCCGAGAGGCGTGCTGCTGATGTGCGAGTATGAGGGGTGAAAGGTGGGGTGGTTTTCGGGGCTGAAGACGTTGGACATTTTGAATATTAAATGACGTTTGTACAGCTTTGACTTTTTTTTTCGGTGAGTAATGAAGATTGAGAAGTATAGACAAAGACCTGCTTCGAGAGGACGGAGATGTTTTGAGGGGAAATTTCAGGCATTGAAAGTGGGGTTACAGTGGTGCAGCCAAGAAGCGAGCCCCCGGCAGAAGCGAGTGTTTTTACCCCTTTTTACCGCTCAGAACTTATTTATTCGCTAGATTCACTTACGTTATCCGCATGAAAAGATGTCCTAGGTTTGACCCTCAGCATCCTGCTCCGTAACTTCAGTCTTTATATCTGCAAATGGAATAGCATTTCGAGTCATGTGGAGTATCAATGCCCCACTTCACCGCTGCTTCGGGGTGATCGGCGAGATAATCTTCCAGATATCCTTCGAGAACCTGACGTTTGGAGCGCTTATCATTGTCCGGGTAAAGTTGGGACAATGTAAAGACAAGCCAACCGACACCTAAACCCATCATATAGGTGTTGGAAACTTTTCTGTTGTCGTTTTTCCCAGCATGCAAATCGAGGTTGCAAGTCCAGAGACACCCAAAATATATTGCAAACGCAGTGACCAACATGACAAAAGAGCTTGTCAGCATCATTTGTGGACCAGATATTGCAATGACAGATGTGGCAGAGGGCGTGAAACAGTGGTAGATGACATCACTTTTTATGTCTTTCGTCCTTGACAGGTCTGGAGCGTAATCGTCTGGGCCACTCGATGAGAAGTCGGAAAATGGTAGCATATCTCGAAGACTAAATGAGACGGCTGTGAAAGATGAGGCTAGGAGCGGAAATCGAGCCTGCAAGTAGTTTGGACGGAGCCACTGAGGTAGGGTGTCGAGAGGTAATCTCCTGATTGTTCGGTCGAGCAGCTGTTCAAGCCGGCCAGTCGCGGCTCCCTGATTCCCGCCTCTGATCCAGAGACGAACATCTTTGGCTTGCAATAATCGACCAAGGCTATGCTGCTGTCTGATAGCATAGTATAGAGTCATCACTGCAAAGGTCCGACTCAGGACGAAGCAACTTCTTGCGATCCAGTAGGACTGACTCAAATATTTTATTGATAAAAAGGTGGTGGCGATTTGGGCAATGATCGTGGCCTGCAGTTCATGAGTAACAAAGTTAAGGACTTGTGTGAGAGGAATACTAACAGATAAGGCAACCGCCGTGCACTGCTTAATCACAGATGACTTGAATGCCAAAGCATCTTCATCTCTCAACTCGCCAAGGATCCGAGCTTGCAAGCGCCATGAAGTACGGTTTCCGAAGAGAAATAGAGGAACCACAGACTCCCATCTGAATACTCGAATGTCTCGCACGAACCTGCGGGCGATTGTAGCAGCAACGTCGAGAGCCAGCTGGAGCGATGGAAATCGCCGGGCAATGAAGGACGAATTTGGGCGGAAGTCCATGATCATGAGTGTAAAATATATTGATGAACGAAAACAAGTCTAGCGATATCATGAACCGTCCTCAATTCGTGATGACACTGCTGTCACTTTTCTCATCGCTGGCTGCGAAGTGCGCATCAAATGTTGGCTAGGCTTGTAAGCGCTGGGGTTTGCAGTACTCAAGCCCGAGCTCACAACTTGTATGGGTGCTTTGCCTGTTGTATTGACCATCCTTAAATAGAGGATGTATGTAGCATATTCGGATCCTGCGAGTCTGAGATTAGCTTGCGGCGGGCCAGGGACTCAGCGCGACTGCAAGGTCGGCTGATGGAAATGATGCTGGTTGCAACTCACCCGTGACCCGAGGGCGGGGTGAAGCCTCTCTTCATGCATGACTCTACTCGCCGAGCACCAATCATCTAGGGGTTCCCTTTGCCTAGAATTTTAGTGTTGCACAACAGGTAAAATCATCAATTCGTCAGCCGCGAGGAGGTTCCTCTCTTGTTAAATATTCCGGAAAAGGCAAGCACCAGGGGTTACCGGAATATCAAGTCTGAATGTATCACAACTTGAGGGACATTCAGAGTTTGAGGACTATTCTATTTTATTCAATGTTCCTTAGCGGGAGGAACAATCTGAATACAAGCAAAGCCACAAATTAAGGTAAACTAATATGACCGTAACCGTGTGGCATTGACGCCGTGAACAAATTGAGTGCCTTTAAAGGCAACACTCAATAATCGTGACCACTCCGTATTACTCCTCAAAAGAGGCTGAGCTTTTGAAGAAATAGCCTAAACTCAGAACCACCACGCATCCTTCCTCAAAGTTTGAGCGCCTTTGAAGGCAACCGTCAAAAAACATAACCACTCCGTATTACTCCTCAAAACAGATTGAGCACCTTTGAAGGAAACAGCAATCCTGAACCACACCGCTTTACTCTTCAGTGGATAAGTTGATGATCACTCATTCGCCTTCTAGATCGTGATACCATGAACATGTTTCATATGCTGCCTCAAATGATCCTTCCTTCGAAACCCATGTGGCCCTCTTCGGTTGCAGCGCAAAATAGCACATGCGTGAGGAGGATTGACTCCAGAATGGATTTCTTTGTGGCGTTTTAACTCGGGGTAGCGTTTGTATGAACGGGTACAGCCTGGAGTATCACAGGCGAAACGCCCTTGGCAGTTCCTGTCGGGTGTCAGATTTGAGAACCAGGAGTGTTGGGTTCGTATATGACTTAAGGTTGAGGATGGAGGATAGTGGTGTTTTCGGGGGTACCGTGAGATTCGATCCTGTTGGGAGAGATCCAATTTTCGTTCGTATTTTCGTTCATATTGCTACTTTCATCTTAGTTTTGATTGTACGCTAAAAAAGAAGATAAATCTCTCTGACTCTAATGCTTCGATGGGATGAAAACTTTCTCGTCGCATGTTGTCCGTGGATCCCACACTGGTTGAAATCAGCATGCGTGTTAGTGACCTTTGGCAATTTACTTACTGGAATCTATCCAGAGCACTTGGCTCATAGCCCATAAAATCTAAGCCAGATGTATGTAATAGTGGAGATATTCCGCTAAATATCAGATCCAATACGTGCAAAGAATAGAGGTCATCTTACGAAAATGGTTCAGAGTCTGCGACGAATGACATAATTCCACTCGAGAGGGTAGGAACATAGGATAAATCGTCTTCGGAGCGCAGAAGATCGATGTTTCCGAAGAATATTGCACCTATCTCGGCGAATTCGGGACCGGCATTGTGGAATTCGATGTCAATTGGCTCTGCCATTGGAGTGGAGACGGGAAGGAACTGGTTCGAGTTTATTGAAGAGTTGGGTGTTGTTGTGTTGAAGCTCTGGGGGCTACTTTCATCTTGCTGTTGGTGAGCGAGGTAAGACGAAATTGTGTTGTCTGATCCTGCAATGCCTTCCAGTTCAGATGGTGTCTCGTCTGAAGGAGTCAGCAACATGTACGAGTCGAAGCTCTCCCCATGCATCGAAACTGTTTCTTCATATTCTCTGCGAATTATGTTCGAGAAATTTGCGTGTGGTCTGAGGAATCGACGAAATGATCGCTCGAGGTAAAGGGTATGAGACATGAAAGTGCGAGAAGCATGGGCAGCGTGGCCCCTGCCACTGGTGAGCGTGTTGATCTTAGAGAGGGTGATGACATACATGCTTTCAATATCCCTACTGTTAGTTGCAGAGTTGTGGCTTCATAGCAAAAGACAAGAAGATACCAGATCCTACTCTTCTGGGGTATGATGTGAAATGTGAAATATCGCGATAGAAGCGATGAAATACGTGTGAACAAAGAAAAGCGGTTGTGAACGACCAAATAAGAACGAATAAGGTATGTTAGCCCAGGGAAGAGTAATTCAGAGAAGATGGTATAGCAAGAAGCCGTGAAGCTTCAGTATTTGCATTTTTGAAGATGCTCAGGCAAGTTCAAACCCCGCTGCCGCATGCTTGATCTCACGCTTTCATGTCTCATACCCTATTCTGTAATCACTGGTTAAGCCGGTTGTTAGCGACTGACCAGAGGCCAAAGTCAATTGGCTCCTAAGGAGTAGAGGTGGGAGGGAGAAACATACCGAATAGGGTGACTGCAATTTGGGCAGGTAGAGGAAACAGTCCAGTGGAAAGCATCAGATTGGTAGGCCATATTGTCCAGTTCACTGCGTGGGCTTGATGAAAGACTCCAAAGAGCTGTGCTCGGCCGCTGAAATGAGTCCAAAGAAGAATCAGGTCGGTGATTTGACCTAAAACGGTCTAAATGCTGTCTTGGTCTCATGGAAGGACGGAAATTCGAGATGAAAGCGAGTTCAATCTAGGGCGTAATTTTGCTGTGCAAAATTACGCACGAGATCAACGGCTTGGGTCCACGGTTTCTCCACGGCCAGAGCCAGATTTGTGCAGGAGTACTCCACTTCGGAGCTTGCGATGAAATTGTCGTCTCAAACGAGGTTGAACCTGGGAGTGTTGGGGCGAACCAGATCCTAGCTACGGCAATTGTGAATGTCGAATTGCTCGCGTCCTCGATGTTTCCGTCTGATGAGCACTTAGGCCAGTGTTTGAGCCAGTGTGTTGATGCTGGTTTCGGATCGTGATCGTCGTTATATCGTCCGGTGAGGCCAGTCCACTGTCCAGGAGAGAAGACTCTTCCGGCCGGAAGTGGGGCTGCGTCGATTCTCTGAGAGCGTTGGCTCGTCCCGGAAGCTGATCAAATAGACTTTTGGTGTCTGTAGCACCAAATAGGTCGGGTCCTGTTCGCCCCTACTGCAAGAAGTTGCAAGAAGTTGCGTCTAGAGAGAAAGATCGGAATCGCAGGAATGCGAGCCTTAATACCCTATACGCTGCTCCGCCCTGCGACCCACACCAAATGCACGTCGAGCCCTCTTGCTTTGCCGACCAAATCAGAAGACGCTGCTGCACTGTTTCTCAGCCGTAGGGCTTTTTGAGCACTGCCGTTGCATGAGCGAGGCTCTGGGAACACGGAACCCTACAAGGGCTAGCTAGAATTCATGGCCCAAGGATCGCGTTTAATGTACCATAATTCATGGAACATTCGTAGAGCGACAAGCCCAGACTTTTTGATTGTTCCTCAGAACATGGGACAATTGAGGAAGCAAAATGGCAGTCAGGTTCTAATTGTCCCTCTAGCTGTAGTACATTGAAAGCCGGTAATGCGTTGCGAATTCTGACAACCACTAGAGTGCAGAAAGACGATGCACGGAGAATGAAAGTAAACAGAATCAGATGCCTAGGAAGGCTGGGATTGCCTGCTCGCCCTAAGAGCCCTGCCACAAGCCGAGTTGGGGTGGAATCAACCCTTCTTTGCATCTTGATGCACTTTCCATATCAGGACCACCGCGACAGAAATTGGTTGATTGATCTTGAGGCAGGAGAATCTGATGTCGAGATCAAGAGACGCTGAATGAGATTAGTGAAGCAATGACGAATCCCTTGATCTTTCCTTCGAGGTCTCTTTTTCTCCTTCTCTGGCAAAAGCTCCTCAACCATAACCTTCCCCCAAACTCGTTTCTAGTATGGCGATCAAACTCCAGTCCAGTCGCCGCAAGCATTCCGGCAAACCATTCTACATCCATCCCGAGGTTGGAAGCATTAGAAGTTTCTCTCATCTAGTCCTTTTGATCCCTCTTCGCCGAGTCGTGCCATTGTGGGCTTTCTTGGCTACATCAGTCAGCTGCAAAAGGGGATGGGCTCTTGGTATCATCTTTCTTCATTAACATTATCATGATCCTCTCAGTTTTTGCAGCTGGCTTATGAAACCATATCCTTGAGATCTGTTCTCCCCAGAACTGACCTCTACCTCTTCATGTAAGGTTTCAACTCGCTGTCGAAGCCGTGAATCCTGTTCCGCTTCTCGCAACAATTCTCTGTGTCTATCCTCAACCAGCTTTGCGAGACTCTCTACAAATTTGGATCTCGCCCTTTCTTCCGCAGTGCCTTTCCAGACTATCGCGAGCTCTTTGAGCTCCTCTACACGCTTTGCGGCTGCTTCGATCCCATCAATTGGGTCTCCTCCGATCAAAAGGTCTGCAATCTCGTCTCGAAGCTGTCTGGATACTTGCTGGCCCTTCTCTTCTGTGCTATGCATGTCTGACCCAGGTTCTGGGGCAGAGACTGAGAGAAAAGACGACGTGACCGAAACCTCGGAGGGTGGAAAGGTCCATGCCATAGCGTCACCAAATGTCTTTATCACCGTTTCCAGCCGAGTGCGCACGAGTGTGAGGGTTCGCAACTTCTGTATGAATGGAGGATCACTTATGGCCGGAGCTTCTTCCCGTATAGGCGTCTTTGGCACTGTGATGGTTGAGGACCGCCTGCGATGTCCATTCGGCTCTGCTCGTGATTGCCTTCGTGCGAGGTCTTGATCCAGCCCACCGGGTACGAACTTGGCCACATCATTTTGTAGCCCTTCTGTCAACGCCTCGGACAGTCCCAATGTCTCTCCTCGAAGAACCTCAACCTCGTAAGCCAATCTGCTTCCGCTCCGCAGAATCTCATCAGTCAACTGGGTCAGGGTGCCCGTTAATCGTGTCGTGTGCGCACTGAGGTGTGAGAGGAGAGTCTGCGTCTGGGTAGACAATTCGGCCAAGGGCACGCTACTTTTGGCAGAGTGAGAGGCATTGGAGGCTTGGAGGGAGGGGAGAGCGGTATTCAGGTAGTCGGCAGGGTCGAAAGAAGGGTTTAAAAATGGCTGGAGTGCAGGATCTGCAACGTGTGACGACTTGGGCTCAAAGGTGGTTGTAGCAGCTGGACGGTTCTGCGTCTGGCTGGGTCTTGTACTGGCATTGCTGTTCTGGCGTCTCCTGGCAGACTTCGAATCCCAAGCCATGGCGTTGGAAGGTAGACGACTTCGAAGGCGGAAGATTGATATAGATGCGGGGAGTCGCTGTTGCTATTCTCAGCGGCCGTGGTCTGTGGGCCCGCTAAATTCTTGGTTACCGCAAGTGACAAGGCGCCCCTGTAAATCTGCAGGGATCAGCTGGGGGCGTGGAGGGGCAGTTTTGGACGACATGCCAAACGGTGAAGCTCATCACCATCTTTGAAAAGCGGTGCGAGGACGGAAAACCACTTGCGAAGCTGCTCCACGTGCTGGTGAATGGACCTGCACTTGCACCGCCCGCCCTGTCCTATGAAATTTAGGCTTGGGGTTGTGCTGCGTCTGATTGGTTCTGGGTGCAGCTTCGCCTTCGATGCCTAGACAGGAGCCTTGTCCGCAACTTCTGACTCCTACTTCAACGTCCGCACATCTGGACTTCGATGCTAATTGACACTGATGGCTTGCTCTACATAGCTGGACTCGAGGAGTGACAATTCTTCTTCGTCCTTCGCGAGGACTCTTCCGTGCTTCTAGCAGGAACAAGGTCGCTCCAGAACCTCGTTCCTCGCCTCGAAATTTCCCTGCCCACAAT
>Ga0302140_10004430_pt1 | contig 17904 bp, 9 predicted proteins | sample I_Bog_E1_1_FD_202095 | JGI IMG/M metagenome (GOLD analysis project Ga0302140, IMG submission 202095) | Peat permafrost microbial communities from Stordalen Mire near Abisko, Sweden - I_Bog_E1_1 | ecosystem: Environmental > Terrestrial > Soil > Wetlands > Peat | place: Sweden: Abisko, Stordalen... | reverse complement strand
TAAAGCTCGGCATACTCGATATCACTATCGACGCTAAAAATTCCACCTATTCGCTAAACACCGCCCTTACTACCGACCTGGAAATACCGGTCGTTTTGACGACGATCGTGGTGAGGGCCATCATATTCGAAATTAATTATGTAGCCGGCGTGGCTACCGGCAGTATTACGGGCGAATTCCAGGTTGGAACCTCGGCGGACTCGCCATTCGTTTTTGTAACTGCGGCTTATGACGGTCCAGAAGACGGCTGGGTATTTAGCGGCGGCCTGAAAGAAGGCAGCGAAATAAATTTAAAGGAACTGATAGACACTTACCTGCCCGAAGAATATCATGCTTTCAATCCCTTCGATATTACAATCACCTCGCTGCTGGTCACCTTTACCCAGGGAGAAGTAAAAAGCTATAAGTTTAACCTCGGCGCCAGGTGGACGCTTGACCTTGGCTTAAGCGAACCATTTGTGATTACGGGTTTAACGGAAATTACTTATGTTCCAACTAATGCCACCAAGTACACCGGCTTTGTTGAAGGCGCGCTCAATTTCGGCAACATTTTGGTTAAGGCGCGGGTTGATTTTAAAAATGAATATAACGACTACACCTTCATCCTCAATAACGTATTTGAAGCCAAGCTGACCCACAATGCGGACAAAGACAGCATTATTTGCTTCAATTTTACCACTGAAACATCATTGGGCGATATGATAGCCTGGCTGGTAAGCGCGGCTACCGGGGAGGACATCACCCTGCCATCGCCATGGAACGTGATGAACAATATTAAGCTGAATGACTTTGGCTTCTCGTTCAACATCACTAAAAACAAGATCGGCCTCAGCTACCGGCCAGGCATCAACTTAGGGTTTATAGATATTAAGGAGATTACGCTTTACTATACCTATTTCCCGAACACCGACAAAAAAGGGATAGTGGAGATACAGATAACTGATGGTTCATTCCTCGGCGGCGCGGTTCCGCTGCCCGGCCCCTGGGATGTTGCCAAACCGGAAACAGCCCCGGCAGTTCCCGGCCAGGGCGAAAGCCTGTTCAGGCTGGAATTCCTGGGAATGGGGCAGCATGTATCTTTGCAAAACGGTCAATCGCCAAAATCAGTAGCTGAAGCGATCGACCTGCTAAAGGCCGGTTTTGAGCGCGACGGCGATAAAAAACCGACTAACCCTATCGCCGGAACCGGCCTGAAATTTAACAGTTCCAGCAACTGGTTGATTGGCAGCCAGTTTGTAATTGTGGATACGTTTGCTATCGGCATCGTCTTTTTCGACCCGGATATGTACGGGCTGTCGTTGTATGTAAACGGCCCGAAAGCAAAAGTTTTCCAGGGACTGAAATTCGAAATCCTGTACAAAAAAGTGTCGGATACCGTTGGTGTTTACCAGGTATACCTGAAACTGCCCGACGCCATCCGGCAGATCGATTTCGGTACCGTTTCGGTAACCCTGCCCAGTGTAAAAATCTATATTTACACCAACGGCGATTTCAAGATCGACTTTGGCTTCCCGGTTAATGATGATTATTCCGAATCATTCGGCCTGCAGCTGCTGCCGTTTGTGGGCTCAGGCGGTTTCTACTTCGGTGTGCTTAGCGCCGAAACTGCGGATACGGTGCCCAAAGCAAGTAACGGCGATTTTAGCCCGGTAATTGTATTCGGCGTCGGTCTACGCGTGGGCATTGGCAAAGAAATAAATAAAGGGATCCTGAAAGCGGGTATCAGCATCGTGGTACAGGGTATTTTGGAAGGCACGTTCGCCCAGTTCAATTACTACGATGACAAACCTACCAATATTGACAACCCCACCTATTTCTATATTCTCGGCAAAATTGCCATTGTGGGCCATGTTTATGGATCGGTAGACTTCCTCATTATTTCTGCCGAGGTTGATTTAAAGGTTTTTGTGGCTGCGCGGCTCGTATTCGAAAGCTATGAACCCATATTGATCACCCTTTCGGCAGGCGTGAGCGTGTCGGTTAAGGTCAGGATCAACCTGGGATTTTTCAGCATCAGCATCGGCATGTCGTTCTCTACCACGATCGAAGAGTCGTTTACCATCGGTTCAAAACAACCTACGCCATGGATCAAAAGCAGCCTGTACGCAGCAAATTTCCGTGAGCTAAGCCTGCGTGCGCTCGATGACGACGGCAACGGGTGCCTGATCATTCCTGAAATGAACTGGCAGCCGATACTGCCAACAACTGCCGTGCCGCTGGATATTTGGTATATACCACAGTTTACCGCCGCGACAGAAGACGCAGGCGGGCAAAAGGCGAAGGCAGTGGCCATGCTGTACCTGGAAAGCTCGATCGATCAGCTTTCTTTGAAAAAATCAGTGCTGCGAAAGGGCGTTGTGGAAGAAGAGGACTTTGCCTTTACCAAATTTGCCAAAGGCGCATTTTTGTGGGTATTAGGCGCCTATTTCAATAAAACAACGGAGGGGATACCGGTTGACACGATATTGGATGAAACCATAACGATTGCCAATTTGAATCAAATTGTTTGCTATTTCTCGCAGGAGGGGCTGGTTGAACCGTTTACGCTGGATAATGTGTTCGAATTTATGGCCAAATACCTGGAAGCCACTGTGACTATCCCGCCGCGTGTTACTGATCTTGAAGTTCAAACTACCGTAAGCGTGCTCCCTATTTTACCAAACCTCATTTTCGATACGCCTGGCGGCGAAATCTATTTTGACAATGCAAAAGCACAATATAAATATGACCAGGAGCAGTTAAGGCTCATTCATATCTATTTCAGTGACCTGGCTGTGCGGAACAAAGGCAATGCCGGCGCGAAAGAAGAAAAGCCGTCGCGTGGTTTCGCCGCTGAGGAAAAACAATCGCTGGCCACTTTTATGCTGATCGACTATATTTCGCTGCTGGCCAAAGAGGCCTGCCAGAAAGGTATCGACCGGCTTACTGCGCTCGGTGTAACGGTTGAAGATGGCCAGAGCGTTGAAGACATTGTAAATAAATACCCGCATTTTGGCATTTCGGCAGTGGAACTGGCTTATTCAAACCGCAAACGCAGCCTGCGTGGCGGCGCTACGCTGAGCATCAGCAGGCTGAATTATACCGTAAAACACAACGATACACTTGAATCTGTCTGCGCGCGGTTTAACGTGGGGCATAGCGAAGTTTTGCGGGCCAACACATACCTGAAACAACAGGCAGCCAATCCCTGTGCGCCAAAACAATTGCTGCACCAGGTTGAAATGCTATCGGGTTTTGGCGAAAACAATACGCTGATCCCCGGCGCGACCATCGTAGTGCCTGGCGTTAAGCACGTCACTTCTTCAGCCAACGGGCAGGCGGATGATTTGCTTTCGGTAGCCAAACGCTATGGCGTAAACGTGCTCGACCTGATAGCGGAAAATACCTCGGTCCCTGGACTCTTCCAGGGAGGCAAAAAAATATTGGTGCCATTTGTCGATGGTATGACGGTGCGCGAGCTGATAGCCGCAATGGAAGAAAACGGCGACTTCGAACAGCTTTCAGGGCTTTCGGCCAATATTATGCTGCAAGGGCTGCGTGTTCCGCAGCCCGAAGAAGGCTCTGCTATCGGCAAACCCGAAGCGATGTATAAAGTATCGGGCCAGCAAATCGATGCGTCGACACTCACATTGGAACAGTCGCTGACGCTGAAATTGCCCAAATCACTGCCCTGGCTTGGACTGGGTGTGGCAAACGGCACCGAATTGCCTTATACCCTTTTAGATACAGATATCCTGGCCATAAACGCCTTGCAAGGCGCGCCGCTGGATCCGGTAATTATCGATTTGACCGCCAATCCGCTGTTTGATATTCAACCGCGCAAGTTCACGCTGCCCAGCAACATTACCTGGCAGCTGCCTGCCGCTTTAACGCTGGCAAACGGCACAAATGATTTGCAGGACACCGTCGACCCGTCGATTTGGATATTCCAGGCCAGCCTGCAGGCGCTGCTAAATGGCTACGATGCCATAGCGCCGAAAGTGGCATTACTGAAACAGGTACAGGAAACCAAAACTAAAACGTCAAAACCTGAACCGATTGTTGATTATAGCTGGTCGACTAAAATCGATGTACGGTTAACCCAGGTACGCTCGTCAGAAGACCCGACCAAACTGATGCCCAATGTTTATGAGCTACAGGGCATCGACCAGGCGTCCATGACCTTGCTGAAAAACCTCATGGCATTTTATGGCGAAAATCCGGGGTCGGCCATAATCAGGCAGATAGACGTTTTATACAGCAAGGAACCGGCCAAAGAGGGGCAAACCGCACCGCCAAGCGGCCTAAAATCCGACAGCATTGCCAACACCAGCATGTATTTGCTGCAAACCAACCTGTCGACGCTTTCAAATCCGCCTCAATTAGCGGCCACCGCGCGGTTGGCGGGCATTCCGGGCACCCAGGAAAACCTCCTCGGCATGAGCCAGGTTGAATTTTTAAAATACGCCTGGGAAGCGGCTATTGTGGGCACCGGCGGCTATTATTTCTATTATTTAATAAAAGACAGCAAAGCCGGGCTGCCCGAATACCTGTTTAACGGCGATACCGACAATGTCATTACGCTGCTGGTTACCTATAACATCACTGATAATGTTCTGCTGAACTTCCTGAACAGCGCGGTGATCCGCGATCCGATCAATATCGACGATGAAATACTTTATGTAGAAACGCTGGCACAAACCGTCAGCAATGTTGCGCCCGGAGCCGGCGAGACGCTACAATCCTTTGCTAAACGCTACGGCACAACAGTTTCAAAAATCGCGCGCCAAAACCGGAAGGCGGTCTTCAGCGCCAATGCCTCGGTCAGCATTCCGCCAAAAGGCAATAGCGCCAACAACGCAGCTTACCTGGCCGGCACCGCGGAAACGCTGGAGGCGGTTGCCGAAAAACATAATGTGAGCGTCATTGCGCTTGCCCACGCCAATAAAAATATCGCGGGCCTGTTTACCGAACCGCTCACATTCGATACCCGAATCGAGGTGAAAGTGGCCACTGTTCCGCCGGGCAATATCGGTTTCAACATGAGCCGGAAAAACCCGTTGAGTGTTGACGGACTGGATGATGCAGAGATTAACCTGCAGCAGCTTTACAACTTGTTGGGCTACAACGTGGCCGCCAACGATGAATTTGATGCCAGCGCACCGGGTTTACCCATTGCACCCGGCGATAAGACCTACGAGCCGCCAACTGATTTGGATGTCGTTGTACGTCCATCGGCAGATGAAATAAAAGATTACCTGTATGATCGTATTGTGCCCATCTATCCCTTTGTTAAAACTAAACCGCAGGAGCCGGTAGAAGGCGATGTTCCGCCGGAAAAAGAAAATCCATACCGGGCCGTGGGTAAAACCGCAGAGATCGATTTGCGCTGGCAGGATATTTTTGGCAATCTTACCTCGTTTACCAATACCGGCGGGCCGGCCACGCTGCCGCCGCAAACCATAGGTTACATCGATCCGGTTGTTGGCATCAGCTTGTACCCCAGTGTATCGGCATCGTATATCGTCGAAAAGCCAATCGGTGGCAGTCCGGAGTTGCAGATCACCCTCGCATTTAACCCGATACCCTATGTGCCGGTTAAACCTGATGACGACTCATGGCGCCAGCGTGTTTCTTCAGACAGGGGGGCTTACAAAACGATCTATTATCAATTGCTGCAGACCGACATGAAGGTGACCATCACCAATTCGCTGGAGGGCGCCGGGAGTATTACAGCAGTTGAAGATACCGCTAAGCAAATCCTGATGGACCTGGTGATAGCCATTTACCAGTACCTAGGCTTGTTAGATGCCGCTGTAAGTTCGCCCTATGTATTTTACACTGTTGAAACTTTAGGCGAAACCCTGCAGGGGCTGGCTACCGAATACAACACAACACCGGAAAATATCCGCCGGATCAACCCGTCTATTCCGGCCAATGGCGACCTCTTTATCGGCGAAACCATCATTATCCTTCCGATAGTGATCCCTGCCGACCAGGTGATTGAAACACCTGTAAGTGATAACAACAAGAACAGCCTGTTCGCTTTGACAACCGGATTAACGTTGGCGCGGGATTTTGACCTGGTGGATGATAATTTTAAGGATGAGCCTTCGGTGATCTTCTCCGCCTCGGTACTTGGGCCTAACCTGAAGCGCAATGCTTCAACCGACAACAGCAACTCCATTACCATACAGGAATTTGCAGAAAAGCTGCAGGATGCCTTCCCTGAGCTGAAAGCAGCATCGGGCACCCCGCAAATCGGCGTGGAGGATGACAGCTCCATAGAAATTTGGGTGGCCCGGTTCAACGATTCGGCAACCGGTATTCAATTTACCATACCAAACGCCGGTAACCCGTATTATTTTGCGTTGCTTCCATTAGCGAACCACTTATTATCGCGTGACAAGGTGAAGATATATCCATATGTTACGGGGACGCCGATATCAGAAATGAATGCTATTGACGCTGCCTTCAATGGCGTGGACATCGAAAAGCTGGCGCAAACCTGCCTGGCCGCGATCGATACCTTCCTGCAGGCCGATTTCGCTATCCCTGCCTGGCAGGTGGAATTGGCTATGGCAAAAGATGGCGTTGGCCAGGACCAGATTCTTTACCCCTATCATTACATTATCAATGCCAAGAAAACACTCGCGGACACTATTGTAAAACATATCGACACCATATTGGAAGACGGCAATATTCCTGCCGACGGTAATATCAAAAATGCACGGGAGCGGCTGCGGCAGGAACTGCTGATTAGTCTTTCCAATGCTTATTCCATCGATACCGTTCTGCAATTTAATGTCGATGTAATGTCGCAGTACACCGACCCGAATGTAATAGCGCCTAACCTCTTCGGCAAGGTGATCGACCCGAACGACACTACGCAGAGCGACCAGAAAGCCTATGCTTTTTCGACCGCACGGTTCTCGCTGGAAAAATCGGACGAGCAGGCTGAAGAACAATCCTACCTGACTATTCTTTTCAACACCAAAAAAGAAAACAACCTGCGGCTGGAAAGCGGTTATTTCCCAATCGACCTGCAATATGAAATCAATTCTATCGAGCACGATATCGAGCAAGTGACCAGTATTGATGGTTATCAATCTTCATCATGGTTAACCTTTATATTGCCGTTTGATGATGAAAATACCTGGTTAGGCAACCTTAAAATACCTATCCCGCTGCGGGCATACCCCACTTCGCCATCTTTAACTACGCAAACGTTCGAATCTGCCAAAGTTGATGCCCAGGATCCGGATATAGACAAATTGCAGGAAGCCAAAAAATGGGATTACGAGTATACGTATGATTACCTGAGGGCGCAGCAGGATACCATCAACACCGATATTATCCTCAACGTGCCGTCATCCAGTTTCCAGGCCCGCATATTTGCTGACGAAGAAGAGCCAGACCTGTTTGCCGCATTACTGCAGTTTTCAAGTGCGTACCAGGGAATACAACGCGACTTTAACCTGTACCTGCTGGATCAGTCGAACCAGGAATATGCCTATACCGCCATGCAGTCTTTCGCGTGGCTGGTAAAACGTGTGGCCGATGCCTGGGGTAAATGGCAAGAAGAGAAGAGCCTTTACAGTGACGCTGCATTGGCCCAAAGTAACTATAAATACCAGATAGTAGAGGGTGATAAGATAATAGACGGACAGAACGCGTTGCTGATAACCGTAACGCCGCAGCCCGGCACGGACTTCAGGCTGCCCGAAGTGGAAATTTCCGGTTTCGATACGGATAGGGTTGAAGAAACGCCTGTTTTAAATAGCTATGCCTACTATACCGAAAACAATGGGGTGCGCAAATACCTGGGCCCCGAGGAAGGCCGCGCCATTACCCAGCGCAATATCTGGTATGATGACTTCAATATTATCAACCAGGAAAATGTATGGTCGGGCATTTCGGTTATCCGGAACAAAATACTGGTGCCGGGCATCCCAACCAACCCGGATTTTATTTACACTACGCCAACCATACGGTTTATAAGTGTACTTACGCCATTGCTCGATCCGGATATCACGATCAACATAGCCGACTACACCGATGCCGCGGGTAAACAAAAGCTTGACGTTTATCTCAGTAATTTCCTCAAAGCGCTGTTTATAGAACTGGCTTTAGAGACCGCAGTACGGCAAATTAAGATTGGGGTCAATTACAGCTATAATATCCAGGAAGATATTGACAGTTTGCGGGCTTTTATACCAATCAGCATAACAACGCCCTACGATTTTCAGATACCTGCGGATTGGCAAACGAACGCCTGCCCGGCTAACCCGGATGATATAAGCCCGGATAGCGCCTTTGTTTGCCAGCTATCGGCGTTGATTCAAAAATGGTTTACCAGCAACCAGCCGATCATAACCAACGCACAATTTAACCTGGACGTTTCGTTGTTCGCCGGGCTGTCCAATACACAACTGCCTGTTTTAAGGCTGCGCAACCTGTATCTGAACGAAGCCAACATTCAATGGAGCTAAATATCCTGTTTTATAAAAAATAATAAACGGAAAAATGGAAAATCAAAAAGACGATCCTTCAAAAACAAAGTCAGTTAATCCACAAGCCGATGATACCGGCCCGACCGGCCCAACTGGCCCGACCGGCCCAACGGGAGATACCGGCCCAACAGGCGATACTGGGCCAACCGGCGATTCCGGCCCGACCGGCGGAACGGGCGACACTGGCCCGACCGGCCCAACTGGAGATACGGGACCAACTGGAGATACTGGGGATACCGGGCCGACAGGTTATCCCGGTCCCACGTGGAGCTATATGATTTTAAACGGACTTACAGGCCCGACCGGGCCAACCGGCAGTACGGGTGCAACCGGGCCGACAGGGGATACTGGCCCAACAGGCGAGACCGGGCCAACCGGAAGTACAGGAGCAACCGGCCCGACAGGGGATACTGGCCCGACGGGCGAAACCGGGCCAACCGGAAGTACAGGAGCAACCGGGCCAACAGGGGATACTGGCCCGACGGGCGAGACCGGGCCAACCGGAAGTACGGGTGCAACCGGGCCAACAGGGGATACCGGGCCAACCGGAAGCACAGGTGCAACTGGCCCGACAGGGGATACTGGCCCAACAGGCGAAACCGGGCCTACCGGAAGTACAGGTGCAACCGGACCGACAGGCGATACCGGTCCGACTGGCAACACAGGCTCAACCGGTCCGACCGGTGATACGGGCCCAACCGGGAGTACCGGCGCAACCGGACCAACCGGCGACACCGGCCCGACTGGTAGCACGGGCTCAACCGGGCCAACCGGAAATACCGGACCGACAGGAAATGACGGAGGATCGGGGCCTACCGGCCCAACAGGATCTACAGGGCCAACCGGCGCGACAGGCCCCACCGGAACCGATGGCGGTGTGGTATTAGGGATCAGGGGTACGCTTTCCGGTGGGATTTCTATCAGCCCGAGTTTGTCCTATTACACATGGACTGGTTCCACAATCGTATTGCCCCCGGGAACATATGCAGTTTCTGTCACCATGCTCATGTCGAGTAACCAGGCGGCGCCTTCAAATTCCGCATTTTGGCTGCGCACTACGTTTGGCGACACACAAAACAGCAATTATCAAAGCGGGGACATTCAGGGTCCGTACCTGATAAGCGGTTGCCTCGTCGGGCCGGCCACGTATGCAACGGTTAACGGCACGCTCATTATAACCAATAGCTCCGGGGGGAATAAAACCTACTACTACCTGGCAGGGTCGGTAGTTGTAGTCAATAACTATCAATCGCTGAATTCATTTGGCGGCGGGAGTTGGAATGAAGAGTGTATAATTGCATTTAAAGCGCAGTAAAATCGACAAAAATGCTGCCGTGATATACTGTGTACAAGTTAAGTTAAAATCCTCTCCAGCTTCGGAGGGGATTTTATTTTAGAGCGCTGTAACTAAAGATTTGATATTTTTATGCAGATGAACCACGAGAAATCGATTTGTTTAAACATGATTGTGCGTAACGAGGCAGCCGTAATTGCGCGCTGCCTGGCCTCGGTGCTGCCAATCATCGATTACTGGGTAATTTGCGACACCGGATCAACCGACGAAACACCCGCTATCATAGCTGAAGCGCTTGCATCGGTTCCCGGCGAGCTTCATCATCATACCTGGGTTAATTTTGGCGTAAACCGTACGCAAGCCATAAAAATTGCCGAAACGAAAGCGGATTATGTGCTGCTGGTAGACGCCGATATGATACTGAATGTTCACCGTGTGTTTAAAGCGCAACTCAGCGCAAATGCGTATATGGTACGCAACACCGGCGCATTAGATTACTGGGAAACCAGGCTGGTCGACTCGAAATACAATTGGCAATATATGGGGCCGACACATGAATATGTCTACAGCCCGTCGGGCAATCGGCGTGAAAAGATCGACGCGATCAGCGTCACCCATTTTGCCGACGGCGGGGCGCGTGCCGACAAATTCACCCGGGATATCAGCCTGCTTGAAACAGCTTTAATTGACGAGCCCAATAACGGCCGTTACCTGTTTTACCTGGCACAGAGCCATGCCAATTTGGGGGACTTTGCTAACGCGATAAAGTATTACCACAGGCGCATCGACGCCGGCGGCTGGGACGAAGAACGCTGGTATGCGATGTACCAGTTAGGCGCTATGCTGGAAAAATCAGGTGCCGGGCACCAGGAAGTGGCAAACGCTTATCTCAGGGCGTATGAATACCGGCCTTCCCGGGCGGAACCGCTTTACCATTTGGCAAAAATTCTGCGCGATAACCGGCGTTATGCCCTGGCGTTATTGTATATTGAACGGGCATTGAAAATCCCCTACCCGCAGGATATCCTTTTTATTGAAAAGCCGGTTTATGATTACCTGGCCTTGTTTGAATTTGGCATCAGTGCGCACTATGCCGGAGCGGTTGAGGACGCAATCCGGGCAAATGACATGGTAATAGGTAACCCTTTAACGCCTGCCGGTACTGCGCGGCAGGCCGTGGCCAATAAACGTTTCAGCCTTAGAAAATTTATTAACGAGCGGGGAAGCGCAGGACCAAAGCGCATAGCGGCTATTTCATACGACCTGAACTCCCCAGGAGGTTCAGGGATTTCCTTAAAAAGCCTGCTGGACAATTTTTCCCGGAACAATTGGCCGGTTTGGTCAGCTTCCGTATTTCCCGCCGACCAGGTTTTGCAGGAATGGAAGCCGGACATATTGATCAGCCAGCAATGGGCAACAAAAGAAGCGTGCCGGATGGCGCAACGGCTTCAAATTCCATTAATAAAATACGTCCACGGGCCTGGTCAGTACGAGTTTGCCGTTTCGGCGAAAATGAAGCCGGACTTCCTGGTTTTCTGTTCATCGCATGAATATTTTTTGGTTAAGAAAAAATATCCGGAAATTGAGGGTATGGTCCTGCATCCAGTCCTGTCGGTTGCACCGGAAAAAGGAAACAGCCATGCGGAATATATTACTTTGATTGGTAACACCCCAAATAAGGGGAATACAATTTTTTTAGCCATTGCAGCCCGAATGCCGGAGGAGAAATTTTTACTCGTCGGCGAACTCAACGGTGATGAAGAGTGGCCGAAAAATGTAAAGCACCATCCCTATACCAACAATATTGATGAGGTATACCGAATGACGAAACTATTATTAGCGCCTTCAATCAACGAATCTTACTGCCGGGTTGTTGTGGAAGCGGCACGGCACGGCATTGTTTCGGTGGTGACTGGCTGTCGCGGAATCCGCGAGGCGACCGGGTTTGAGAACGCCATTTATATTTTTGACCGCGCAGACATCGGTAAGTGGGTAGAGGAGATCAAAGCAGTATTAAAACATCCTGAAAAATTTTCCGCTTTCCCAAAGCGAATTTGCGACGAACTCGATACCGAACTCGAATTGCAATACGCCGCGCTAAAAATAGCAGACTGGGCCGGGAAATGAGTTAATGGAAATTTGTAGTGCTACACCTGCTACACCCTGCTACAAAACGCTACACGGTTGATAGTTAATGACTTAACTGCTGACAAGGTTTTGTCACTGACACAATCCTGTCAGTACTTTTTTCTGTTTCCACTGTTACCGGCCTTTAAAAATCCACCATCTGCTCGCCGGCGCGAACGCCAAGCCCGGCGAGTTTATTGCCGGAAAGGAAGCCCTCGTTGGAATTAACGATGTTGATCTTTAAAAACTGCCGGTTTTTGCAGGCCACAAAAATGCCGTAGTTGGTATCAGCATAAACAATGGTGCCGGGGGCGGCTTCTTCAGGCATATTCAGTTCTGCGGGCATTACTTCAATCAACCGCAGCAACTGCCCTCTGAACATGGTTAAAGCGCCGCCATAATCGGGGTTGCAGGCATTAACCAGGTTTTCCACTTCATTTGCGGTTTGGTTTTGCCAGCTGATCTTAAAATCATCGGGCTGCGGGCCCGGGGCCAGGGTGGCTTCGGCCTCATTTTGCGGCAGCAACCATAATTCGCCAGGGCTTTTTAACCGGTCGATGGCCGATGCCGCTACCTGTACGCATTCCATACTCAATTGCCCCCAGTAAATTCCATGGGTAGCACCGGGTATTAATTGTACCGGTTTTTGCATCAGCAGGCCGCCGGCGTCAAATTCTTCCGTTACACGATGAATGGAAATACCGCCGTTGGGGTCGCCATTTTTCAGCTGCCAGAACACCGGGCATTTGCCACGATACCTGGGTAGCAGGCTGTAATGCACATTGTAAAAACCATGTTTGGGGATCGAAAAAAGCTCGGCGGGTATTTTATGTCCGAAGGCAAAAACCAGCACCAGGTCAGGCTTTAACGCGGTCAGGGCATCCCTGAATGCGGTTTTTAGCTCCGCTTTCGAAAAACGTTTGAACGGGACATTCAAGCCGGTGGCGGCCTGCTCCAGTTGTATGGCGTAGGGATTAAATTCATCCGTTGATGCCAGCATCTTCAGCATATGGTTATTGGCTAAATACTGGCAAGTGGGGATTGAACAAATATTAGTGGAAAGTACAACGATCTTCATGGCAAGGCTTTATAATAATGGCGGAAAGATACAATACAATTTCTAAATAATCCGTGCCGGATTACACCGAAGCGTTAACGCGGATGCCACGAAATGCTATACCGTTTACTTCGTTTTTCTTTTTTCTTCCAGCACTTCGTAAAGCCTCATAGCCTCCTTCAAACACTCCGGAATTTCAGCCGCAGGCTCCTTACTAAACAACTCGCCGGGTTTTTTGGAGTGATAATGTGACCTTTCTTCCATAATTCCCATCTCTTCGGCCCTTAACGCAATATTGGTAAACGCAGCAATTTTTTTAACCACCGCAAGCGCGCCTTCATTATAGTTTACCAGCAGGCAGTTATTATCGGTTTCGGCAACTTCCAGAAACTTTGCCAGCAGCTTTTCAATAATAGTTGCGGTGTAAACGTCCCTTTGGTAAACATCAGGCATCCCGGGTAAACCGAATATCCTCGGGTCGACTACCTGGGGCACTGTCTGGCGGCCTGCTATTTTAAGGTGAGACCTTAATACTTCGTTAGGACTGCGGTACATCAGCACAAACGGTACTTCCGGAAATATTTTGCGCAGCGTATCGTAAAAGAAAATATGCCAGCAATCCGTTTTGATGAGTACATCCTCTTCCATAGCAAATCTTTTTCTGCCATAAAAATTGATCGACGAAGATAATAAACCGGGTATCTGCGTTTCGTCAAATCCAGGTGCACTAAAAGGCAGGCAGAGGATATCATTAAAAAAAGAAACTTCTGACAGCACAATAAAGCGGCCGGATGTGGCAAAAAGCTGCGAAACCAGCGTTGAGCCGCAGCGCGACAGGTGAAAAATAATGACTGCCGGGGTTACACTATCAAGGCTTTGTGCCTGCTGCAACATTTGATGCAGGGGAGTTATCAACTGCTGGCGCCTGTTTTTCGGGTCAAGAATACGCAGGCTAGTAGCGGTCTCCTCAAAAAATGGCTCGGTAAACCGTCTATCATGGGCATTTATCCATTGGCATTGCAGCTCACTATTAGCGGGGACCAGTTTATAGGGTATCCGGTTTTCGCGCCCGGTATCATCCGTTATTTCCGGTATCATACCATCCCCGCGTTTTCGGCCCTTAGCTTTTTAACTTTTTCCTCAAACTCGTCGGCCATTTTGTTGGATAGCGCAGTGTTTTGATAGCGCAGCTGCTTGATCATATTTAAAAGGTTATCATCCACCACCTCCTTTTTACGGGCGATAGGGGAGGCGTTGAGGATCAGGTTGGAGAGCCATTCATTCACTTTACAATCAATTACCAGGTGAATACGGTCCCGGCTACTATTATTGCTAACCCGGTGGGGCAAATTGGCGTTCAGGTACCAGCATTCGCCTTCGTCCAAAAATATCCGCTCGTTTTCACTATAAAATTCAACACCGGGATTGGTAAACACCGGGAAATGCAAGCGCGCCTCACCTTTTTCAAATGCCAACTCAGCATCCATGTGCTGTTTGATTACCGCGCCGGCCTTTAAATTTAAAAACCGTACTGACATTACCGGGCATTGAAGCGAAAACACCAGGTTTTTTACCGTGTGAAATCGATCCATATATATGGTGTCGGTAAATTGGCTTTGGCCAAGCAGGTCGGGCACCGGGTTTTTATGGTCTCCGCCCGGCGAGCGAAGCGGCAAAACATCCCAGGCGCCGGTATAGTGAAAGGTGTTTATATGCGGCTGCCATTCGGTACCGGCGTTTAGCAGTTCGGCCTGCATAGCCTGCACGTCGAAAACAAGGGGTAGTTTGGCATATCGTACCATGCGATGCGGATTAATTTGGCTTTAGCCAGTGCACCATATTTGGGTAGGGCAATATACCTAATTCTGCGGATTTTTTTTTATCGTAGGCCAGCCCCAGGTATTGCAGCATCGGCAGCCCGATGTAGCTTCCGTTTGCAAATGCCTGCAAAATGCTGTCGCCTTCGCCTTTATATCCGCCATCGTGAAAAACGACTGAAGGCTCCATTCCAATTTGCAAACATGCCGCGTACGACCAGGCCAGCGCCATCATTTCAAATCCTGCGGCCATATGTTCGGGTAACGGGTCGCCTATTGTTGCACGTACTTCAGGGGGATATGCTGCCAGGTGGCCTGCTTCGTGCAATATATCGCCGGGATATAATAGGTTTTCGGGGTCGACAACGATCTTACCGTTTTCCAGCAGTAATCCGGGCAAAAAGGTAGGATGTTTAATAGGCCGCATAACCACCTCTAAACCTATCGTCTTTAAAAACGCAACAATTGTATCAACGATCCCCTGATCCAAATGAATTATTATTTAGCTGACTGAAATGGTGCTCACTGCTATTGATAATTCTCTTAAGGCGGCGCCGAAGTTTTGGCCAGCTGGTTTTCGCGGGATTATGTGCGCCATGTTGAGCCCATGTTTCTGGCCCAATTCGTTAAAAGCCACCTCCGTTTTCCCAATTGTTAAGCCTTTTGCCGAAGCCGCCGAAAAAACAACCTCTCCTTTTACTTTGTTTCGGAATATCCTATCGTTGTTTTGGAGTTTTCCATAGTCATTGCCAATAATAATATCGATATGTTCAGAAGAAAAAGCAAGTTGCTGATCGTTCAGTTCATTTTGCTGACCGCCGGGGCCCAGGTCAGACATGCAGATCACCAGGTGACAATGTTCATTTTGTTTCAGAAAGCGGGCAGTACGGTTAGCACATTCCACAGCATCAGCGTACACCGCGCCTTTAACCGGTAAGCAAACACCGGTTACGCCAATGCGTATGTTACCTGATTTAAACACCTGGTATGGTTTTATAAATGGCTTTAACGCTGTTGAAAAACGGTGATTGCAATTAATAAGCGGAAATTGCATATGGTGAATAAGTTCAGCGGGCTGTTGTTGGTCACCCGAAAAATCAAGCCCGCTTATAGCCGCAGCGCTGTAGCCTGTTTCATTCATCAACCTGACCATATTTTTTTGCCGCTCGGCGCTATGCCGGTTGCTTACAAAACTGCCCGCATCCAACAATAGATCGGCACTTTTTTCGTGCTGCAATTGTGCTTTAATTTGCCTCAGGCCACCATGGTTTTTGTAAACTTCGCGGGTTTGGCTATTAAGGTTATTGGTGTGGAAAACGGCTATTGCATTATTGCCATTGGCTGTTGCAGCCGGCCTGACTACCAAATTTGCTGTAAAGCTACGTTTTTTTAAAACCGCAACACCTGCAGCAATAGATGCCTGTGCCAAAAAAAGCCTGCGTGATGAGTTCATGGTGAAGATTTGATTAAGCTACCGGTAAATTACCGGCTTAAATGTAACTGTATATTTCAATATTTCAATATTTTGTTAATGGCGTCAAAATAAATTTTTGGTTTTTACGTTTTGAAGGGCTTTTTTGAAATAAGTTAATTCGTACATACAACACCGATAATTGATTTCGCATAAGGAAAATTCACGATAAAAGCTAAACAAAACGGCAGCGAACGTTAATATCGACATGTTATTGTTGCCATTTTCTGCTATGATCAGAAAGTTTTGTTAAAGAAGCGGCAAATTCCTTATTAAGAATTAATTAAAGGTTGAAATAAATTTTAAATTTTTCTTTGCAATCCAAAATAAACTTTCTATCATTGAATAATAATTAACGCCTAAAACTGACGCCACGTTGGTTTAATGCACAAGCCGTTCCTAAATCGTATTGTAAACCAAAAATAAAACAAAACAAAAAAGTCAACCTTACTTAAACTTAAACTATATGGATCAACCGTTTATTGGAGTAATTTTTGCTCACGCAGGAACTTTCGCACCTTACAACTGGGCATTATGTCAGGGGCAGGTGGTGGCAATTTCGAATAACGAAACGTTGTACACCTTAATAGGTACAACGTACGGGGGCGATGGTGTAAACACATTTAACCTTCCGGATCTGCGTGGCAGGCTGCCTGTTGGACAGGGCCAGGGGCCGGGCCTTAGTAATTATGTCATCGGCCAGCTGGGTGGCACAGAGAATGTGACGCTGTCAACCAACAATTTGCCACAGCATAATCACCTTGTAAATGTAATTAATTCGGCCGGGAACGTTCAAGTGCCGATCTCGACATCATACATTGCCGGTACTTCCGCCGGCAGTGCCGGGGTGAACTTTTATTCCGCTGGTCCGGGTAATACTACGATGGCAGCAAATACCATTGGCAATTCCGGAGGAAGTGTGCCGATCTCGATAGTGCAGCCCATTTTGGCCACCAACTATATTATTTCGCTATACGGTATTTTCCCAAGCCGTAATTAACAGTTAACATAAATTTAATTAAGATCATTAATTATAACCTTAAATTATCATGAATTCACCATATATAGGCCAGATATTTATGTTCTCCTGGGACTTTGCTGCCAAAAACTATGCGCTGGCCCAGGGTCAATTGCTGCCAATAAACCAAAACCAGGCGCTATTCTCTATTCTCGGTACCACCTATGGCGGAAATGGGCAGACAACCTTCGCATTGCCTGATCTGCGCGGCCGCACGTACATAGGATGGGGGCAAGGCCCGGGGCTAAGCAACTATGTACTCGGCGAACAATTAGGCGCCCAGCAGATAAACTTGCTGTATAATAATATGGCACAGCATAACCACCCCGTTAATGTGAACAATGGTGCGGCCACAAGCGGCATACCTACTAACAACTATCTGTCGCAGGGGCCGGCATCTGGAACTCAGGTAAATACCTATGCAAGCGGTACGGCAAATGCACAGATGAATCCGGGCGAATTGAGCAACAACGGCGGCAATCAACCGCTGTCGGTCCTGCAGCCATATCTTACCATTAATTTTTCGGTTTGCCTATACGGTCTGTTTCCTTCGAGAAATTAACCTTCGGCAATATAAAACCAGTTCATCACCAAACGAAAGAACTATTGTGAAATTAACGTTTAAATA